>Ga0255054_10000165_pt1 | contig 36888 bp, 31 predicted proteins | sample JV7_2_23_MG_FD_188634 | JGI IMG/M metagenome (GOLD analysis project Ga0255054, IMG submission 188634) | Seawater microbial communities from Jervis Inlet, British Columbia, Canada - JV7_2_23 | ecosystem: Environmental > Aquatic > Marine > Inlet | place: Canada: British Columbia | collected... | reverse complement strand
ACGGGTGGTCCCTTCCCGTCCCAATAGATTCTACAACATGTGTTGCATTTCTACTCGGAACGGTCTTGAATGGTATTGCGACATGTGTTGCAGAACAGAAGGAGTCCCCATGGAACCACGAATAGGCACCTCATCGATCTCGATCGAGCCCGACAACCGAGGCGGCCCGATCCATGCCTGATCCCCACCAGATCTCAGCGGCCTTTCCCTTCGAATCGAAATACGTCACGGTCCACGGCTCGAAAATGCACTATGTCGAAGCCGGAGAGGGAGATCCCATCCTGTTCCTGCACGGGAACCCGACATCTTCCTATCTGTGGCGCAACATCATCCCCCACCTCAGCGGGCAGGGACACTGTGTCGCGGTCGACCTCATTGGAATGGGCAAGTCCGACCACCCTGATATCCCCTACCGCTACGACGACCACTATCGCTACCTATGCGGCTTCATCGACGCCCTGGGAATCGGATCCAACCTCACACTCGTGATTCACGACTGGGGCTCCGGGCTGGGCTTCCGGTGGGCCCACGACCACGACCACGACGTCAGAGCGATCGCGTTCATGGAAGCGATGATTCGCGGATTGTCGCTCGACGACATGCCCGGCAGCCTCCGAATGGCGATGCGCATGATGCGCGCCCCCGGTACCGGATGGGCGATGATCAGCGCCGGCAACATCTTCTTGAAAAAGATGCTCCCCGACCTGACCTACGCCGACGTGAGCCCCGAAGCCCTCGCCTACTACCGGTCGGCCTTCCCCACAGTCGCCAGCCGCAAGGCCGTCCGCCAGTGGCCGCGAGAGCTGCCCCTCGACGGCGTCCCGGCCGACAACGCCGCGGTTGTCGAGGAATACCGCCAATGGTTGACCCGCACCGAGGTGCCGAAACTCCTCTTCTATGGAAACGCCGGTGTCGCCATCAAAGAAGCGGAGGTGGCCTGGTGTCGAGAACATCTCTCGAACCTCACCACCGTGGATCTAGGCGACGCAATCCACTTCGTCCAAGAGACCCATCCGGCGACGATCGGCACCGAGCTATCCACGTGGTATGCGGGACTCTGAACCCACCAATGCGCCCGATCTGGTGATCGGTGCGGTAGGAATGGCGTGCTGGCTACGACCGGTCGATCCACCCAAAGTCGTCCCATCAACGCAGCGAACAGACGAGGTGGATGTCGTCGGGTTCCTCGGCATAGAGCGCCGGGTGGACCGGGTTCGCCAGTTCACAACCACGACTCAGGTAGAACTCGACAGCGGATCCGGTCGGCACCGCCGAGACATACATCGACTCGGCGCCGGCCGCCATCGCCACCTCCACCGCGGCGTCCCACAGCGCTGAAGCCACTCCCCGACGTCGACACGGTCGGCCGTTTGAACCGGTGCGGGTTCATCGGACACTGTACCGTCGGTCGCCAATTCACGCGGCCAGAGTGCCGGCCTGGCGGGGGGTGATGTGGCCTTCGGCCAGCAGCCACCGCAGCGTGTCTCTGACGGAACGGCCGGCTGCCATCGGAATTCCCCAAGGGACTCTCATGGCGGACAGGTTCCGGCCCGTCACCTCACCGATCATGTCGATGATCTCTCGGGTCTGCGGATTGTTGCCGCCGAGCAGATAGCGGCGCGGACCCTTGCCCGGTTCGATGATTGCCGCATGAGCGGCGGCAACGTCTCGCGGGTCGCACAGCGGGAAATACCCGTCAGGGACCATTCTCATCTGTCCCCTGAGAACGCTGATGATGAACTGAGCACATTCACCCAGGTGGGGGTCGTGGGGACCACATACCCCCGCCGGGTGTGTGATCACGACCGGGGCCCGGTTCGCTTGAAAGCGACGGGCGATCTTCTCGGCCTCGATCTTGGAGGCGGTGTAGGGGCCCAACGGCTGGCCCAGATCCGATTCGTCGGTGAGCTCATCCGCATCCCCCAGCAACGTGCCCAGCGTGGAGACATGCACGATGGGGTCGAGTCCGGCCTCTTCGGCAAACCGCAACACGTTCTCGGTTCCGACCGTGTTCACCCGCCACATCGCGTCGGCATGCTTCGGCGCGAACGTGAAGATGTTGGCGGCGTGGATGACCGCGTCACACCCGGCGACGGCCGACTTCGTGGCAACCTCGTCGGTGACGTCACCAGCCACAATATCGTCAACCGAGACGCCGAGTGGATCGAGTGCCAAACCGACCCTGTCGGGTGACCGGACGAACATCCGCACCTGGTGCCCGGCGTCGAGCAGTGCCTTGACCGTATGGCATCCCACATGCCCGGTTCCGCCCGTCACCAAGACCCTCATGGGACTTCTCACAGGTTGCGACTGGAGCCTACCGAAGGCGCCGCAGGCGCTGCAGCGCCAGCATCGACCCTATCACCTCGAGGCAGAACGCAAGGGTGGGGCCGATGGTGATGAGGGCGAACTCGGCGAAGCCCACCAGACGAAGCCCGTTGCGGCGTCGAGATCGAGAGGCACCGTCTCGGGACGCCACACCCGGTTGGCGCAGAACCTAGGGTGAGGCAAAGCAAGTCCCTGACAGGTTGGACCGCGCCCGCATGGCTACCACCGCGCAGGAACCGGCGCTCGTCGGCAGAGAAGCCGAGCAACGGCGCCTCGCCGACGCGGTGGCTCGCGTGTTCGGTGGGTCGGGAGCGGCCGTCTTCATCTCCGGCGAAGCCGGCATCGGGAAGACCCTCCTCGCTCGGCATGGCCTCGAACTGGCCGCGGACCGGGGCTTCCAAGCGCTCGAAGGCAGGGCCTATCCGCTCGATCAGAGCCTGGCTTACGCCCCGATCGTCGAAGCTCTGGGACGATCCCTGCGCAGCCTCGACGCACCCGAGCGAGCTCGGGTCACCCAGGATCTGCCGGCGCTGGGACGGATCCTGGAGGGAATCGACCTGCCCGCGCCCGAACCACTGGGCAGCGCCGCTCTGGAGAAGACCCGACTGTTCGAGGCCGTGCTGCGGCTCCTCGATCGTCTGTCGCGGCGCGCCCCCGTTGCGTTCTTCGCCGACGATCTGCACTGGTTTGATCCCGCGTCGCTCGAGATGCTGGCATATACGGTGCGCGACCTCCCCGGACTGCCGATCTTGCTGGTCGGGACGTATCGGAACGGGGATGCTCTCGAGGACTCCCGGCTCGCCGCGTTGTTGCTGGCGATGCGCAGAACCGGCGTCGCCGAGGACATCGCACTCGGGCGCCTCACCGACGATGAGATGGGCGAACTGGCGAACGGGCTTCTGGGAGGAAGAGCGCCAATGCGCATGGTCGAGTTTCTCGTCGAGCGCTCGGGAGGCGTGCCCCTCTTTGCGGAGGAACTGGTGCGATCGCTTCGAGCAGACGGCACACTCATCTCCGCAGACGGGGAATGGGCGCTGACCTCCGAACCAGCCGCAGCTGCGCCTCCTTTGGTACGCGACGTGCTGCGCGACCAACTCGAGACGCTCACCATGGACCAGCGCCGCCTCGTCGATCTCATCGCGGTGGGCGGGGACGACCTTCCTGAGAAGATCGTTCGTGCCGTCGCAGGGGCCTCCGACCCGGTCGACGCTTCGCAAGAAGCGGTATGGACCGACATGGTCTCCCGCCGGGAGGAGCAGGAGGTCACGTACCGGCTCCGGCATCCCTTGATCGGCGAAGTCGCCTACGCCGAGATGCCTGCTGGAGAGCGGCGACGCCTCCACGCCCGGTTTGCCGAGGTCTACGAAGACACGGCGCCGGACGAAGTGGACCGGATCGCCCGTCACTACCAGGGGGCGCTTCCCGACGCGGATGTCGGCCGGGTTCTCGATGTGTCGCTGGCGGCGGGTACGCGAGCGTTGGCGCAGAGCGCCAACGCTCAGGCGGTACGGCACCTCGAGGTGGCGGCCGACCTCGCTCGGAGGAATCGACCGGAGGCTCTCGCCGAGGCCTTGATAGGGCTCGGGGAGGCGAAGAGCCGCGTCGGCGACCTGGGAGAGGCAGTCGGACTGTGGGAGGAGGCGATCTCTGTCTTGGAGAGTGCGAACGCCCAACCTGACATCGCCCGCCTCCACAGGCTCATGGCGCAGATTCTGAGTGACCGTGGGGACTTCCGAGAAGCCGACCGCCATGTGGCCGCGGGATTGGCCGCCTTGGAGAGCGGCGAACCTTCCGATAAGCACGTCGAGCTTCTGCTGGTCGCGCTGTTCACGGTCGACCGTCGCGCCGAACTCGCAGACGTACAACCAGCCGCCGACCGAGTGATCGAGATGGCCGCGAGGGTCTCCACTCCAAGGTCACAGCTGTTGGCCGACGTCGCCGAAATGTCCGCCCTTCTCGAACGGGCCGACTACGACCGTGCACTGCGCGTTCTCCAGCGACTGGGGCCTGTGGCCGCGGACGACAACAAGGAGTTTGCCCTCCGCCAGCACACGATCGCGGCTCTGATCGCTCTGGCGAGGGGTGACCTGGCCGCGGCTGGAGAAGCCATTCGTCGCAGTACCGCGCTCACCCGGCACATCGGGATTCCCCGCTGGGAATACCGGTCGTTCATGTATTCATTCATCGACGGCTTCTACTCGGGTGACTGGGATCGGGCACAGGAGACGCTCCAGGAGTTGGCCCTGCTGATCGAGACCACCGACAGCCCTCGTCTCCGCTTCATCGGCAGCCCGCTCCAGGCGCTTCTCAGCGCCGCCCGCGCCGACTTCGAAACCGCCGACCGGTGCCTGCGAGCGATGGATGACAGCCGCGACCTCGAGCGGCTGCCCGCCGATCCGGCACGGAAGGTCGTGGCGATCTTCGGTGCCCTGGTGGCGCTGGAGCGCGGCGATCCAGTTGCCGCACTCGGACAGATCGCTCACTGCGACGGTCACTACCTCCCCGGGCTCCTACCTCCCTGGGGTTGGGTGGCACGCGGCGAGGCCGAAGCCAGGACCGGTCTTCTCGGCGAAGCGAATGAGACCGCAGCCGACCTATCGCAGCTCGGTCCCGTGGGCTCGTACCCCGACGCTGCGGCCGTCCGGATCCGGGGGATCGCCGCCGCCTCGGCCGGAGAACCGGGCGAAGCGATCGAACATCTGGCGCGCGCCTCCGACACGCTCGCACGCCTCGGCATGCCGTTCGAGACGGCCCGGTGCGACATCGAGCTCGGCGAGGTGGCGGTCCGCGCCGATGAGGCGGACGAGACACTCGCCGACCGCCTGGCCCGCTCGTATGAGACCACGACTCGGTTGGGTGCGGACCGCTACGCCGGACGGGCAAGGCGGTTGCTGCACAGCTTGGGCCGACCCGTGCCGGTACAGGCCGGCGGAGGCCTCTTGACGCCGCGGCAGCTCGAGGTCGCCGAGCTGGTGGCGACGGGGATGTCAAATGCCGAGATCGCCGAGGTCTTGTTCATCAGCGTTCGTACGGTGACCAGTCATCTCGATCACATCTATACGAGGCTGGGAATCAGCTCCCGCACCGCCCTGGCCGCTCATGTGGCGGAACGCCGCTCGAAGACCCTTACGTAGCTCGACCCGGCGCGTTTACGCAATTCTGCCGATGTCGACCCGGTCCCGGGAGGGCATCATCGGGACGGGCGAAGGAGGTTTCATGGTGGCTACGGTCGACAATGTGAGGCACCGGTACCTGATCTCGCTCGACGATCCCGCATGTATCAACCCCGATCTCGTGGGCTCGAAGGCCGCCACGCTGGCACAGCTCAAACAAGCAGGCTTCGATGTGCCGGACGGAGTCGTGCTCACCACGACTGCGTTCGAGGACTCGATGAGGGACGCGACCGATGGGACCAAGAAGGTGGCCATGCTGCCGAGCTCGGTCGAAGAGGCGCTCCTGTCTGTATCGAACCGGTTCGGTGAGGCGGCTGTGGCCGTGCGTTCCTCGAGTATCGGCGAAGACCTCGCCGCATCATCGTTTGCCGGCCTCTACGAGACGGTCCTCGGTGTAACCGGCCCGGTGCAGCTCGAGGCTGCGGTCCGCCGAGTCTGGGCGTCCGCCTTTTCTGAACCCGTCGTTGGCTACCGGACCGAACGGCAGCTCGATCGAGCGGGCATGGCCGTGCTGGTCCAGCAACAGATAGATGCCGACGCCGCCGGCGTGGCGTTCACCGCACACCCCGTCACTGGAGCGCGGGATATGACCGTCATCAACGCGGTCGAAGGCCTGGGTGATCGACTCGTCGGCGGTGAGAGCTCTGCCGAGGAGTGGCTGGTGTCGGACGGCCTTCGACCGCAACGGACCTCCACCACCGGTCGAGCCCTCAGCGAGCAACACGCCATCGACGTTGCTCGACTCGCCGGGGAGATAGAAGCGATGCTCGGCCCACCACAGGACATCGAATGGGCCATTCAGGCGGGCAGGGTTTGGCTGCTTCAGGCGCGGCCGATCACGGCACTCGGCACGACCGTTGCAGCGGTTCCGGTCCCCGTCGAGGTGCCGCCGGGATTCTGGGAGCGGGAAGCGAGCCACGCCCCACTGCCATGGACTCCCTTCGCCCGCTCCATTCTCTTCCCTTTTCGGAACGAGGCAACGCGTCTGTTCTTTGCCAGATTCGGCATCTTGTTGGAGACGCTGGAGTTCTGTGAGATCGGAGGCTGGGAGTACATCCGGCTCGTTCCTCTCGGCGGCAAGGATCGTCCCGCACCTCCGCCCTGGCTGTTCCGCATCCTGACCCGGATCGTTCCTCCGATGAGACGGCGGATCAAGGCTTCCGTTGAGGCGGTGCGCTCGGAAAGGGCGCGTACCTACATCGACCGCTGGTACGACGAATGGCACCCGGACCTGGCGACGCGAATCGACGCGCTCAATCAGATCGACCTCACGTCCCTATCAGACAGTGAGACCGCCCGGCATCTCGAGTCGGTGGTGGCGCTCCTCCACGACGGGATCCGGGTCCATTTTCTGACACATGGCGCCCTCGCGATGGAAACGTATGGCCTCTTCCAAGTGTGTCGGGAGCTGCTGGGCTGGCACGACTCCCAATCGTGCGAGCTGCTCAGTGGAACCTCGCACCGGTCGACCGAGCCCGCAGCCAAACTCGCCGAGCTCGCCGGACAGGCCGAGAGTAACCAACCGGTCCGGGAGATCCTCGCCGACGTCGACGAGAACACGCTCGATCGGATCGCCGAGATCGACAATCACTTCGCAGGTGCATTAGAGGCGTATCGCCGCAGCTACGGGAGGAGGGTCCTGCGATTGGAGATCGGAGATTCCACCCTGGCCGAGGAGCCCGAACTCCTGCTCCGACTCATCGCCGACCAGCTCGCCACAGGCTTCGATCCACAAGAGACCAGCGACACCACACATCAGCGGCGCAGCGATCTTGTTCGGCAGGCCCGCGATTCCCTCGCCGATGCCCCAAGGGAGGATCGCCAACGGTTCGAGGAATGGCTACGACGAGCCCAGAGGGCCCACCCGGTGCGCGAAGACCGCGAGTTCTTCACGTTGAGCTCGCCGCTCGCACTCGTCCGGTACGCCGTCCTCGAGATGGGCAGGCGCATGGCAGCAAGGAGCGAGATCGGCGAGCGTGACGACGCGTTCTTCCTCGAATTCGCGGAGCTCAAAGACGCGTTTCGTCATGGCTCGGATCACCGCTCGGCGATCAGGCGTCGCAAGGGTGAGCGCGTGTGGGTCGACGCCCACCCCGGGCCGGCCTCCTACGGCGGCCCGCCCGGGACCCCACCGTCCTTCAATGTTCTTCCCCCAGAGGCGCGCTACGTCAATGAAGGAGTGCTGTGGTACGCGGAACTCACATTTGGTCGAGGAGCGATCCAGGACGATTCCGGCACGATCCACGGCATCGCCGCCTCCGCCGGTCGGTACACCGGCACCGTGCGGGTGATTGCGGGCGAAGCTGAGTTCTCCAAGATCGAACCCGGCGACGTCGTCGTGTGTCCCGTTACCTCGCCGGTGTGGTCGGTGGTGTTCCCCAGCATGGGGGCGCTGGTGACCGACACCGGAGGGATCCTCTCTCACCCCGCGATCATCGCCCGGGAGTATGGGATCCCGGCGGTGGTGGACACCGGCAACGCCACCGGACTGCTGCACGATGGCCAAGCGGTGACTGTCGACGGTAGCGCGGGAACGGTCGAGGCCGCCGTATGACATCGCTCGAGCACCTGATTGTGAATACCACCGACCACTCCGAGACCTTCATGCGAACCGCAAGGGTCTCACGAAGAGCAGGAGCTCGCATGCCATCGACAGCACCAACAGGAATCGAGGACCACCTGGCCGGAGGCCTCCTCGTCGGTGGAGTCGTCGTCATGATGACCGGGGCGTCAATCCCCTTTCTTGCACCATCGCTCAGGGAGACACCCTGGCAAAGCGACCTCGCCACCATCGCTGGGAACCCAACCGCACATGTTTGGGCCAACGGCCTCTTCCTTGCAGCTGCGGTACTCACCACCCTTGGACTCGTCGCACTCAGTCTCCGATTCGAAGGACGCAGCCGTCCCTGGGCCTGGATGGGCCTGGTGACATTCGCCTTCGCCGCGGTGTTCGGAGTCATTGACCGAATCATCGTCATGGGGCCGGCCACCCTGGCGGCTCAACAGGGCCTCGACGAGACCGATGTCGTCGTCCAGGCCTTCAGCGGCTTGGTCGAAGGCCTCGGCGTTACGTTCATGATCGTCGGGTTCTTCGCTCTCAGCCTTTATGGAATCGCTCTCGCTCGGGGAGGGCGATCCAGCGGGATCGGATGGGTCTTTGTAGCTGCAGGCATCCTCGGAATCGTCCTCGAGCTGATTGGGGGCACGATCCCCGCGTTCGTCTACGTCGGGACCGCCGCGCTCGGCATCGTGACCTGGCGACTCGGTTCCGCACCAACCAGGCCGAGCTATCTCGGAAAGGAGAGACAAAATGGCTCAACTCGTCGATGAGTCCTTCGTCCGCCAGTTTGTGGAAGCATGGACGGCGGCGTGGAATGCCAACGATGTTCAGCAGATCGCGTCGCTCTGCACGGAAGACATCGTCGTGCATGATCCATGGCCACAGGGTGGGATCATTCGAGGCCGTGAAGAGATGTCGTACTACTTCGGACAACTGTTCAAGGCCCTACCTGGTGTTCAGTGGGAGTATGTGTCCGATCCATTCCTGGCACTCGACGCACGTCGCGCTGCGGGTTGGTGGCGGATGTCGGGAACCATGACACGTCGCCTCGACCCACCGGGCTTTGAGCCGACAAATGGACAGATTCACCTCGAAGGAATCGACATCTGGGCGTTCCAAGACGGTCTTCTTTCGGAGTACACGGTCATCTTCGACATGCTGGGATTCGGTCGACAGGTCGGCATCGTTCCCGAACCCGGGACGTTTGGAGACCGGATGGGGCTCTGGATGCAACACCGGAAGGCAAAGACGCTCAGGCGGAGCGCTTCGTCGGGAGGATGACGGACGGGGAGGGCGCCGACCCGGAAATCGTCCAGGCCGGCTGGTTGGACTCGCCGAATGTCACACGGCCCCCACATCGAAGACCCGCGCAAGCCAGACTCACCGCCGCTCCACAGATATCGTTGCCGCCGTCGACCGGCTCCGCGCGATGCTCCCGATGTTGCTGGCGAATCCGCACCAACCGTCAAGGCCCGGGGCGACGAATCGCCGCCCGCGGCCGGTTAGTAGATCTTGGCCCAGCCTCCGGTGTAGAAGGTGACCTCCGGCTCGGAGGTGACTCCCGCTTCCTTCATCGCCATCCGCAGATCGTCGGAGCGGAGGAAGGACCGCAGCGTGTCGAACGACTCTGCCTGGTGGTACACGATCACGAGCGAAGAGTCCTCCATCGACCGGTTCGCGGCATGGCCGATGATTCCATTCGCAAGCCGCAGCTCGTCGGCGGCGTCGTATCCAGCCAACCAGGCATCGAAGTCCTCGACCCGATGGCTCACGATCATCGCCGGCAGCTCCCGATCCCACACGATGGCCTCGCGCACAGGCGTCACCCACATGAACTCCGGCGCACCGGCGATACCGGCCTCTGCCATCAACGACTTCACATCGTCAGACGTCACATAGGTCTTGGCCTGGTCCACGTCACCCACCGCGAGATAGATGCTCAAGCTGTTGGGATCATCCTCGGCCCGGTTGATGTGGTGTCCCAAATAGTCATGATCGATCCGGCCCTGCTCATTGGCGTCGAAGACCGCCATCCAGGCATCGAAGTCCGCTACCGGATAGTTGATGACGACGGCAGCCGGGGGTAATTGGGCTGAATCTGACATGGGCACCTCTCCTATGCGAGCGATGCCGGAGCTATCTGCTCAAGCGTGCGACCTCGCGACTCATCGTGACCCTAGCGATCTCTCCCAGCCCAGATCGCGTGCGCAAGACCAGCGCGCCGTCCCCCACGCATGTGCACTACTGGTTGTGTTCAGGCTCAGCTGGGATCGTCGTAGGTGAGGATTTCGAGGATGTGGCCGCTCGGATCATGGAAATACACCGAGTCGGTATCACCGTGGACTCCGCTGGATCGGCCTGGACCGCGCATGCTGGTCGGTGTGGAGGGACCGTCGCCGTACGATATGCCGCTGGCTCGTATCCGCTCAAAGGTGGCTTCGAAGGTCGCGCGATCCATGCCGAGAGCGAGATGGCGCGATACCGGTTCTGGCCTCTCCCACAGATCCAACGCCAAGTCCGGCGTAATGAGCATCACCTCGAATGATCCGCTCCGGCCGCGAGACTCCAAGCCGACCACATCGCGATAGAAGGCCACGGACTGAGCGAGATCCGTCACCTCCAGGATCGTGTGGTCGAGGAACACCGCCATCACCGCATCGTACGGTCCCCCGCCGGCCTGAGGGACCATCCCCGCCGACCCGGTCCGCCGCCGAGCCGTGCCGGTCACGCCCGCCGTGGTCATCCTCGTGCTGGCTACTCACCCGTCTGGCCGTCGATTGCTTCCCGGATGAGGTCGGCGTGTCCGAGATGGCGGGCGTACTCCTCGATCAGGTGAACGAGGATCCAGCGGAGGCTGTAGAAGCCGCGTTCGGAGCGTTCGATGTCGTCGAGGCTTGCTGCCCGATAGATCGCATCGGCTTCGGCTGCCTCGGCAATCAACACCGTGAGAGTTTCATCCATGGTCGTGTCGGCGGGCGGATAGAAGTCACCATCGGGGTCACCGTCGGGATGAGCCTCATGTGCATAGAGGTGACCCACATCGAGACCGGCGAAGGCCGTCTTCGCCCAGAACCTCTCCGCCTCGGCGGCGTGACGCACGAGCCCGAGGAGTGTCAGATCGCTCGGGAGACACGATGCGGTCCGCACCTGCTCGTCGGTGAGCCCAGATGCCTTGCGGATGAGGAACTGCCGCTGATGCCCGAGAAATGCCAACAGCGTCGCGTGCTCATCCTCGGCGGCGACCTCATCCTTTGGCCACAGGTCGGTCATAGTGGCGAACCTATCAGAGGGATGACCCGCACATCGGGGGTTCCCGGGGCGTGTTTCCGCGGCGACGCCCGAGTCTCAAGGAGATCAAATCACGGACCGCATCATTTCGAGGAGCGATCTAGGAGACCGCTGAATATCGCATGTCGCCAGCGAGTCTCCCACCGTGTATTGCAATCATGCCCTAATCGTGGCATGATTGTGGCATGGCACGGGTACGAGTAAGCACGACAGTCGACGAATCACTGATTGAAAATGCAAGACAGTTGCGGTCGGGTCTGAATGACGCAGCTCTTCTCGACGAAGCCCTCGGTGCCCTTCTTGCCCAGCATCGAGCCGCTGAGATCGATGCCACCTACGCAATCTACGACGACATTTCACTCGAAGAGCCCGACGGATGGGGGAACCTTGCATCCTTCCGAGAAGCGGCAGCCTCTTCGTGACAGGCATGCCCATGAGGGGGGAAGTGTGGTGGTGCGACCTTCCCGACATCTCCCGTCGCCCAGTCGTGATCCTTTCACGAGACGTCGCCATTCCCAGACTTCGAAGAACGCTGATAGCTCCGTGCACCACAACCATCCGAGGATTGGCCAGCGAGGTGCTGCTTGAACCCGGAGATGATCCGATCCCTCTTCGGTCGGCCGTCAACCTCGATTCAGTCGAGAGCGTTTCGGTGAGGACGCTCACCGAGCGGTTGGGCAGGCTGGACGACAATCGAATACAAGAGGTCTGCTCCGCATTGGCCGTCGCCGTCGATTGCAGGCTCTAGTCCCGACCATTCACGTTCTGAGCGCCATCGCAGCACGAGGGTGCTGAATCAAGAACGAATCTCGGCGTCCGAACTGGCTGGGGAGCCGCGAGCCAATCGTCCCGTTGAGTGGCCGGAATCGGGTCGGCGCTTCGTTTCCGAGACACAACACCACCACACCACTCAACGGGTACAACCGCATCGTACTGTCCCGCCTCAGCTCGTCTTGTCGACGTTCGGAGGACTCCACGTCCCATCAAGGATCGATTCGTGCGGCCAGTAGGCCCTCATATACAGGGAGAAATTCCCCTTGGAGGCCGGCAGCCAGTTGGGTCGAGTTGGTCGGCGAGCTCGACGTAGAGGGCATCGCCCAGCCGCAGGTTGTGGCGGAGCTTCCAGGCGCCGGCAAGAAGTGGAGCGATGAGGTGTCGTTGCACGGGGTCCGCAGCGAGTCGCTGGAGCCTCGTGGTGACCTGTCGCACGGTCAGTTCTCCGGCGCGTTGGAGGCGTCCCAACGCCGAGAGGACTTCGGCGTCGAAATGGGCAGGGACGTGGAGCTCGCGACCGCGAAGTCGGTCTTCGATCGGTCCCGCCACGGCCGACCCGACGAGGAGATCGACCATTGCTGGCGCATCCACGATGACCCGCTCAGCCATGACCCTCGAGTTCGTCTTTCGCGGCGACCACTGCGGCGACGACGGCGGCGGCCTTGGCTTCAGCGGCGAGATCGTCGGCGAGGTACACGTTGACGCGAGCCATGCGCACAATATGCACACCCGATGGCATGAGATCAACGCGGGTGTCCTGTGGCGAGCCATTGGCCGGTTCAGGGGCCTGACCCCGTCACTTCTGCCGAGATGTCGCGCGGGCAGTGCGCGGCGAGATCAGGACGATGACGGCATCAGATTCTCGACCATGGTGGTCGTGGAGGTGAGCCGGCCGTCGATGTGCTTGGTGAACCTGACCGGCATCCCGGGAAGGTCCAAGGCAAAACAGAATATGTCGCGGGTGTAGCCATCATCGACCGTGTAGCGGAGGCAGTCGAACGTTCCCAGCGGCGTTTCCGTCGTGTCGGCTGCTATCTCGACGACCTCGATGGGGAACGAGGCGTGGGCCTGGAGCTCCCGCCACGTCGCTCGCATGGTGCTTGTGGGGCCGAACTCCTCACCATCAGTGGTGGTGGTGGACATCTCAAGGACGGCACTTTCGCTATCGCATTCGACGAACAGAGTCGAGCTGATGAAGGGAGGCTCGTCGGCCGGCTCGACCAGCAGACGAATCGTTCGGCCCGTTGGGCAGCCGCGTCGGATGTCGTCGGCCGTAAACGGAGTTGCGGCGTGGCCGGCCTCGAGGATCTTCGGGTCGTCCGACATCGGAGCGGTCATGGGTTCCCGCCCGCAGCGGACATCTCCCTCCTCACGGCGAACAACCTACGGCGATCGCCAGCGCCGAACAAACCTCAAGCATTCGATCGTCGCTGAGACGGCCCAAGCGTTCGGTGAGCGCACCAACCGAAACGCTCTCTACGGCATCGAGAATCAGGGCGGCCTGCAGTGGAATGGGATCTTCGCCCGGCTCGAGCACGACTTCGCTCGGAAGGCCGCGGACGTTCGTCGTACAGGGAGCGACGAGTGCACGTTGCAGTCGCGGATGGCGGCATTGCGTGTGAGGACGACGACGGGGCGGCGAGCGATCTGTGGCAGTTGGCACCACCAGACCTCTCCACGCAAGGGCAGACTCTTCATGCAGCACCCGCGTCGAGCAGCGCGGCGTCGTTCAGCTCCGAGCGCTCCTATCCGAGATCAGCCGAGGACACCAACAACGACACTGAAGATGGCGGCGAGGGCGGTCATCGACCCAACCATCGTGATCGTGTAGGTGCGGAACTGGTCCTGCTGGGCCTTGCGCATCTCGCGCACTTCGCTACGAAACTCCGCGGCGAACTCCGTGAAGCGAGCCTCCATCCGCTCCTCGAGGCGATCGAAACGGCTCTCGAGGCCAATCATCCGATCCTCGAGGCGGCCGATATCTTCCTTGGTGGCCAGTCGGTCTGCAGTCTCCATGGGGAGGCTCGTCATCAGCGTGTCGGCGTGCTCGTCTCCGAGCACCTGCTCCAACCGAGCATACAGGGCATGACGAGCGGCTTGTGAGGTCGCCACATGACGATCTCACATCGCCGGTACGGGTTCAACAGGTCCGGCACCGGACCTCATCCGAGTTCGAGGTGAAGACGTAGCGCCCCGTCGAGCTCCTCCATCAGATGGTGCGGCACGGCTCCAACACGACCTTTCACCCGGTACACAGCCAGCGATCGCACATGCTCTGCCTGGGCTTTCGAGTCGCCCTGCAGCCCGGACTCGCTCTTGGGGAGCAGCACCTGGAAGGGGTAGACACGATCGATCCTCCTCGACAGCGGGACAACGGTGATCACACCTCGCCCGAGCCGGGCTGCCGTGGCGTTGGCCTCATCGTTGGAGACGATGACGGCGGGTCGCGCCTTGTCGACCTCACCCGGACGCGCCGGATCGAAGTCGACGAGACGGATCTCGCCTCGAAGCATCAGCGATCCACGATGCCGTCGCCGACGGCGACATCCCAGAGTTGCTCATCGCTGGACTGGTCCCACTCGTCCCATGCCGCGGCATAATCGGCACTCAGTTCCGATGCCCGCAAGAGGCGGATGGCGCGCCGCAATGCCGCCGAGCGCGAGGGAAATCCCTTGTTCCTGGCGTACTCGTCGAGGAACGCGACGTCCTCGGCGGGGAGGCTCATACTGACTTTCATACCTTTGATCCTACTATTAGGTAGTACCGCATTACTACCCACAGCAGGGGCGACGATACTGTCCCACCCACTGCGTACGGTGACGTCATGCGCACCCGCGCCGCCTTCCCTGGGTTCGGCAAGGGAAAGCCGTCGCCCAGCAAGGGCAAGACGTTTCCTCCCGAGATCCTCACCCCCGACGAGGTCCTCGCCATCCTCGAGGCCTGCGGCGGCACCCTCCTCGGGGCCCGCAACCGCGCCCTACTCACCGTGCTCTACCGCTCCGGTCTGCGCTGCGCCGAGGCGCTCGCCCTCCGGCCCAAAGACATCGACCTCGCCGTGGGTTCGATCGCGGTGCTCCACGGCAAGGGGGACCGCAGCCGCATCGTCGGCATCGATCCCGGCGCCGCCCCCATCATCACGACCTGGATGGAGCGACGAGAGGCCGAGCTCGCTCCCCCACCGGGCACCGCCCTGTTCTGCTCGAGGCGGTGCAAGCCGATGACGAAGTCGAGTGTGCGGGAGCTGCTGATCCGCCTCGCCTCCAGCGCCGGCATCACCAAACGGGTCCATCCCCACGGACTGCGCCACACCATGGCCTACGAGCTGCTGATGGAAGGCCTCCCCGTACCAATCATCCAGAGACAGCTCGGCCATACCTCCCTCGCTACGACCGACCGCTATCTCGACCACATCGCCCCCATCGAGGTGATCGAGTTCATCCAGACCCGGGAGTGGACGCCGCGCTAGCGACTCTCGACGTCGAACCGGGCCTCGTCCTCGGCGCGGCGGCTCACCGTCCAGCGGCCCTTCCAATCACCCGGCGGTTCGATGCCCTGGTCTTCGAGCCAGAGCTGGAGCGCCTCGGTGACGACAGCCGAACGAGAGCGATGGCTGGGCGTGGCAACGTCGACGACGGAGACGAGCTCGAGCGGCAGCGACACCTGGATGCGGCGTAGGTCGGGATGGCGGGAGTAATCGAGAGGCATCCATCGACCGTGCCACAGGCGACCAACCGATTCAAGGGTCCCGATGGCGTAGCGGCGCCTTACTGCGCGCAGTAAGGCCCCGCTATGTCTCCGTTCAGGCCTTCAACAGAGGCTCCTCGGGTAAGACCGGTCGACGCACGTCGATCGGCGCAAGAAGTCGCACAACCCAAGGAGGTCGAGATGCGACGAATCGTGATTGTGCTGGCGACCATGGCGATGATCGCCGTGGCCGCGGCACCGGCAGGGGCCCACCCCAGGGCCAAGGCTCTCGATGGGCCGGACCCGGCGTTCTGGCTGTCGGATCCGGACGGGGTCGACGGCGTGAGTGGCACCGAGCAGTTTGATCCCGTGGTCGGTTCTTCGGGCTGGGCCCGGGTGTACCGAGACAGCGCCAAGATCCGGATCCGGGCGACCGGTCTCGAGCCCGGGCATACGTACACGATGTGGGTCGTGTATTTCAACGACGGGACGCTGTGTGAGGCCGGAGTTGGTGACCCAGGTTGCAACGGCCCGGATCTCGGCGGCGACGGCGGGGGTGGCGTGATCTACGGCACCGGCAGGATCGGTCGTCACAACGGAACGGCCGTGTTCACGGCCCGGCTCCGCAACGGCGCCGGAAGCGACGACCTCGGCCCACCGCCGCCGCCGTTCGCCTTCAGGCCGTACGAGGCCGGCCCGAACAACGAGTTCCACGTGGTGATCCGGTCCCATGGACCGATCATCTGGGGTCAGCTCCGGGAGCAGCTCACCACGTTCAGCGGCGGATGCTCCGTCACCGTTGGTCCAAGTCCGGAGCAAATCGGGGACTTCCCGGTGCCGCTGGCACCCGGTGAATGCGGAGACGTCCAGCTCTACGTCTTCAAGTAACCCACCCGTCGGCCAGCGGAGGGCCTCCCCACCAGGCTCGGTACGCACCGGGCCGGGGAGGCCCTCGCACCATCGGGCGCAGCAGGGCCGCTAAGCCGGGAGAAAGGTGACGGTGATTCACTCACCCCACGCACCGGGCGGCCGCGTAGTGTCGACAACCGGAGGAAGAGCTTGGACTACCGAATCCTCGGACCCCTCGAGGTCTCTGCCAATGGCGAGCTGATCGACATCGGTCCGAAACAGCAGCGGACATTGCTCGGGCTCCTCTTGGTCAACGCCAATCGGGTGGTGTCGACCGAGCGGATCCTCGAGGAACTCTGGCCGGACGACGCCGTGGGAAAGGAGAAGACCCTCTGGGTCTACATCTCGCGGCTGCGGTCGGCACTCGAACCGGATCGTCCCGCCCGCGCCAGGAGCAGCGTCCTCGTGACGAAGGACCATGGCTACACGCTCCTCGTCGATGCCGCCGACATCGACGGATCACGGTTCGAGAAGGCCGCCCAGGCCGGCAGCGCCCTCATCCGGGACGAGCCTCGCGCGGCGGCGACGCTGTTGCGTGAGGGGCTCGATCTGTGGCGTGGCGAGGCTCTCGAGGACTTCGCCTACGACGACTTCTCCCAGATGGAGATCACCCGGCTCGAGGAACTTCGTCGTTCCACCATCGAGGATCGGATCGATGCCGATATTCGGTCCGGTCATCACCGCGAGGTCACGAGCGAGCTCGCCGCGTTCGCCGGGCAGAACCCGATGCGCGAGCGCCCCGTGGCCCTGTTGATGCTGGCGCTCTACCGGTCCGGGAGACAGGCCGAAGCGCTGCGCACCTTCGAGACGCATCGTCGCACCATCGGCGAGGAGCTGGGGATCGAACCCTCTGCCGAGCTGCGTCGGCTCGAGGAACAGGTTCTGCTGCAGGATCCTCGGCTCGAGCGCATCGCCGGCAGCTCCGACGAGGTGGCCCGGGTTGGAGACGTGAGGAGCCCATTCAAGGGGTTGCAGGCATTCGCGGAGAGCGACGTCGAGGTCTTCTTCGGAAGGGATCGCCTCACTTCCGAACTCGTCCGCCGCCTCAACTCCGACACCCGGTTCCTCGCCCTCGTCGGGGCCAGTGGATCCGGCAAGTCGAGCGTCGTGCGGGCCGGCCTCATCCCGGCGCTCCGCAAGGGCGCCGTCCCGGGTTCGGACGGTTGGCTTGTCGCCCAGATGGTGCCGGGTTCGCGACCCTTCACCGAATTGGAAGCTGCGATGCTGCGGTCGACGCTCGATTCCCCCGACAGCCTCACCGACCTCCTCGACGACTCGGAGGATGGACTGCTGCGAACCGCGCTTCGCCTCCTGCCCCGCGGCGAGGGCCGCCTGGTTCTCTTCATCGATCAGTTCGAGGAGCTCTTCACGCTCGTCGACTCCGAGGATGTCCGTAGCCGGTTCATCCGCAACCTCGAGGTCGCCCTCGACGACTCCCACGGCCGCGTCGCGGTGGTGCTTGCTCTGCGCGCCGACTTCTATCACCTCCCGCTGCAGTACTCGCACTTTGCCGAACTGCTGGGCAACGCCGTCGTCAATACCGTTCCCCTCACCCCCGACGAGCTGGAAGCCGCCGCCGAGGAACCGGCGGCAATCGCCGGCGTCTACCTCCAACCGGCGCTCCTCGGCCGTCTGCTCGCCGACGTTGCCGGCCAGAGCGGGGGCCTCCCGCTCTTCCAATACGCGCTGACCGAGCTGTTCGACCGCCGTTCCGACGAGCTGCTCACGGCCGCTTCGTACCAGGAGATGGGTGGCGTCCAGGGCGCCATCTCCCGCCGCGCGGAGGAGCTGTACGTCGCCATGGACGCCGCCGGGCAGGAAGCCGCCAAGCAGCTGTTCCTCCGCCTCGTCACGATCACCGAATCGGATGCGTGGAGCCGGCGACGCGTCGCCGCTGCCGAGATCCTGGCTCTCGACATCGATGTCGTTGCGGTGCAAAGCGTCCTCGATCGCTTTGGCTCCTACCGGCTTCTGACGTTCGATCGCGACCACGTCACCGGGTCGCCGACGGTGGAGGTTGCCCATGAGGCGCTCTTGCACGAATGGGCCCGGCTGCGCGACTGGATCGACGAGAGTCGCGACGACGTCCTCCGCCACGCTCGCCTCACCGTCGCCATCGACGAGTGGACGGCAGCCGGGGAGAAGCCCGACTACCTCCTGAACGGCGACCGCCTGCAGCGCTACGAGGAGTGGAGCCGGGTGAGCACGCTGACCCTCAGCACCGACGAGCAGCGATTCATCGATGCTTCGCTCGACCACAGCGAAGATCAGCGCCGGGTCGTGGCGAAACAGGCCGCCCAAGTGTCACGCCTGAGCCGCCAGGCCCGAGCCCGGCTCTGGGGTCTCGCAGCCGCCGTTGTGGTCCTCGTCGCAGTCGGAATCGGGCTCTTCGTTGCGGCTCTCGGCGGCGATGCGCCGCGGATCGCCATCGTGCACAGCGGCGCCGGTGACCGCGGGATGAACGATCTCATGATCGACGGCCTCGCCGCGGCCGATCGCGAGTTCGACATCGAGGCCGAAGAAGTCGTCCCGCTGGTCGACCCAGCCGGCGACATCCGCCATCTTGCGGAGACCGGGACCAACCTCATCATCGTCAGCACCGAATACGATCGGTTCGTCGGCCCCATAGCCGCCGACTACCCCGACGTTCGATTCGCGGCGATCGACCCGTTCGCCCAGCATACGGAGCTCGACAACATCGCGAACGTGGAGTTTGCGGTCGCAGACAGCGCCTTCCTCGCCGGTGCCGCCGCGGGACTCGTCTCAAAGACTGGGATCGTCGGTTTCATCGGCGGTGTGCAGGTGCCGCCAACCGAAGCGTCGCGGACGGGGTTCGAAGAAGGCGCTTTGCTCCTGACCCCGGATACCGAGGTCCTGTCCCGATACATCGGTCCCATCGAGAACCCGCTTGCCACCGCCACGGCGCAGCGGGAGTTGGCGCACGATCTCGCCGTCGAGCTGTTTGCGACCGGAACGGACGTGATCTTTGTGGTGGCAGGGGGATCAGGGGCCGGCGTCATCGACGCAGCCGTCGAACTGTCCACCCCCTCCCGCCAACTCTGGGTGATCGGATCTGACATCGACGAATACCAGACCGTCTCGACAATCGACCAGGCGCATGTGTTGACTTCCGCGACGAAGCGCTACGACATCGCCGTTGCCGGCGTTATCCGCTCCTTCCTCGACGGTGGGTTCACGCCCGGGGTAACGACCATGAGCCTCGCCGACGAGGGCGTGGCGTTGTCGCGGACCGGGGGCCACCTCGACGAGGTGTCGGGGCAGTTGGCGAACCTCGAAGGAGACGTCGCCTTCGGACACATCTTCGTCCCCAGCCTCGCCGAGCGGAGCCCGCAATGGCAGCGCCCACCGGATCACCTGTGGCGCATCACCAACGACGGCCACCGCTGCACGATCGAAGGGAGCCTGCAGCCTTCCGAGCAGAGCGTCGTCAGCGTAGAACCGGGCCGGATCGTCGAGGTCGAGTACATCAATCTCACCGACGTTGTCGCCGGTATCGCCGTGCGGGGCATCTCGGCGGAGGTAACGCTGCAGCAACTGGTGACCGAGGCCCAGGCGGGAATCCCGCAATCGTTCGACACCGTTGTCGCCGCATCGCTCGTCGCGCCGGGCGCCACCACGAGCGTGGCCATGGTGATGACCCAAGCGACCGTCGTTCCCAATTGCTTCCTCCCGACATCCGATGAAACACCGTCCGACTTCTTCACCATCGTGCTGGCGCCCGGCGCCCAAGGAGAGTGACATGACCCAGACACCATCGATCGACGTCCGCACACCCGACGAGTCGACACCTGAACAAGGCCACGACGGCCGGGACGGAGAACTGAGAGGGTTCGTCATCGGACTCATTGCCGTCGCGGTCGCACTCGTGGCGTTCGCCATCGTCGTCGCGGCATGGCCGACGTCCTCAGCCGAAGCCATCGAGGTCTCCGGGCAGGGCGGTGAAGGAACCCCACTCGCCGTGGCCGGAGCGTCGCTGGCACGATCGGTCGACGGTCTCACGATCGAGGTGAACGTCCCCACGCCGCCGGCGGGCAGCTATGAGTATCCGACCGCCGACATGGCGCCGCCGGGGGCAACGCATCCCGAGGTCATCCCGGCAGGCTCCGGCGAGTCCGAGGTGTTCACCGCATGGGCATTCATCTTCAACTACCCGGAGCGCTGCACCGACGAGTCGTGCGACTTCGACGACATCGGAGACACCGCCGCCAAGGGCGGCGTCTTCCAGGTCGACGGCCGCATCGCCGACGGCGCCTCCCTGCGTCTTGGCGGCGCGGTCCGGCTCGGCCAGCCCGCCGCGAACGGATCAACGCTGGAGAACCCGACCGGTGCCGAGGTCCACGTGGCCATCGCTCCGCACGGCAGAGCGCACACCGACGCGGACCTCTGGGCCCAATTGAACGGTCCGCTCGGCAACCCGACCCTGTGGTGGGTGGCCACCTTCGTGTCCGGGTGACGGCGAGCCCGGCCCGCCCGCCCTGCCACCGCGTACACTCGTCGCAGCGACCGAGAGGCACCGTGACCGCTCCCCCCGACGACCGCGTCGAGTACCGAACCTGTCCGCTGTGCGAGGCCACCTGCGGCCTCGAGATCACGATCCGCGACGGTGCGGTGCACCGCATCCGCGGCGATCGCGATGACGTGTTCTCCCACGGGTTCATCTGCCCCAAGGGCTCGACGCTGAAACAGCTCGAAGCCGACCCCGACCGGCTGCGGGCTCCGCAGATCGGCACCGGGGACGGCTGGCGCGACGCCACGTGGGAAGAAGCCTTCGCCCTCATCGCGCAGCGGCTAGCGCCGATCATCGCCGAGCACGGCGGTAACGCCGTCGGCGTCTATCTGGGCAACCCCAACGTCCACAACCTCTCCGGGATCCTCTACGGCAAAGCCCTGCTACGCGCCCTCGGCACGAAGCGGGTCTTCAGTGCGGCCACGGTTGACCAGATGCCGAAACACCTCTCCAGCGGGCTCATGTTCGGCCATCCCGACCTCATCCCCGTTCCCGACATCGACCGCACCGCCTACCTGCTCATATTGGGCGCCGATCCGTACGAATCCAACGGGAGCCTGGCCACCGCCCCCGACTGGCCCGGCCGCCTCGAGAAGATCAAGGCGCGGGGCGGCCGCGTCGCGGTCGTCGACCCCCGTCGCTCGAAGACCGCGGCGAACGCCACCGAGCACCTCGCCATCCGCCCCGGCACCGATGCCCTCTTCCTCGCCGCCATCGCCTCGACCCTCGTCGAGGAGGACCTGATCGCTTCTCTTCCCGAGTACTGCGCGGGCTTCGACGACGCCGCGGCCGCGCTCGTCCCCTTCACGCCGGAACGGGTCGCCGCCACCACCCGTATCGACACCAACACGATCAGGCGGATCGCCCGCGAGCTGGCCACCGCCGAGTCCGCAGCCGTCTACGGCCGCGTCGGTACCCACACCGTGCGTTTCGGCACCGTTTCGTCATGGCTCGTCGACCTCATCAACGCCCTCACCGGCAACCTCGACCGGCCCGGCGGCGCCATGTTCGCCCTGCCCGCCCACGAGCGGCCCCGCCAGGCCCGCGGCTTCACCACCGGGCGCTGGACCTCACGGGTGCGCGGCCTCCCCGAGGTGCGCGGCGAGCTGCCGGCGAGCGTCATGGCCGAAGAGATCACCACACCGGGTGAGGGCCAGATCAAGGCCATGGTCGTCATCGCCGGCAACCCGGTGGCATCGACGCCGAACGCCGATCGCCTCGACGCCGCCCTCGACCAGCTCGAGTTCATGGTGTCGATCGACATGTATCGCAACGAGACGAGCCGCAAGGCCGACGTCATCCTCCCCGCCACGTCCCCGCTGCAGCGGTCGCATTACGACCTGGCCTTCACCCAGCTCTCGGTACGCAACGTCGCCAACTACTCCCCGGCCCTCTTCGCCAACGAGACCGGCATGGAGGAGTGGGAGATCCTCGCCAAGCTGGCGGCCATCGCCGCCGGACAGGGCCCGGACATCGACGCCGCCGTCGTCGACGACTTCGCCTTCACCCAGTACCTGCAGAGCGTGCTGGCCGACCCGCTGTCACGGCTCCACGGCCGCGATGCCGCCGAGATCGTGGCGATGATCGGCGATCGCCGCGGACCGGAGCGCTTTGTCGACCTCATGCTGCGTGCTGGGCCCTACGGGGATCGCTTCGGCGAGGATCCCGATGGCCTCACCCTGGCCGCGCTGGAGGCGGCGCCGCACGGCATCGACCTGGGACCGCTGCAACCGCGCCTCCCCGAGGCGCTCTGCACCCCAACGGGCACCGTGGAGCTCGCCCCGCAACCCATCCTCGACGACCTGGCTCGCCTCGAGGCCTCCATCGAGACGGAACCGAACGGCGGCTTCTTGCTCATCGGGCGGCGACAGCTCCGCTCGAACAACTCGTGGATGCACAACATCAACGTGCTCATGAAAGGCCGCGACCGCTGCACCCTGCAGATCCATCCCGACGACGCGGCGTCGCTGGGCATCGAAGACGGTGGCCGCGCCGAGGTGGTGTCGGCCGTAGGCAAGGTCGTCGTTGCCGCCGAGGTGACCGACGACATCATGACGGGGGTGGTGAGCCTGCCCCACGGCTGGGGCCACGACCGCGCCGGCATGGCGACCGCGGTGGCGACGGCACGCCCCGGGGTCAACTCGAACATCCTGAGCGACGAGAACGACCTCGATCCACTCTCGGGCAACGCCACCCTCAACGCCATCCCCGTGACGGTGACCGCCGCCGGTTGAACATCCGGCGCTCTCGCGGCGGTCAACTCACAGACTGCAGCCACTCGATGAGACGCTGCCGAACCGTTCCATCGACGGGCAGCTCCTCGATCCGTGACCTCAGCACGGACGCATCGACCAAGCCCTCCCTGAGCAAGGCACCGACGAAGGCGAGATCCTTGGGTCGATGCGCTACCAACTTGGAGGCGGCGAGGTCGTGTCGCTCGAGGCACAGCCCGCGACCGGGTGCGGTTGCCGGTGTCTCGAGGATGACGAGGCGCTCGTGCCATCCCACCGGCTTGACGGCGGTGCTGATGGTGACGCCGTCGGCATAGACACCGAAGGAATCGTGGAACCGTGACAACTCGCCGATGGCGCCGGTCACCGCATCGGCCTGCGCGTTGTCGTCGTCCTTGAAGAAGGCAATGTCCGCTTCCATCGACCCAATCGCCTCGTCCGGAAGCTGATCCTCGTGAAATGATCCGAGGACCGCCTGACTGCCGAGCACGATGACGTCGCGTTGATCGGCGATCTGTGCCGCCGCCCGCACGATGTGCTCCAACTGCTCTCTCCGCATGTCACCGGTCGCTCTCGATGAAGGCGTCGAGCACGGCAGCTCGCTCATCGAACGAAAGAACGCCTGCAAACGGCGAGTTCTGGCGGAGTTCAACGGACCTACTCGTCTGCGAGGTGAGGACCTCGAGGAGCCGTTCCAGCGGCCCGCCCAGGAGGTGCTGCCACTCGAGGATGCGAGATCGAGCGACACCGCGGGGATGAACATCGAGGAGCCGAACGAGGCTGGTTTGGGCAATCGTGACCACTTTCCCCGGGTTCTTCACGAGCTTCCCGGCGACGGCGGCATGGAGCCACAGGCTTCGCCGCTGCTTGCGAGTCAGGCCTCCCGGATCCTCACCCCGAGCCAGTCGCACCACATCGCGCCGGAGCACGCGCCGATGCTGGCCAACCGTTTGGCAAGGCAGCACACCCGATTTGCAGAGGTTGACCACGTGTTGTCGCGAGCAGCCCAACAGCCTCGCGACCTCGCCGGTAGGAAGGAGCTCTCGATCCATAATCGCAAATTACACAATATTCCCAAATAACACAAGACCGGAGCTTCAGACCGTTTGGCCGCGATCCGCGCTGGGTGAGAGGGCCTCGCTCGCAGTCAGGCGCTCCTTCATCCTCGCCATTTCCCCGCCAATCACACCGCAACATCCGAGCCAAATACGAGGCCCTCTTTCTGCGCATTGCTCCTCGCGAGCACCTCGGTCTCGGGACAGTACGTCCGTCAACGACGTGCTGCCGACAGCTCGACGCCTCCAACTCACCGACCGGTCGTCCATCTCGCGAGTGCGCTTCACCATCAACGCTCGTCTTCCCTCATGCGGTCGAGAAGTCGGCGCAGCGTTGGCAACGCCTGGAGGTCGCGCTCGCGCCCTGCAGCCTGCTTGGACCGAATGACATCGGCCAGCGACGCCGTCGTCACTTCGACGTTCTCGACACGGAAGGTCACTGCGTCGCGGATCAGATCGCTGTAGCCGCCTGTACCCGCAGGCTGAAACGAGAGATCGAGGCGCCCGAACCGCGTGACCAGATTCCACACCGCCGCCTGTTCGAGAAGGCGGGCATCGGCCGGCAACGGCACACCGTCCGGCTCTCGGTCGGAGAAGAGCCTCGCGCCGAGCTCCTCGAGCGCCCCGGCCAAGCGCTCGAGATTCTCTCGGTCGTCGGCCGGGCAGATGTCCAAGTCACCCGTCGTCAAAGGCGAGCCGTGCAGGGTGGCGGCGAGGCCACCGATCGCGACATACCGCACATCGTGGTGCGCCAGTGCAGCGAACATCGCAACGGGGTCGAAACTCCTCATGCCACGCGGGTCGCGGCGTGGAGTTGGTCTTCGACGTCGAGATTCGTGAGCAGATCCTCGAGGCGCTCTTGCGGAGTTCTCGCCAGGGCGGCGGTAATGAGTCTCTCGTGATCAGTGTCGATCGGTGTCACGGAGATGTGCAGATCAAAGCCGGCCGCCGCGATGACCCGCTGCAGCGTCTCGAGGGATGGCACGGACCCGCCTCGCTCCCAACGAGCGATGGCCGACTGCGTGGTTCCGGCCCGTTGCGCGAGTTCGTGCTGGGTCATGTTGGCGCGACGGCGCGCTTCACGAATCAGGTTGGCACTGTGCACATCACGATCATATCATATTTGCTATGTTACTAACAGCGGAAAGGTACTGCCGCTGTCAGTCGGCGACGAGGAAGGCGTCGATCTCGTCGCGTGTCATCGCCTCGCCTTCCGCAACACCGGCGGCGAAAGCTTCGTCGCCCAGCGCAGCTCGAGCTACTTCCCGGCTTCGCTCGAAGTAGTCGGCGAGGTCCCAGGGCAGGGCAACGCCCCATCCGTCGATCACGGAGGTGGCGCCGGAGGCAACGGCAACCCGATCGAAGCGCCCGGCTGCGGCGTCGAGACCCGCCCGCGCCACGAGCATCGTCTGGTGGAGGCTCCCGGACGCTCTGATCTCTGCCTCATCCATGAGAATCCGCAGCGCAGCGAGGAGACGCTCTCCCGCGGATGCGTCGCCCATCTCCAGTTCACACATGGCAAGCCCGAGCCCTCCGAAGTCCGCATCGCCGCCGAGTTCGGCGTTCTCGGAATGCCCGATGACCGCGTTCCAGGCATGCCGCGACGCCTCGAGATCCCCGGCCTGGAACTCGAAGAACGCCCGTTGCTGCATGACGCCGACCATGCGCGCCTCCGAACCGAGAGCGCGAGAGGCCTCCTCGGCCTCTTCGAAGAGGCGGCGAGCATCTTCGGGGTCTCCCTGTGGATCCATGTGGTGGGCGAGATTCCCCAGGCACAAGGCCACCATGTAACGGTGATCGATACGGCGGGCGATCTCCAGTGATTCTTGGACGAGATCGGTGAAGCGTTCGTTGTTCTCCCCTGCCTTCCCCTGATAGAAGAGGACGACGGCGAGGATGAGGAGCGCGGCGGGGTACCAGGTGAGTTCCTCCTCTGCGGCGCCCGCGGCGTCGAGGTCATGGAATACCTCGACCGACCGCTCCAACATGGTCACGGCCCTCCCGGTGTCGGGCGAGCTCGCCACCACCGAGGCATGGCCGACCAGGCGGGTGGCCTCCTCGGATCTCGACTCGGGCTCGGGGGCAACTTCGAGTGCGTGCTCGATCCACCCCAGCGCCTCGGACCACCGGTTCTCGTACGCGGAGAATCGCGCGAACGAGAGGGCAAGGGTGAGCGCGGTCGCCCCCTCACCGGCGTCGAGCGCCCATTCCATCGCCTGGCGGAGATTGTCCGCCTCGGCGCGAATGCGGGATCGCCATGCGACCTCGTCGGGGCCGACGATGTGGTCCTCGGCCGCGACGACGAGGTCGCGGAAGTACTCGGCGTGGCGCCGTCGCACCGCGTCGCCGCCGCCGCTCTCGTCGAGGCGGTCCCTGGCGAATTGGCGCAGCGTCTCGAGCAGCCGGTACCGGTCCCCCGCTTCTTGGTCGGCGACGACGAGCGACTTGTCGACGAGAGCGGGTAGGAGTTCCAGGACGTCCAGTTCGCTGATGGTGTCGTCGGTGCACACCGCCGACACCGCCTCGAAGGTGAACCCACTCGAGAACGCTGAGAGGCGCTCGAAGAGCGTCCGTTCGGATTCGTCGAGTAAGCGAACCGACCACTCGATGGCGGCCGTCAGCGTCTGCTGGCGGGGCAAGGCGGTACGGCTGCCGCCGGTGAGGAGGCGGAATCGCTGGTCGAGCAGTTCGGCGATCTTGCCCGGGCCAAACGTTCGCAGCCGGGCGGCCGCCAGCTCGAGGGCCAGCGGCATGCCGTCGAGACGACGGCAGATCTCGGCCACCGCCGCCGCGTTGTCCTCATCGAGCCGGAACCCCGGCTTTGCCGCGATCGCGCGCTCGACGAGGAGAGCCACAGCATCGGACTCACCGACGTCGACGGCGGAGGCATCCGCACGAGGCAAGCTCATCGAGCGCAACCCGTATGCCACCTCACCAGGAACCCCGAGCAGCTCCCGGCTCGTCGCGATCACGGTGCAATCCGGTGCCGTAGAAAGGACGTCGGCAATGAGCTCGGCAGCAGCCGTCACGAGGTGTTCGCAGTTGTCGATGACGAGCAGCGTGTCGAGGGGAGCGAGGTGGTCGATCACCACGTCCCGCGGAGTCGCATCGGCTGGCTGCTCGAGCCCGAGGGCATCCATGACCGTGCCATCCACCATGGCGGGATTCGCAACCGCCCCGAGCGTCACCAGCCACACTCCGTCGCGATGGAGCTGGGCCCGATCCGCTGCGATGTGCAGTGCCAGGCGCGTCTTTCCCGCGCCACCGACGCCGGTGACGGTGACCAGGTGAGCGCCGTGGACGAGTTCGGCAAGTTCGGCGAGTTCGGTCTCGCGTCCCACGAATGAAGTCGTCAGGATCGGGAGATTGTTCGGCGAGATGTCGAGGGTCCGCAGTGGGGGAAACTCGGTCGGCTGGCCGTCCACGACGAGCTGAAAGATCTGCTCCGAGCGACCCAGGTCCTGGAGCCGGTGCTGACCGAGGTCGCGCAGGTCGAGATCACCCGATTCGGCGAGTCGCTCGGTGACCAACGATACGAGCACCCGGCCACCGTGGCCGGCCAACATCAGGCGGGCCGTGCGGTTGAGCGGTGGACCGAAGTAGTCGTCGTCGCGTTCTTCGGCTTCGCCGGAGTGGACACCGATCCGCACCGGCAACGACCCGACATCGGCGAAGGTGGCGGCGGCGAGCTCTCTCTGGACGTCGATCGCGCACAACAGCGCCGGTCGCGCCGAACGAAAGGCGGCGGCAGCTCCGTCGCCCGTGTGCTTGAACACCGTCCTCCGTGTGCCTGGACGCAGCGCACGATGAGCTCGTCGTGACGGGCGAGGGCATCACCCATCGCTTCGGGGAAGGCGTCCCACAGCCGTGTGGAGCCCTCGATGTCGGTGAAGAGGAAGGTGGTGGTCGGCACACCGGGAACCTACACCGGCTCCTCAGGGAAGATCTGGCCCGCAAAGGACCGCGACCTGGAAGACTTGAAACCGTGACCGCACCCACCGTTGCCGCACCCTCAGGGATCGTGACGTTCGTGTTCACGGACATCGAGGGCTCGACGCGCCTGTTCCACCGGCTCGGAGAGCTCTATGTCGGGGTCCTCGAACGCCACAATGAGCTGCTGCGCCGCGTCTGGTCGGAGTACGGCGGCTACGAGGTCTCCAACGACGGGGACTCGTTCCTCGTGGCATTCGGCGATGCCACCGACGCCGTGCACGCCTGCGCCGCCGGCCAGTTGCGCCTCGCAGCAGAACCGTGGCCGAATGGCGTCGAGGTGCGGGTCCGCATGGGCGTCCACACCGGCCTCGCATCGCCTCACGGCGACGATTACGTGGCGCTGGCCGTGCACCAGGCATCGCGGGTGGTCGCCGCCGCCCACGGCGGCCTCGTGTTGGTGACCAAGGACGCCGTCGATGCTCTTGGATACGTCGACGACCCGAAGCTCGAGCCGCTCGGTCACTATCGCTTGCGGGATTTCGACGAACCGCTCCTCCTGTACCGGCTGACCGGGCCGGGTCTCGGAGCGTCCTTTCCGGCGATTCGCGCCGTGCCGGCTGGAGGACACAACATCGTCCCTCCCCGGACCCCGACGATCGGCCGTGCCGATTTGATCGCATCCGTCTCAGACCAGGTCGCGGCCGGCCGTACGGTCACGCTCATCGGACCCGGTGGCGTCGGCAAGACCCGGGTGGTCTCCGAGGTCGGCATGATGATCGCTCCGGATTGGGCCGACGGTGTGTGGATGGTCGACCTCGCCGGCGTCGCCCAATCCGACCTCGTCGGGTCCACGATCGCCGGAGTCGTCGGCGCCCCGGCCTTGCCCGGCCGGGAGCGGCGGGAAGACGTCCTCGACCATTTCGCCGAAAGACAGGCAGTGGTGATCCTCGACAACGCAGAGCACGTCGTCGATACCTGTCGGGACCTCATCGAAACACTGCAGGTCGCCGCTCCGGGCGTCGCGATCGTCTCCGGGAGTCGCCTCCCGCTTCACGTTCCGGGCGAGATCCAGCGTCACGTCGATCCACTCGATGTGCCTCCTCCGTCGCGACAACGGGCCGACGCGGTGCTGGCCACATCAGCCGGACGGCTCTTCACAGAGCGAGGTGCCGCCGTGCGCCACGATTTCACGGTCGACGAGGGCAATGCCGCCGCCGTCGCCGAGATCTGTCGCCACCTCGATGGACTCCCGCTCTCTCTCGAGCTCGCGGCCGCCCACCTCGCCGTGCAGTCACCGGCCGAGATCCTCGCCGGGCTCGACGAGCGCTTCGAGTTGCTGCGCAGCCGTGACCCGCAACTCCCGGAGCGTCATCGCGACATCGCTGGGATGCTTACGTGGAGCTACGACTCTCTCGATGACGAGGAGCGCACCGCGTTTCGCTGTCTCTCGGTGTTCGGCACCGGCTTCTCCATAGATACGGCGCGCGCCGCGATCTCGGCGTCGGGGATCAACGCTGCCGACGTGCCGATGCTCGTCCTGGCGCTCGTCGACCGGTCCCTGGTCGTCGCCGATCTGACCGCCAACGACACCCGCTACCGGCTCCTCGAGACGATGCGCAGCTATGGGCGTCACCTCCTCGACGAGCACGGTGAGACCGGGCCCATTGCCGTCGGTCTCGCCACAGCGATGATGCAGCGAACCGGGCCCTGGCTCGCCGCCGATCGCCGCTGGCTCGGGGACGTCGGCACCGAGCTGGACAACTTGCGCGCCCTGATGGCGTTCATCCCCGCCGACGAGGAGGAGTTGGCCCAGCAGATCGCCTGCACGATCGGCAGTTACCACGACGACGCGCAGACATTCCGCGACGGCATCGACGAGGTCAAACGCTACGTCGCGACACTGCCGTCACCGACACCCACCAGGGTGGCGCTGCTCACCAGGCTCGCCCATCTCTACCTCCGCACCGGGCATGTCGATGAGGCCCAGGCCCTCGCCGAGGATGCGGCGGCGCTGCGGGAGGACGTCGGGGCCCCCGAATGGGATGACGTCGGCGTCGACCGCACGATGGGTGAGGTTGCCCGCCGCTCGGGTGACCTGGCAGGGGCGGTGAAGATCGCCAAGGAGGCGCTGCAGCGGCCTCTCAGCGATCGCGGTCGCTCGCGGATGTACAACTTGCTCGGGACGACGTCGGCCGCCCTCGGCGACCTGGAAACCGCCTACGACGCTTGCGCCTCGGAGCTGGAGTTGAACAAGGTCGTCGGCTACGAGGGCTACATCGCCAGCGCTCACGGCAACCTCGCCGAGGTAGCGATGCGTCTCGGCGACACCGCGGCCGCCGCCCGGCATCAAGCCGATTGTCTCGACCTCGCCGTGGCGCAGGGTTCCACGACCATGGTGGCCTTCTCCCTGATCGTGGCCGCCCGCATCGCCGGCGGAGAGGGCAACTGGGCGATGGCGACGCCGCTGCACGCCCAGGGTGAGGCGCTGCTGGAGCAGACTGGCCTAGCCCTCTACGACGACGACCTCCGCGAGAGCGAGGAATTGCTCGCCTCGGCACGTGCATCTCTCGGCGATGAGTCGTTCGCTGCGTTGAGCAACCAGGGGCAGCGGCTACGCGTCCCCGACGCCGTGCTGCTTGCCCGCACGGTCTTTTCAGCCGCCGGAGACGAAGCGTCCGAGTAGGGTCGACTCCCCGCGAACGAAGAGGCCGGCATGGCGGAATATGACGACTCGGGTGAGCGACCTGACCTGCCCGATCAACCGAGCGGAAGGTCGGGACCGTGGCGCAACCGCGTCCGATTCGCACCGGGTGCGGCATTTGCCTATCGACCCGGCGAGGTCCTGGTACCAGCGTCATACGTCGAGCAGGCCATCTCACACCCAATACTGGCGCACCACGAGATCGAGACCCAAGGGCTCCTCGAGGACGCCTTCGCGCTGTTCCGCAACGTGCCGAAGACCCTGCACGTCATTGCCGAACTTCGACGAGACGGTGTTCCCGCCCAGGTCAACCATGTGCTGTTCGCCACCGGCTGCTGCTGCGATTGTGGATCTTCCCCCGGCTGCCCGCCGCATCCATCGGCTTCCGGAGCCGAGGAGGACTACGCGGCCAACCCCTTCTACGCCAACCCCTTCTATGCCAACCCCTTCTATGCCAACCCGGCAGGTGGCTGTGGATGTGGTGGTGGGCCATCGGCGAACCCGTTCTACGCCAACCCCTTCTACGCCAACCCCTTCTATGCCAACCCCTTCTATGCCAATCCCTTCTACGCCAACGCCGAGCCGAATCCGGGTGCCACGGCAAGCAGCGCGAACGGAAGACGGCGCAGCTCGGCCGTTCCGACGGATCCACCTCCAAGAGACAATGCGGGCGGAGGCCCCCGCAGCGTCCGCGTTGCCATCGTCGACACCGGCTACGCCCACTCAGCGGTCGAACCGAGCGGCACCGTCCTGGATGGGGCCAATGTCATCGGGGAGAGGCAGGACGTTCCCACCGACGATGGCGACGACTACCTCGACCCCGCCGCCGGGCACGGCACGTTCATTGCCGGCATCATCGAACAGATCGCACCCGGGTGTGCGCTCCAGATCGTCGACGTGCTCACCACCTACGGTGATGGCGACGAGGTGACGATCGCCACCGCTCTCCTCGCACTCGCCGACCAGGAGGGAGACGACCACGTCCACTTCGCCAACCTGTCTTTCGGCGGATACTCCCCCTCCGCCATGTCCGCCCTGGCGTTCGCCATCGCCAAACTGCAGGCCAACGGCACCGTGGTGGTCGCCTCCGCCGGCAACGACGCCACGTGCGTCCCGATGTATCCGGCGTCGTTGCCCGGAGTCGTCGGTGTCGCCGCCCTCGACGAGGACGGCGCGGCGGCGCCCTTCACCAACTACGGACCGTGGGTGAGAGCAGCAACCCAGGGCGTGAACATCGTGAGCTGCTCATTCGAGTGGAACGGCGCCGAGCCGCTCCAGGGCGGTGTCGATCCCGACGACTTCGCCGGCGGGGCCCGGTGGAGTGGGACATCGTTCGCCGCGCCGCGGGTGGTGGCGCGCCTCGCCCGCCTCGTCAACGCTGGGGTGACGCCACAACAGGCCGTGCTCGGCCTCATCGACGACCCGAATCGGCCACACAAGCCGATGCTCGGCACAGTCGTGGAATAGCGGCACTGCGGAATCGCGACTTTCGTGACCTCCGCCCCTGTTGTGGCATCGCTGCGACGGGCACGCTGGCGTTGACGCACCAGGAGGAGTGCCATGCACACGAACATCCTGCCGAAGGTCTCGATCCACGTTGAGCTGCACGACGTCGAGGACCGGGTGACCGCAACCGCAACCGTCGAAGGCCTGAGCGAGCCCTTCACTGCGGAGGCATCCGCCGCCCACGGCCGAGGTGACGCCGCACCGCTCGAGATCGCCCCTGATCTCGCCGTGGCCAGGGTCCTCAACCGGCTTCAGCACGGCATCATCGAGAGCATCCACGAGCGGATCGACCGCAGCGGCGACGACATCTGAATCGTCGTGAACGTGTTGGCGCTACGGTGCCGACATGGACACTCCAACGCTGCTCGCCGATGCCTTCGGGCGCATCCAAGAAGACGCCTACCTCGCTGCCGAGGGACGCACCGCAGCCGAGCTTGCCTACCAACCCGATCCTGCGGCCAACTCGATTGCCTGGCTGGTGTGGCATCTCGCCCGCGTCGAGGACGGTCACATGTCCGAGATCGCCGACCTTCCCCAGGCCTGGATCTCCGACGGATGGGCCGAGCGATTCGGCCGGGAGCCCGATCCGCACGACGTTGGATTCGGCCATACCCCAGAGCAGGTCAGAACCATCCGCCCCGCAGGACCGGAGCTGCTCCTCCAGTACCTCGACGCGGTGACGGCCCGCACCCTCGAGTACCTGCCGACGATCACGCCGGACAGACTCGACCGCATCATCGACGAGCGCTGGGATCCCCCAGTGTCGGTCGGGGTCCGCATCGTCAGCGTCATCGACGACTGCACCCAGCACGCCGGACAAGCCAATTACGTACGCGGTCTCCTGGAGCGGCTGGGTTAGAGGCCGGAGGCCCGCTCGACGAATGAATCGATCTCGGCGACCGTCGGCTGAGCGCCCAATTCGGTGAGGATCTCCTGGGCCCGACGGAAGCGGTTCAGAGCCTCGTCGCCACGGCCGAGCGTGGCGAGGCATCGACCCGCCCCATAGAGCGCCAACGCCTCTTCCAGGCGATGACCGAACTCCTCCCAAACCGCGGCCACCGTGTCGTACTGTGCCGCCGCGTCCTCGATCTCACCTCGCGCCTCGGCGAGGATGGCCTCCGCCGCGGCCACCATGTTGACGTTGCGCCGACCAGGAGCAGACTCGGCGGACAAGACGAACTCGGTGGCCTCGTCGATGTGGCCGGAAGCAACGAGGATGCGCGTCGCCTCGGGTGCCCACATCGCCCGATACAGCGGCGCCCGCCCCTCGGTCACCGCAGCGAGTTCCCTGATGAGCTCGGTGGCCTCGCCGAGATCTCCCCTAGTGACCTCGATCCTGGCCGTGATGGCGAGGGCGGGGGCCAACAACTGGAGATCCTCGATCTCGCGGAGAGCCGGTAGATAGAGCGGCTGCTGATCGACCGCGCCGGCAACGTCTCCGCGCCACACGGATACTGCCGCCCGGTAGCTGTGAGCCCAGGGACCCAGCTGCGTCGAGCCCGTCTCCCCTTCAGAGTCGATCAGCCAATCGGAAAGGGCCAGCACCTCGTCCCACCGACCCAGATCGAACAGCACCCACATCATCTCGGCCCGGGACCAAAACGCCCGGGTGCCTCTCGATTCGACCACCTCGATGCATCGCTCATAGATCTCCAGCGCTGCAGCAGGACCGCTCTCCATCCAGATGTGATTCGCCAGATTGACGAAGGCCGACGACAGGCGGACGGCCCCGAGCTCCATCGTTTCAGCCAATTCGAGGGACCGCCTCAGGTCGGCGATGCCCCCCTGAGGGTCACCGAGATGAAAGCGGGCGATGCCACGGATTGACAGCGCTCGCGCGACCCCCTCCACGAAGCCCAGCTCCTCCGCAACCGCAAGGGCCTTGTCCGACCACTCAAGCTGCTCCTCGCTTCGTCCCTTGAACATGTAGCCCCCCGCCCTGCTGACGTACGCAGCAGCGAGGTGCTCGGAGGGCGGTTCGGCCTCGAGAAGCTCGATCGCCTCGTCGAGAGTGGCCTTGCCGGCACCCGCTCCGCCACGGAACCACCGAGCCCGGGAGACTTCCTGCAGAGCACTGCCGGCCTGCACTCGGTTGCCGAGGGCCTTGGCCAGTTTGGCGGCTTCCTCGAGGATCTCGAGGCCCGCCGGATCGAAGAGGTCCCCCATGCCGATGCCGGCCTTGATGAGGACGCCAGGCCTGTCCGGATCGTCGGGCGCCATCAGGGATGCGGCTATCTCGTAGTACCCAACCCCCCTGGCGGTGTCGAGCCGCACCGCGCGGTCACCGGCCATCTCGAGGGTCCGGGTTGCCTCCACCCGGAGAAGGGGCGTAGCGGCCTCACCTGCGGCTTCGGCGGCCTCCAGCGCACTCAGATAATGGTGTGCCAGCAGCTCGGCGTGATCCGAGGCTCGATCGGCCGCCGACGCCTCGATCCATTCCGCCACGGCCCGGTGCTTCTGCGACCGGGAACTCCGCGGGATGCGGCCATACGCCACGTCACGAGTGAGCGCATGCCAGAAGGCGTACTCCTGCTGGCCTTCTACCGACGAGTTGCGCACCGGTCGGATCCACTCCCGTTCCACCAACTGGCGCAACGGACGCCGCACCTCTGCTCCGCCCCCGATGTCCGACAGCACACCCTCCCAGAAGACCTTGCCGACGACCGAGGCGTCCTGGATCACCGTCGCTTCGGCCTCCGACAGGATGTCGAGGCGCGAACCGATCAGCGCCTGCACCGTCTCCGGCACCGGGATCGCGTCCTTGCCGAGCGCGTCGAGCCGGCCGTGACCGTGGAGCATCTCGCGATCGTTCAGCATGCGTACGAACTCCTCGGCATAGAGCGGGTTGCCCCCGGCTCGGTCGAGCAAGGCACGCTGCGTTTCAGCAGGAAGCACGGCCTGATCGAGCAACGCGGAGATCAATCGGGCGATGTGCTCGTCACTGAGGGTCGCCAGGGACAACGTGGTCGAGTTGCGCTGGCCGCCGCCCCACGCCGGATGGGTTTCGTAGAGCTCGGGCCGAGCCGTGCAGATCACCATGATCGGTGCGTCGGCCGACCACACGAGCAAGTCCTCGAGAAACTCGACGAGCGCGGCATCGGCCCAGTGCAGATCCTCGATCACCATGATGAGAGGCTGTGTAGCTGCCATGTCCTCGAGGAAACGCCGCCACGCAGTGAACGCCTCGGCGCGGTCACCGCTCTGGGTCGCCGCACCCACGCCGACCAACGGCCCGAGCTGCTTGAGGAGCCAGTCGCGATCTCCGGGATCTTCGGTCAGGGCCACCAGCGCCGTCACCAGCTTCTCCTCCGCCACTTTGGGACCGTCCGACTCGCGTATCCCGGCCTGGCCCTTGATGACCTCACCGAGTGCCCAGAACGTGATGCCCTCCCCGTAGGGCAGACACCTTCCCTGGCGCCACCACAGGATCTCGGGGCGATCGTCCACCCATTGCCAGAACTCATTGACGAGGCGCGATTTGCCGACGCCCGGGGCTGCCGCGATCGTCACCAGCTGGATCGATCGATCCTCGAGCACCCGATGGAAGGTCTCGGTGAGCACCGCCATCTCCTTGTCCCGTCCGAGGAACGGAGTAGCGACTCGCACCGCGGCATCGACGCCGTATCGGCCCCTCGGCTCGACCGCTCGCCAGATCGCCAACGATCGTGACTTGCCCTTGACCTCGACCGGCTCCAACTCGTCGTACTCGATCATCAGGTCGGTGGCACGGTGGGTCGTCTCACCGACGACGACGCCTCCCGGCGGTGCGACCGATTCCAGTCGGGATGCCGTATTGACAACGTCGCCGACGATCCGCTCGCCCTGGCCACCCGTCGTCACCACCGCTTCTCCAGAGTTGATGCCGACGCGCACGACGAGGTTGAGACCCGTGTGGCTCTCGTTGAGTTCGCCGACCGCCTCCTGGATGCGCAGCGCCACCCGCACGGCACGCTCCGGATCGTCCTCATGCGAGATCGGAACACCGAATACCGCCATCACGCCGTCGCCGATGAGCTTCTCGACGGTCCCTTCGTAGCGCTCGATCTCCTCGCGGACCCGTTGGTGGTATGGCACGAGGCGGGCGCGGACATCCTCCGGGTCGGCCTCGTCCGACTCGGCGGTGAAGCCGACGAGGTCGACGAAGAGGATCGTCAGAAAGCGGCGTTCCTCGGTGGTCGCGGCCGCGACGAGGGCTGTGCCGCACGAAGGACAAAACGC
>Ga0255054_10000162_pt1 | contig 37167 bp, 33 predicted proteins | sample JV7_2_23_MG_FD_188634 | JGI IMG/M metagenome (GOLD analysis project Ga0255054, IMG submission 188634) | Seawater microbial communities from Jervis Inlet, British Columbia, Canada - JV7_2_23 | ecosystem: Environmental > Aquatic > Marine > Inlet | place: Canada: British Columbia | collected... | reverse complement strand
GCGATATTGTAAAAAATCACTCTTTGAGAAACAGAGAGGCTTTGGGCTTGCCCCAGTTTCTCGGTCATTAACTGAATAATATGAGGACCCTGAAGCACGTACGGATGCAGAATGGCGGGAAAAATCACAGTCAGGGCCAGGCTTAAACCGATCCCGGCGATTATTTTAAAATCGATAGTCATTTGCTAAAACAACTCCTTAGAGAAAAAAGCGGCTGCCCCGAGTTCTTCCTCAATCCGGATTAACTGGTTGTATTTTGCCACCCGGTCACTGCGTGACATGGAGCCCGTCTTTATCTGCCCGCCATTAACACCCACCACAAGATCGGCAATAAATGTATCTTCAGTTTCTCCGGAGCGATGCGAAATGACGGTTGTGTATCCCACCTGTTTGGCCAACTCGATGGCATCCAGGGTTTCGGTAACCGTTCCGATCTGATTCAATTTAATCAAAATTGAGTTGGCGATACCCTGTTCGATGCCTTTGTTGAAAATCTTGGGGTTGGTCACGAAAATATCATCACCGACAATTTGAACGGTGCTTTCCAGCCGATCGGTCATAATCTTCCAGCCATCCCAATCCCCTTCGGCAAGGCCGTCTTCAATGGAAACGATGGGATACTGATCGATCAGTTTTTCATAGTAGTCGATCATCTGGCGGGCATTCAGTTTTTTATTTTCGGAGCTTAAGATGTATTTACCGCCCTTAAATATTTCGCTGGCGGCCACATCCAGGGCCAGACCCATATCTTTGCCGGGTTTATAACCGGCGGCTTTTATGGCCTGCAGGATATTTTGAATGGCCGCCTCGTTGGACTCCAGATCGGGTGCAAAGCCGCCTTCGTCGCCCACCGCTGTGTTAAGACCCTGGTCTTTTAAAATCTTTTTTAATTGCTGAAACGTCTCGGCACCCATCTGAACCGCCTCAGCGATGGTGTCTGCACCGAAGGGCATAATCATAAACTCCTGGATGTCCAGATTGTTGGCCGCATGCGCCCCGCCATTGACGATATTCATCATCGGTACCGGCAGGTACCGGGCATTGATACCGCCAAGATATCGATAAAGCGGCAGCCCGTACGCTGCTGCTGCAGCTCGTGCAGCAGCCATCGATACCCCAAGTATGGCATTGGCACCCAGCTTTGATTTATTGGGGGTACCATCAAGCTCAATCATGCGTTGATCCAAAGCGGCCTGATCGGCGGCATCCATTCCTGCGATGGCCGGCACAATCTTGGTCATTACATTTTTCACGGCCGCGGTTACGCCTTTGCCCCCGTAACGCTTGAGACGCCTGTCACGCAATTCCAGCGCTTCACGTTTCCCGGTAGAAGCCCCGGACGGAACTGCAGCTCTTCCGACTGCTCCGCAAGCGACAATAACATCCACCTCAACAGTAGGGTTTCCCCTCGAATCCAGTATCTGCCTTGCTTTTACGTCTACAATTTCAGTCATGGTGGCCTCCCCCCTGGTGACCGGAAGCGGTCTTAAAGAAGTCCGACGGTTAATAACGGCGATAGCCCGCGGGATGAATCTTTGGGTTGTCGCCTGATAAATTGCGGGCATCGCCCGTCACACTTTCCTAGTTGCTTGACAAATATTATGGAAATGTTACTCTGCTACAACGTTGATGTCAAGTATGGTCGGACGCGATGAAGCATTCTATTCGAAGCAAAAACCGGTCATGCTTAAAGTGAACTTTGAGTAAAAGGCGCAAAAGAAGATCGGGCCAATATGAAAGACCCAAGCAAAAATTTCTATATGATGGCTCACCTATTTGTATCGGCCATCCGGGTCTTGGAATATCAAAACAATACCCCGCCAACATTAGCAGATATAAGTCAAATCCTGACGATGTCACTTGAACGCAGTAATTATATCTGCAGAAAACTGAAGGAAATGGGAATTGTCGATAGTGTCGAGGGGTCATTCGGTAATCGGCTGTTTATCCGGGACCATTTGAAAATTGAAGAAATCCCGCGCCAAGAGGATGAAAGTAAGATAGAAGAGGAACTTAAGAAATTTCAAGAATCCCAGAAAGGGCTTTCAAAAAAAATTGAAAACATTCAGGCTGAGCAGGCCCAAAAGAAAAAAGATCTGTTTGCTGAAATGGAGAAAAAACTAAAACAGGAACTGGAAAAAAAATCATAACATTGATAACAAATTGGACATTCACCCCCCTCGACGTCATAATCTGCAATCCATCCGGATTGCAGGTTTTTTACTTTTAGGATGCATTTATGATCCCGGACGGACGCTAAAAGCCAGGCCAAGTATCAAATATCATGATGATTTTTTTGCTTGACATAAAATCGCCTTTATCATTAAGCTTATTAGGATAAACCATCCAATCTCTTTTGTTTTCAAACACATAAAACTATTGGCAAACCCGGGCCGCATCAATCGGAAACCGTTGCTGGGTCTTGGGGCACGGAAATCTGTATTTGAACGATTCATCGTAATTTTTAACCGTAAATGGGAATGTAAATGGACATAGGCAGACCCGGTCAGCAAGAGATCTATTATCGCAAGGTAATTCGCAAGGATAATAGCCAGATATCCCTGGATGCGGACATGATACGCTTGCTTATTGCCATCGATGAAAATAAGAGCCTGTATCAAATTGCCGATGAAGTGGATATGAGAGCCGATACCCTGAAAACAAATTTAGCGAAGTTGCTGCAACAGAGACTAATTGAGCCCGTAAGAAAGGGTCTTCCTGTTCTGGATAAGATTTTTTTACAGGCGCTCAAAATCAATCTATCAAGGGTGATCGGCCCCATCGCCGAAATTTTAATCGAAGAGGTCGTGTCGGAAATGGAAATAACCGCCCCCGGAATTCCGGTACATCAGGCTGCGGAATTGATTGCCGCACTTTCTCATGAAATACCGGATGAGGAAAAGCGGATCGAATTTAAAAAATCCATGATGGATATCTTAAATAAAAAGCGAACCTAAACGGAGGAACACAACCCATGATGGACATTATTTGTGATGCTTGTGGAAAAAAATATCGAGTTGATGAAACGAAGATGAAAGGCGAAAAAGCCAAGGTTAAATGCAAAGCCTGCGATAACATCATGGTCGTAAGCAAGCCGGCACTCGAACCCGCTGATGAACTCTCATTTCCTCCCGAAATACCTGAGCCTGAAGTATCTCAGGCAACCCAAATACCCGAGCGGGCTATTGAACGGCCGGCAGCGCTTCGCCAGGAACCTGAAGACATCCCCAGGGAACCGCCGCCATTTTACGGCGGCCAGAAGGTCCGTTTCGGTCTGTTTGGTAAAATAATCACTGTTATGCTCATCGTCAGTTTGTTGCCGTTTGCTATTTTCTGGGGAATCACGCTACGGGAAACCAATGAACGCATTCGTACGGACACCGAGGCATTGATGGCACAAACGGCCCAGGGGCTGGGAAATCAGATCGACGGCTGGATCAATAACAATGTGTCCATTCTGCGCACCGCAGCGAAGCTTTCAGAAATCAACTCCATGGATGGGGCCCAACAAAAGCCGGTTCTAGAAACGATTCAAAAACAATACCCGTGGATGTATCTGGTGTTTACCCTTGGAGCCGATGGGATAAATGTTTCCAGGAATGACGATGTGCCTCTTAAGGACTACTCTGACCGACAATATTACAAAGATATCATGCGGGGTAAAAGCCTCAGCTGGCAGACGCTGATCGGAAAGACCTCCAAAAAACCGGCCCTTGTTCTGGCAGTGCCCATCAAATCAGATGATCAAACCATTGGTGTCATGGCGGCGGCAATGACCGTTGATGACATATCCAAAAGCATTGCCACATGGAAGACCGGAAAGACCGGTTATGCCTTTTTGGTGGATGAGAAGGGATATGTGGTCTCCCATCCCAATCGACAGTATGTGGCCAAACGCAAAAACCTCAACAGCCATCCACTCATCGCCAATTATCGTAAAAAAGGCTGGACCACCATCACCACTCGATTTAACACCTCAAACGGTCAAGCGGCCCTTGGCCATGTGCGCAGCAATAATTATGGCTGGGCACTGGCTATGCAGCAGGAAGAAATTGAGGTATTTTCGGCGCTAAACCGTGTGCAAAAGTTTGCGATGACCCTGCTGGGGTGCACCATTTTACTGGTATCCGTTATCGCCTGGTTTTCCGCCCGGGCGATCGTGACGCCGGTAATGAAATTGACGGATGCCGCAGAACGCATGAGCCTGGGCGAGCTGAATGTAAAAATCGACATTAAATCCAGAGATGAGATCGGTTTACTGGCTCAGGCGATTGGACGGATGCAGACCAGTTTGAGGTTGGCCATGAATCGGCTTCGGCGCAAACGCTAAAACTGGTTTCAGAACGCTTATCTCTTGTCCGATGGCTGTGTTGTGATCCGATTTAAAATGCTCACGTACTACCGTGTACGTTCCGCTTTTAAACCGGATCACGCCTTGCCCTCGAACAATATCTAAACATTCTGAAACCAGTTTATCTTTTTAAAAAATCTATTTGCTATTTATTTGCTAGATTCTATTTCGCCACCCTTTTAAACTCTTTCAATAGTAATCCAATCTTGATCTTAAACAGTAGTGCCGGTGATGGTGACTTCGATGGTGCGTTGACGGGATCGGTTGTCATGGTTAATGGCCACTACCTGCTGCCAGGTTCCCAGTTTCAGACGCCCTTTTCGAACCGGCAAGACGATTGAAGGGCCCAATAGCGCTGCCTGCACATGGCTGTGCCCGTTGCCGTCATGCCAGGCTTTTTCATGCTCATATTCCAGATCCGGTGGCGCCAGGCGACTGACTGCTGTCATTAGATCTCTGACCACCCCGGGTTCATATTCGATGGTCGTCAACGAACCTGTCGATCCCACCATTGTGGCAGACAGACTTCCATTTTCAACCTGTAAATCATGAATCAGTTGCTCCAGCGCCGGCGTAATGTCACGGATGTCCGGCCCGGTGTCCAGACTGACTTTAACCGATTTACAAAAAATAAATAACGATTCCATATTTCTCCTCCCTATCGATACCGTCACGGAATTTCGACAAGATAGCCAAGTTAAGGGCTTCGCCTATTCCATAGCATTCGATAACGGCAATGCCGGTGATCTCTGACCTGGCCCAGCGTACCAGGTTTTCAATGTTGGAACAAATTGAATGTTCGACCCGCTGAATCAAGGAATATTTCTTATCCCATCCATGCTTTGTCTGTTTATATCTTTTTATATACAATGGCGTCGCCTTTAGGGATCAAAAAAAGTCGAATATTGTCAGAGAATTAGGTCTTTTGCGCCGATGGCTGTATATAAAAATGCACAAAATTGACCGCATTTCTTTTACGCAGGGTCAAAAAATGAATGGATTTTCATTTTTTTATAACAACATAACTATTTAAAATATATGTAATAACCGTTTCTTAACAAAATTAGTTGCCCATTGATGTGATATTGGCAGGAAAATTGCGTGCTATCTTATCTTGTACATTTCCAATCTAAAGGGGCAGGGAAGATGGAACGCAGAAACCACCAACGCTATGGGGTTAAACCAGGCACTTTTGCTGTTCTCAGGTCCACATCCATCGAATTGAGTAAAATAAAAGATATGAGCATGGGTGAGATTGCCTTTGCGGTGATCAAATCCAAACCCATTAAAATGGGTCAGATAACCAATATCTCAAAAGATGGGCTTGCGTTTCATTACATCGATCGTCCGGGTGAATCCAACAGCCTGTTTAAAATGGATATCCTGTTTGCCAGAGACGCATTTTATCTGGATCGGCTGCTGTTTAAACCGGTTTTCGACATCTTGGTTGAAACAGATATTCCTCTAAATTCGTTTACTATTCGTAAATGCGGTGTGCAATTCGGTGAATTGAATCACCGGCAACGGGCTCAATTGGAGTATTTCATCTGTAATCATACACTCGATGCAGCCGAATTCAGGCCAACGCTTCGACCCTGGACTGATGAAAGAATGCTGCTGTATAAACCCAATGAAATGGTCGAATCAATAATTTAAACCGTTTATGGCTCAATCTGTTGCCCACCTGATGAAAAATAAAAGAAGATATCCAAGAAAATTTTATTCAGAGTCCTCATTTTTTGCTACGCGATACGGCGTCCACGAATGTTTCATTAAAAATCTGGGCAGCAAAGGCGCATTTATTGAAACGGATTTGTTTTTGCCCGAAGGAAATGTCGTGACAGTCGCCGTAGCCACTCGCGGCAAAGAAAGCAGCCTCAAATTGAAAGGCAAAGTCGTATGGACGGATCAATATGGATTTGGTGTAGAATTTGGAGAAGCCATCCATATTTAAATTGTTATTCAATTCTTTCATAAAATTCTTGCTTCCGACCTGCAAACTTGTTCCTGCCCCCCACCTACGACTCTTCTTTACCCAAAAAAATTCAAATTCTTATCCAGCCAGAACCTGCCAAAATGTGAAATAAATTACACAATCAGTGTCACTTTTTTTTCAGATCCCGCCGGGCCGCTAATTCGTATAGGTAGCTAAGTATTTGTAATTCTTACAACGTCTCATTATTTTGTATAATCCTTTGTATTTGCACGTTTTTTGCATCACAGGAGAAATCAGGGGGACATATTTTACCCGGCTTGGATGCCTCCCCGCTCAAGTTAAACCAATTTTTCTATATAACTACATATCTATAAACGTTAAGTAGATAAGCCTGGGCGCGATCCGATATTTTCCACGAGAATGAGGACTGCTTTATATGAGTAAAAAATTTGATTGCCTCAACCAAAAAGGGTTTACTTTAATTGAATTAATTTCGGTGATGATCATCATGGGTGTCGTCGCATCTGTATCTATTCAGAAGTTTGGCATGGTATCCGACACCGCAAGCGAAAGGGCATTACATCTGGGGATTAAGGAACTCAATATAAGAGAGTCACTCGCATGGTCAAACCTTAAGATATCGACTGATGGATATACGACAGATGAAGAATTATATCTAGCGATAGATACGAAGCTGGGCGACATCTATAAATGGGTCCCCGACCCGCCTGATAGATTGACGGGGGGTAAACTGTCCTTCAAATCAACATCAAAGACGCTTGACCGACAGGAATCAACAACATCTTCCGCGGGCAAATGGAATTAATTTTTTCCCGGTGGCATCCAAACTGAAAAAGCAGGGCCTCAAATCGCCCTGTTTTTTTTACAAAACCAGCGACTCAATAAATTCCAGCAGCTGATTTAAGTTCTGACAGGGGCGCACTTCGTCACAATATCCCATATAGGTGCGCATTTCGCTGTCACCCGTATACCAGAAATATTGAGTTTCCGGATTTAGCCAGATCGCCCGCCGGCTTCTTTCCCGCATTTCATCTAAAATTCTTTCTTCCGGATTGGCATAATTGGTTCGCCCGTCTCCGATAATAATCAGGGTTGTTTTTTTATTGAGGATATCCATATACCGGTTTTTAAACTGTCGAAAGGTCAATCCATAGTCGGTTGCCGCGTTGTATTCAATGTCGGCTTCTTTGAGAATTTTCTCAATGGCCTGATTGATTTCAAAATCATCAAATACCTGGGTGACTTCATCCAGCCCGGCCACAAATACAAAACTCCGCACCTGGGTAAAGCATTCCTGCAGCGAGTACAGCATATTTAACATGAAGCGCGCTGCCGACCAGACGGATCCGGAGACATCGCACAGGGCAACGATTTTGGTTTTTCGCAGCGGATGATGGCGATAAAACAATTCAAACGGAATCCCCTGATAGCCTGCGGACCGGCGCAGCGTTTTCTTGATATCCAATACACCCCTGCTTCGGTGAGCATATCGTCTGCTGATGGTGTCTTTTAGCTTACGCACCAGCTGCTCGATCACCTCTCGCATGGTCTCCACTTCTTTTTTGGTCAGGGACGCAAAATGGATTTCCCCCAGATGATCCAGTCGCTGTCGATAAGAAACGTTTTTGTCAGCGCTATCCGCATATGCCCGGCGGTCATGGGTCAAAAGCCGGCGCGCACTTTCCAGGCGGTTTTTAAAATGCGCGTTTAAATCCCGACGAACTTCCCAGTTCATCTGATCACGATGATCGGCGAAAAACTGCTCCAGAGCATCTTCAGCCGCATTGAGCCCCAGCATGATTTCAAGACGCCGGGTCACCGCTCCTAAATTCGAACCCAGACCGCGGTTTTGATCATCAGCGTCTGATCCGATCTGCTGGAGCTGTTCAAAATAAGGAAGGGGGTTGCCGTCTAAAAAATCAAGCACGGCCTGCAAGGTCGTATTTTCTTCCCCTGCCGGCGCCAGCGTTTGCAAAGCATCGTGGATCTGTTCCGCAAGCGGTTCGGAACCGGCAATCGAAGCATCCTGGCGCAGCTCGTGGAAAAACATTTGATAAAGACGGTCAAAATGATGCTGTTCCCGACGGCTTTTAGCGAAATTGGCACGCAAGACTGCGGCAAACTGGGGCTCTTCCAGGATATCGACCAGTTTCAACTGATTCAGACAATCCAGCACCTCAGAAGTCGATACCCGCAAACCCGCCGTGCGGGCGCAGGACACAAATTTTAAAACGACGTTGACCATATTTGATCCAGCTTCTCCCTGACCTGAACCACATCGGCCTGATATTTGAGAATCACATTCAAGGTATCACTGACCACTTCCGGAGACAGGTCTTCGATTTGAAGTGCAATCAGCGATTGCGCCCAGTCCAGGGTTTCCGAAACACAGGGCTTCTTTTTCAGGTCCAGATTTCGAATCTTGTGGATGGCATCGATCACCTGGTCGGCCAGCCGATCCTTAATCCGGGGGATTTTAAGCCGCACGATTCGCATTTCAAGGTCGCGATCCGGATAATCGATATACAGGTGGATGCAGCGCCGTTTCAAGGCATCGCTCATATCGCGCGAATCATTGGACGTTAAAAATACAAAGGGAATATTCCGTGCCGTGCGGGTACCCAGTTCCGGAATGGATACCTGAAATTCACTCAGCACTTCTAAAAGAAACGCCTCGAATTCAGGATCGGATTTGTCGACCTCATCCACCAGCAAAACAACCGGCTGCGCGGATGAAATGGCCTGCAACAGCGGTCGCGGTTGGATAAAACGTTCGGAAAAAAAAGCATCCTCCTGCGCCGCAATACGATCCACCGCTTCCGGCAGATTGTGAGCGCCGGAAACCACATCATCAATTTTTTCTTTCACCATCTGCGTATAAAGCAATTGCTTGGCATACTCCCACTCATAAAGTGCTTTGCTTTCATCAAGCCCCTCGTAACATTGCAGGCGAATCAATTCACGTTCCAGGCTGCGGGCAACGGCTTTTGACAATTCCGTTTTGCCCACTCCGGCAGGACCTTCCACCAGCACCGGCTTCTGCGTGGCCTGGGCCAAAAAAACAACTGTGGCAATCGTTTTTGAACAAATATAGTCGGCCGACTCCAGCATTGCGGCCACATGATCAACATCTTTAAATTTTTTCAATTTTTTATCCATAAAAATCCACCCTGATCTATCGTGCGGTTGCTGAAAGAAGCTCTTGATACCCGTTCATAGCATACCACCCATTCAGATTAAATGATAATCTGCAAGAGAACCGGGGGCTTGCCGATCGGCATTTAAAAGGACTCGAGATGAAAGCAACAGCAACGAATTTAAACGACGATCAGTTTTTACGCAGCAATTTTCGGTTAGATATCAGAGCGTTGAGATTGCTTCGCTTCGCTCGCAATGACCAGCGAATGTTGCGTACTGTCATTGCGAGAAGCGTGAGCGCCGAAGCAATCTTTTGCTTAATTTCAACGGAAATTGCTGGTTTTTATGCGACTGATTTGATTTAAACTTGATATTGTAGTACTTCAAAATTCAGATAATACTTTACCGTGTATATTCCACGGCCTGCCAGATTCGTTGAGTTTGCCGGCTGCCGGGTCAAAGCCGGGCAGGAAGCACAAAACCGTTCTATAAGTGGTTTCAAAACCCCATCTAACGCCCAAATACGGCGTTGCGAGTTTCTTCGAAATGCTCACATACGACCGTGTATGCTGTGCTTTCTCATCAACTCGCGCCTTGCCTTTGGACGCGATCTGAGGTTTTGAAACCACTTCTAAGCATTTCCATATTCGCAGGGGTCATCCACCATGACAAAATTCAAACTATTCCACCTTAAAAATGAGATGCTGATCGCCAATTTTTTGGCCAACTTTATCGGGGTATTCTTTTCAAGCGCCATGCTGTATATGGCTGAAGGATTTCCAGATAAACAAATGTGGCAACAGCCCCTATTCTATTGGGTTGACGCGCTCTTTACGCCATTTGCGTTTACTTTTGTTGGGGTGATGACATTGCTTTATGAAAAACCGATTCGACGCTACTTAAATCTATCATTCAAACAGGCATCCATCTCCAAAGACCTTGAAACCAAGGCCCGCCGGCGGCTGCTAAATGAGCCTTTTGTTCTCATCGCCCTGAGTTTCAGCATGTGGCTTCTGGCCGCTACTATTTATCCAATAATTCACTGGGCCTATGGTTCCGAGTTAAATATGGTTCTGCGCGCTTTGTTCAATGCCCTCATCACCGGTGTCATCACCGTTACAGTCGCATTTTTCCTTTTGGAACATATTTTACAAAAAAAGCTGGCGCCTCTTTTTTTCCCGAAAGGGGGCCTCACCACTATACCCCGGACCCTGCGCATCCGAATCCGAACGCGCCTGGTTGCGCTCCTGTTTGCCTGTAACCTGATTCCGCTCATTTCCATAATGCTGATTCTGCAAAGAATCACAAGCACTCAGCAGGATTTGAGCACAGCCATTCAGCAGCTGCGTTCAGCCATATTTACCAATGCCTTTATTTTTTTAGGGGTTGGCATTTTTCTAACCATGCTGCTTGGCAGGAATTTATCTATTCCCTTTACAGAGATCGTTGAGACCTTGAGATGGGTCAGAAACGGTCACTTTGACAAAAAGGTACAGGTCACCACCAACGATGAGATCGGCTATACCGGGGATGTCATCAACGAAATGACCGAAGGGCTTAAAGAGCGCCGGCGCCTGCAGCAATCTTTGGATATCGCCAAGGAAGTCCAGCAAAATCTGCTTCCCGGTGAAGACCCCGAAATTGAAGGCCTGGATATTGCCGGCACCAGCATTTATTGTGAAGAAACCGGCGGAGATTATTACGATTATCTAATGATCGACGAAAACGGTCAGAAAAAGATCTGTGTGGTAGTCGGCGATGTCGCCGATCACGGCATCCCATCGGCGTTGCTCATGACCACGGCGCGGGCTTTTCTGCGGCAACGCACCTCGAGATCGGGTGAGCTGGATCAGGTAGTCTCTGACGTAAACCGACAGCTGACCCGGGATGTCGAAGATTCCGGGCGTTTCATGACGCTGTTTATATGTGAGATCGACCGCAGCAATCAGATCATTCACTGGGTCAACGCCGGTCATGACCCGGCGATCATCTACGACCGCGAAGGCGGCAAGTTTGAAGAACTGACCGGCAATGCCCTGCCGCTGGGAGTCTCCGAGATGACTGCCTATCAAAAATTTGATAAAAAGATTAACCCGGGTCAGATAATTATGATGGGAACCGACGGTATCTGGGAGGCCCAAAGCCCCAAAGGAGAAATGTTCGGCAAAGAACGTTTTAAAGACATTATCCGGGATAATGGCGCTCGATCGGCAAAAGATATCATGCAGGCGGTTATCAAAGCGGTCGACCGCTTCTGCCATCCGCTGGAAAAAGCGGATGATGTTACCCTGGTGGTTACCAAAATCACGTAAAAGCTATCACAAAAATACATCAAAGTAAGTGCGCTAAAGTAGGAAGTGATCTAAAGTGACTAAAGTTGAGGAATTCTGTCATTTTTATTAATGATGGAGCAAGGCGACACCTTAACTTTAGGCACTCTAGGCACTTTAGCTCACTTTAGTCACTTTTTTATACGTTACGTCAATTTGCAAGACAGCTACTAATTTGGATATTTAATTTTTTTTTTGATACAGGAGGAACGAATGGACAAACCGATTGAAAACTTTTGGCAGATCAGACTGGCGGATGTAAAAACGGCACTGCAAGCCAATAATTTTGAAGTCTTTTTGGCGGAAAAAAAGGAGGATGCACTTAAAATCGTCCTGGGGGATCTTATTCCACAATTAAAGCCCAAGACCGTATCCTGGGGCGGTTCCATGACGTTTACCGGGTCGGGCCTTTATAAAAAGCTGAAAGATAAAGCGGATGTCGAAGTCTGGGATACGTTCGACAACAAGATTTCCGATGATGAAAAAAATCAACGGCGCCGGCAGGCCCTGCATTCCGATCTGTTTATCACCGGAACCAATGCCATCACCGAAGCCGGACAGCTGGTGAACCTGGATATGATCGGCAACCGGATTGCCGCTTTAACCTTCGGTCCTAAATGGGTGATTATTATGATCGGACGCAACAAAATCGTACCCGATCTGGAGGAAGCCATGTTCCGGGTGAAAAATTATGTGGCCCCTGCCAATTCCATGCGGTTGGATAAAAAAACGCCCTGTGTGAAGACGTCATATTGCGAAGAATGCAAAAGCCTTGACCGTATTTGTAATACCTGGACCATCACAGAAAAATCATTTCCCAAAGGCAGAGTAAAAATTGTACTCATTAACGAGGATTTAGGGTTGTAAATTGAATTAATCTTGACAGACAACCATCAATTTCCTACATATCTTTAAAATATTAGGTGGGGGTGGCTGAAATCAGCCTGAGATTATACCCTTGGAACCTGATCTGGGTAATTCCAGCGAAGGGAACGTGTGGAGCAGATCCGCCTCACATTTTCAAACAAGCCGTTTCCTTCCGGAAGCGGCTTTTGTTTTGTTAGTCGGTAAAATTTTATTACCTGAATTTTGCACGAGTCGGAGTCTTTCATATGCAAGGCACTTAAGGGCGAAGTCGTAGTATACTACTTCAAGCCCTTAATAACGCTGCAGATGGAAGTCTCCGGCTCGCCCGAAGGGTAAAAATAGATGAGAAATAAAAAAAGATCATCATCCGATTTACTTTTTAAGTAAAATGTATTGTACACTATTCTTGTGCGAACCTGCTGTAATTAAATAACAAAAAGATTCTCATCGATTTTTATGCAGGATTCAGGTTTATTAATTTGCAAATTGGGAGAGATAAATGATGAAACATCTGAATGAAAAAGCGGCAAAAAATCTCACTGCTGTACGAGCGCAAAAGCCCTTGATTCATAATATTACCAATTATGTGGTCATGAATTATACGGCCAATGCACTGCTGGCAATGGGTGCTTCACCGGTAATGGCCCACGCCCTGAATGAAGTTGAAGATATGGTTGCCTTTGCCGGTGCGCTGGTGCTGAACATCGGCACGCTGACCGATGACTGGATTCTTTCCATGATAAAGGCCGGCAAGAAAGCATCCGAACAGCAAACACCGGTTATTCTCGATCCGGTCGGATCCGGGGCCACACCGCTGCGCACCGACGCTGCCAAAAAAATAATCGATCAAACCCGGGTCAGCGTCATCCGCGGCAACGCTTCGGAAATACTTTCGCTGCGGCACGCCGAATCCAAAACCAAAGGCGTGGATTCCATCCACTCGGTGGAAGAAGCCGCCAAAACTGCAACCGTTCTGGCACCGGAGCTCGACACCACTCTGGCAATCACCGGGCCGGTGGATCTGATCACCGACGGTGACCGGGTGATCCGGGTTAAGAATGGACACCCCTTGATGGGTTATGTTACCGGAACCGGCTGCACGGCCACCGTGACCATTGGCGCCTTTTTAGCCGTCGATGATGATCCGGTCAGTGCAACGGCAACGGCCCTGGCCTATTTTGGCCTGGCCGGTGAAGTTGCCGGACAAAATGCCAGCGCTCCGGGAAGCTTCATGATCCAGATGATCGATGCGCTTTATACGATTACTCCCGAAGCTCTTGAAGCCGGTTGCAAGATAGAGGCAGATGAATAACGCTGCTGGCAGCTTATTCAAGGTTCTGGGTTCAAAGGTTCAGAGGTTAAAGGACAGAAGTCAGATGTGAGAAAACAGAAAAGCGGAGTAGGTTAGACACGAACCGCAGAATATCGAAGGAAAAGAAAACTTCATCATTCGAAATTCCTTGTTCGATATTCGATATTCAAAATAGGGGAAATTGCTGACAACTGAACCGCCGGCGGAACCCTGAACCTTTGAACCCCTGAACCGGAGGCCAGCCTTATGAAATTACAAAACATCGACTATTCCTTATATCTGGTAACCGACCGGGGCTTGGCGCGCGGTCGCACCATCCTTGAAATTGTCACCGCCGCCGTTCACGGGGGCGCCACCGTCGTGCAATTACGGGAAAAAGATTGTTCCAGCCGGGATTTCATCGAACATGCCCTATGCATTAAGGAATTCCTCTCGGCCCGCGACGTGCCCCTGATCATCAACGACCGGGTGGATGTCGCCCAGGCCGTAAAAGCCGATGGCGTGCACCTCGGACAAACCGACATGCCCCTTGCCATCGCCAGAAAAATATTGGAAGATTCGATGATCATCGGCATATCGGCCGAATCATTGCAAGACGCCATCGAAGCTGAAAAAGGCGGGGCCGACTACCTGGGCGTCAGTCCCATTTATGCCACGCCCACTAAAACCGATACGGCACCTTCCCTGGGGCTGGAAGGGCTGCGGAAAATTCGCAAAGCGGTCAGGCTCCCGCTGGTCGGCATCGGCGGTTTGAACCGGGACAACGCCGCCGAAGTCATCCGCAACGGCGCAGACGGTGTGGCCGTGGTTTCGGCGATTGTTGCCGCCGATGATCCTCAAACGGCTGCAGGTGAGTTAAAGCAAATAATTACAGAGGCCCAACAGGCATGAATCTCAAAGAAATCGGCGAATTCGGTTTCATCAAAAAGATCAGCCGCGGCTGCTTGATTCGGCCGGATAATATCATTAAAGCCATCGGCGATGATGCCGCGGCATTTATGACCGCACCCGACCAGCTGACATTGATTACAACCGATCTGCTGGTTGAGCGCATCCATTTCCTGCGAGAGGCCATTTCCGGGTTTGACCTGGGTTATAAATCCCTGGCCGTCAACCTGAGCGACATCGCCGCTATGGGCGGCATTGCTAGGGAAGCTTTTGTCAGCATTGCCATCCCTGACGATTGCAACCTGGATTATCTCGAAGCAATATACAGCGGCATCAAAGATCTGGCCGCCGGATTCGATGTCAATGTTCTGGGCGGGGACACCACGCGTTCAAAAGTGGACCTCATTATCAATATCGTGGTGCAGGGCATCGCATCAAAAGAGGAGCTCCTATGCCGTGATGCCGCCCGGACCGGAGATGTGATTTTTTCCACCGGTTTTCTGGGAGACAGTAAAGCCGGATTGCACCTGATATTAAATGAAATTGACGCCGGCACCGAAACGCTAGCAGCATTGCTCAAGGCCCATCGGGTACCGGAACCCCATCTGCGGGAAGGCCGTTTTCTCGCCCGACAGCCGGGCGTTCATGCCGCCATCGATACCAGTGACGGTTTGAGTTCAGATCTGGGGCACATTGTTGAAGAAAGCCAGGTGGGGGCCCGCTTGTTTGCCGATAAAATCCCCATTTCGCAAAATCTGAAAGACTTTTGCAGCCGTTTTGATTTTGACCCGATCGATTACGCACTTTCCGGCGGCGAGGATTACACCCTGCTGTGCACGATAGCACCGCAGAATGCAGATAAAATTGCAAGTGCTTTTAAAAAGGAATTTAAACGCCCGCTTTTTGCCATCGGAGAAATCACCGCAAAGAACCGGATCAAGCTGGTTTATCCGGACGGTGAAACCAAACCCCTGACCCCGACGGGCTGGGATCATTTCAAGGCCAAAGAAAATGATTGAAGCTTCTAAAAATCAGAAAACCCCCAGACAGTACTGTAAAGTCCTGACCATCGCCGGTTCCGACAGCGGCGGCGGCGCCGGCATTCAGGCCGATCTGAAGACCTTTGCGGCTATTGGCTGTTACGGCATGTCGGTCATAACGGCTCTGACCGCCCAGAATACCCGGGGCGTCAACGGCATCCATGCCGTGCCCCCGGCCTTTGCGGTGCAGCAAATTGAAGCGGTGTTCAGCGATATGGGCGCCGACGCCGTTAAAATCGGGATGCTCTACTCGGCCGAGCTGATTGAAGCGGTCGCCGAAGCGCTCAAAAAACAGGGGGCCCGCAAAATCGTGCTGGACCCGGTCATGGTGGCCCAAAGCGGCGATAAACTGTTGCAGGACGATGCCATCGAAGCCCTCAAAGCACATTTGATGCCGCTGGCCGATGTGGTGACGCCCAATATACCGGAAGCTTCGGTCTTATGCGGCCGGCAGTTAAAACAATGGAGCGATATCGAGAGCGCTGCCGAAACCCTGGCCCAACTCGGCAGCCGCAGCATTCTGATTAAAGGCGGGCACGGGGATCAGAACAAAAGCACCGATCTTCTTTTCCTGGCCCGTGAAAACCGCTTTGTCAGTCTGGCGGCCGACCGCATCAAGACCCATAACAACCATGGAACCGGCTGCACACTGTCATCGGCGATTGCAGGTTATATGGCCAAAGGCCACGATATCGAGGCGGCCGTTCAAAAAGCCAAAGCGTATATGAACCAGGCCATTGCGGCCGGCGCACAATATCAGATCGGACACGGACACGGTCCGGTGCATCACTTCTTTCAATGGTGGGAGTAAAATTAAGTAAACTGAAACCAACTTCAGATGCTAAAATAAACGAGCAATTGAATTTTAATCTGGAAGCGTAAGAAATTAGTGCAATGGCAAAATGCCCGAGATGTAACCTCGAACAAGAAGAATCACCACAATGCGAGTATTGCGGACTTGTTTTTGAAGAGTTCAGGGAATCAACCCAGGCCTCAAAGGTTGTCCACCCTAAACGGACTTTGTGGTTTGCCATTATTCTGGTTGTGGCAGGAGCTTTGCTTACCTCCTTTTTGCTTATTTTTTATCAAGACAAACCCGGTGAAAAACCCACAGGCGTTGAGCGTTCAAGTGATCTTGCCCAAAGAACCAACGAAAATGATCTCAAGACAACGGCCAAAGAATTATCCGGTGATGTCGGAATTTTAAACGACCTTACTAGTGGTTACACAAAGGGCAGTATTATTGCTATGGTCATTTTCAGCGTCATTGGACTTGGCTATTTTACTTATGGGAAAAAGAGCCAACAACTTTTAATGCTTATCTGTGGCATCGCTCTCATGGGATATTCCTATTTTGTGGACGGCACAGTATATATTATTTTGATCGGAGTCGGCCTGAGTGCGCTTCCCTTTATTTTTGGCAGAAAATAGAGAGCCTTTGATATCTATATAAAAAACAGATTTGCTGCGACCGGTGGTATTCTCAGAGACTGTCGAAAAACCCTAAATCTGTAAATTTGATGCTTGTAAGTTATTGATTTCATTACATGCGAAATTGCTAAAATCACCATTATTTGACTTTTTCGACAGTCTCTCAATAAATCAAACAATTTTCAGATTTTGGTAAACCACCATGTGAGGGATTCTTACAAATGCTTGATGGATTTAGATTCGAAAAAAAAAAGGTCTCGACAGGGATTCAGATTGCCTATCGTGTTGGAGGAGAGGGCCAACCGCTCTTGCTGTTGCATGGCTATCCGCAAACCCATTTAATGTGGGCAAAGATCGCTCATCGACTTGCAAAACATTTTACTGTGGTAATGAGCGACTTACGTGGTTACGGTGACAGCGATAAACCGAAAAGTGATTCTCGACATGAGACATATAGCTTTCGGGCCATGGCAGAAGATCAGGTAAGTCTCATGGAATTACTTGGCTACAAACAGTTTGCGGTTGCAGGGCATGATCGAGGAGCAAGAGTAACTCATAGAATGTGCCTTGACCACGCTGATCGAGTGACACAAGCTGCTGTTTTGGATATTGCACCGACCTTAACCATGTATGAACGCACGGATATGTCTTTTGCAATGGGATATTACGAATGGTTTTTATTGCCCCAACCAGAGCCGTTCCCGGAGAGACTCATTGGTGCAGATCCTAAATTCTATCTTCGATATGAATTGCTTGGCTGGTCGAAGAATAAAGAAGCTGAAATCGCAAGCATTTTTGATCCTGAATGTCTGGCGGAATACGAACGATGCTTTTGTGACCCACTAACGATTCACTCCACCTGTGAAGACTATCGTGCTGCTGCTTCTATTGATCTGGAGCACGACCGTGATGCCCGTGAAGCTGGGAGAAAAATTCAATGCCCACTTATCGTCCTTTGGGGCGATGCCAACTTGGTGCTGCGCACTTATGACATGCTGGACACCTGGCGTAAGGTTTCTGACAACACCGTGGAAGGAAATGTTCTGCCCTGTGGTCATTATCTTCCAGAAGAAGTACCGAAGGAAATAATCGAGGAGTTTGAATCCTTCTTTAAAAACTAAGTGTATAAGGAGTATGTCGCAACCATGTGGGACCATGGTATCTCACAATCAAAAATCTCGGCTTAGCAATTTCATACAAAAAAACGAACATATATTCCCGATACAACCGCCCATCCCAGGATGACAAGTGTTAACACCGCACAACCGCCGGCCAGCAGTTTGTGGAGAACGTTCTCTTTTTTTCGCTCCTGATACCCCAGCAGAAACCCCAGCCCGATTCCTGCTGCGATCCCGCCGCCGTGTCCCCAGTTGTTGATCACCGGAACCAGTATGCCGAAGATGAAAAGAATAATCACCCAGATGCCGATTTGCTTGTAAATTGCTCGGCCATACAGGCCGCCCCGGCTTTTGCCGTAATACAGCAGGGCGCCTGCCAGGCTGCATACCGACGCGGAGGCGCCGATGGTCCAGGGAACCGAAGCCAGGTAGGAAATAAAAAAACCGATGACCCCTCCCAGGGTGTAGATGATGAACATCCGATACACACCGTATTCCCGGGCCACCAGCAAACCCAACTGCCGGAAAGCCGCCATGTTAAAAAAGATATGCAGGATGCCGCCATGCAGATAATTGGCGGAAACCAGAGTCCAGTATCGCTGAAAGGCATCGATGGGGACTTTTCCGGTGGCGCCCAGCAACTCGAGAATCTGCCCGGATGGTGCTAAAAAGGTCAGCGGATTCAACGCCAATCCAAAACCTCTTGGATTTAACAACAGGGAAATCACGTAAATGCCGATATTGACGCCGATGATCGATTTCACCAGCAGGTAGGGGTCATTGAATCCACGCGTCAAGATGTTATTTTTCCACCAGGCGGCAGGGTTCCCCGTCCCGCAATACGGGCATTTTTTCTCTGATATACTGATCAGCTTTTTACAGTTGGGGCACAGAAGGGATTGTCTTTTATGATTTGGCATATACAATACGGATCACATCGTAAAGATTGGTTTTCCAGCCAGACAGTCGTTTTTCCAGTGTATACAGTATGCGCTAACATCCATAACAGCCTTTTGAATTTGCAAAATTGCAGGGTCCGGCAATTAATATCCGGCTCGTATGCCAAATAATAATTGTATCAGATTAAATCCGGTCTAATTTACAATAAGACCTCAGCCCATTTGGTCAAGCTCAGCTGTGGTGTTACCCTATTAATGGAACATGGCAACAATTTTTAAACTTTATCCCTGTTTTTCATTTTGTTTACGATCGATTAGGGTATCACGATGTGAGATAGCTTTCCAATTGACACATGCCCCGGTTTTTCCTATGATGAACCTCGATCCAAAAGATTGTCTGTGAAGTCCCATCCAAATTGCTGCAACCATCATAGGGAACAGGAAAACTTTTCAGCCATCGGTAATTTCTTTTTCACCTCAACGATTTCGGTTTTTAAAAGTGTGCGATGATCCGAGGATTGCGTGAATCAAAAAATTAAAATGAAAACAGCCCCACAACAAACCCTTCTGAGCCTGATTATACTGGGAATCCTTGCGGTTATCTCCGGCGCTGTTTTCTTTGCTCAATTTAGCTATAATCCCGCGATTCAACAGATGGCTCCAGTTTTAGCGGCCGGCGATAAAAGCGCGCCGGCCCTTTCGGCTTCCGCTGAAAAATCATTGATATCTTCACCACCCGGCCAGTCGCCATTGAGCCCTCCGGAAACCTTTGACGCCGCAACCCTTTCAGATAAAATCAACGGAAAAGCCGAATTGTATCTGTCGGCCGGCTTTGTCCGACTCCACAGCCAGCGTTTTAAAGACCAAACCGCCGGGGATGTGTGGATGGAGGTTTTCGTTTACGACATGCAGACGCCGCAAAATGCATTTTCTGTTTTCAGTGTTCAGCGCAGAGATGATGCCCAAACGCTGGGCGTCGCACAATATGCCTATCAAACCCCAAACGCCATATTTTTCGTTCACGGCCCCTTTTACATTGAAATTCTTGCATCAGATATTTCCGAAGCCATCATTCAACCGATGATAGCGTTTGCCGAAGCGTTCATCGCCAATCATCCCTTCCAGACCCAAACCATCGGCCAAAAGGAGCTGTTTCCCAAAGAGGGCCTGATTCAAACCAGCATTTCACTGGTGTCCGCAAATGCTTTCGGTTATGACCGGTTCGATCAGATATTTACGGCTACCTATAAGCTGCAGGGCACCAAACTCATGGCATATTACTCCCGCCGCAAGACACCCCGGGAAGCGCAAGAACTGGCCTCAAGTTACCAGGATTTTCTGGCAGCATTCGGTGGCAAAACGGCTGAATCCGATCTGGCAATCAAAACGGCTAAGACGATTTATATCCTGGATACCTATGAGGTTGTATTTTCCCATGGCCCCTATCTGGCCGGCGTGCGGGAAGCCGCTGATAGGCAGCCGGCACAGGAATTGGCCAGGCAATTGTTTAATCGAATCAAAGAGGCCACCCGTGAATAGCGACCAAATTGATCTTCGCGGCTGGAAGCCGCGAAGAAAGTAGGGTCGGCCACCGTGCCGACCTTCGACCGGCAGGCGCGGTGGCCCGCCCTACGGTCATCATCCCGAATAAATGAAACGAGCCTACTCGAGACTATAAGAAATATTCATCACGAAAGTTCGAAAGCACGAAAGAATGAAAACTCGAAAATGATAGAAATGATATAATTTCGTGTTTTCGTGATTGGCTTTAAAAGCTTTTGCTGGAAAGCATTAGCTTCACTTGAAGCTTCTAACTCAGAGGTTGAAACTTGGACAATCATCATTTAAACCGGCGCCAATTTATGGCGCGCTCTGCCAAAGCCGGCGCATCCATTCTGGCAGCCTGCTCGATCAGTTACTGGTTTTATGACAGCGCCGGGCCCGGTCGCACAGAGGAAGACGCGACGGTGGTTCAGATACCCGATTTTTCGATGCCCCAGCTGGGCCAACGCATGAGCATTGTTCACGGCAGCAGCCGATCTGAAACCCTGGAACTGGCCCTAAAATCCATCGGTGGCATGCCGGCCTTTATCAAAAAAGGAGACCGGGTTCTACTGAAGGTAAATGCTGCGTTCGCATCACCGCCCATGCTTTCCGCGACGACCCATCCGGATATGGTTACCGCGATAACCCGTTTGTGCTTTAGGGCCGGTGCCGCATCGGTCACGGTTACCGACAATCCGATCAACGATCCGGCCAGCTGCTTTCGATTAACCGGAATTGACCAGGCAGCCCGTTCTGCCGGGGCAACCGTTCTCTTCCCGCAAAAAAAATTATTTAAACCCTTCAGTCTGGCGCAAGCGCAACTCATTCGCAATTGGCCGGTTCTGTATGAACCCTTGAGCTGGGCTAACAAAGTCATCGGAACCGCTCCGGTCAAAGATCATCACCGTAGCGGCGCTTCCATGATCATGAAAAACTGGTATGGGCTGCTGGGCGGGCGCCGCAATATTTTTCACCAGGATATTCACACGATTATCAAAGAACTGGCAATGATGGTTAAGCCGACCCTGGTGGTTTTAGACGGCACCACCACCATGATGCGCAACGGTCCGACGGGGGGCTCACTTTCAGACCTGAAAGAAACCCACACGATGATCGTCAGTACCGACCAGGTGGCCGCCGATGCCTTCGGCGCCACCCTTCTCGATAAAACCGTCGATGAGCTGGCCTTCATTAAAAAAGCAGCAGCGATGGGCCTGGGCACCGCTGACTTTCAAGCGCTCAATCCGGTGATGGAGTCAACGTCATGATGCAAGGCGCACGGGGCATGGCGCATGGGGCAAAAATAAAGCTGAAAGACCTGCGTAATCGATTTTGTCTAACTCCATGCACCCTGCTCCATGCTCCATGCTAAAAAGTGCCTGAAGCATTCTATCGCAACAAAATACGCCGAATACTGTTAACGAGTATAGCGATGAAAATTGTAACGACTCGACGAATCTGCCAGCTATTTTTTTTCATCCTTTTTCTCTGGCTTTGCGTGGCAGCCACACTGGGAGAGCACTGGTGGCAGCTGCGCGGATGGCCGGTCAACTGGATCATTCAGCTGGATCCGCTGGTGGGTCTGAGCACCCTGTTAACCACCCAGACCCTCTATGCCGGCCTTCTGTGGGGCCTTGCCACGGTGGTCCTGACGATTGTCCTGGGCCGATTTTTCTGCGGCTGGCTGTGTCCGTTCGGGTCCCTTCACCAATTTGTCGGTTATCTCGCCAGGCGCAAACGCTCAACTCGGGCCAAACTGGAGCTCAATCGATACCGTTCGGCACAGTCGCTTAAATATTGGATCCTGGTCTTTCTGCTCACCATGGCCATCGCTGAACTGACCATTGATGTGATCCGTTTGCCGCGCGCCACGCCGGTCGGGTTCGCAGCGGTGATGGCGCTGGGTTTAGCAGCCGTTATCGTCTTGGCGATCCGACAGGTAGAACTTAATGTTAAACAAACCATCGCCGGTGTTTTGGCAGTTAGCGGCGGCTGGATTTTGATCAGCTTTTTATTCTATGGGGATTGGCGACCGGTGGCATCGCTTCAAATCGGGCTGCTGGACCCGATCCCGCTGGTGTACCGCTCGATCAATTTACTTATCCTGCCCCTTATCGATCAAACAACCCTGGCGGTCTCAAGCAGCCCGCGGCTTTATGCGGGCACCTGGCTGATCGCATCCATCTTTCTGGTGTCTGTCCTGTTGAACTTGGTCTGGCCGCGCTTCTACTGCCGCTTTGTCTGTCCCCTGGGGGCCCTTTTCGGGGTATTGGGCCGCTTTGCTCTATGGCGCATCGGTAAATCCAGAGAGGAATGCATTGACTGTCATCTGTGCGAAAAAAATTGTGAAGGCGCCTGCCAGCCCACCAGCCGGATTCGAATTGCGGAATGCGTTCTATGCTTAAACTGTATGGACGACTGCCACCACGGCCTGATGGGCTACCATACCGCACCGTCGGCCGGCGGTGAAATCCTTTCACCGGATTTTTCCCGGCGTGAATTTTTGACCGCGGCCGTCTCCGGAGCCGCTGCCATACCGCTGTTGAGGATCGGCGGCAACCCGGGGCCCAACTGGAATGCCCGCCTGGTGCGCCCACCGGGCAGCCTGCCGGAACAACAGTTTCTATCGCGCTGTATAAAATGCGGCCAATGCATGCGCATCTGCCCGACCAATGTGATCCACCCGGCCGGGCTGACGGCCGGCCTGGAAGGCCTGTGGACACCGGTGCTCAATTTTAGAATCGGCACCAGCGGGTGTCAGCACAATTGTATCGCCTGCGGCTATCTTTGTCCGACAGCTGCGATTCGACCCATCAGCCTCGAGGAACGCCAAGGACACGGCCAGTATGCTGAACAGGGCCCTGTAAAAATCGGGACCGCCTTTATCGACCGCGGCCGCTGCCTGCCCTGGGCCATGGACCGGCCGTGTATCGTCTGTCAGGAAAATTGCCCGGTCAGCCCAAAGGCAATCTTTACCCGTGAGTTGTTCAACACCGTGCGCATCCAGCATCCGCTGATTGTCAAATATGCCGATGCAACCCGGATCGAGTTTCAAAGCGACGCCCTGGCTGCAAATCAGTATGCCACCGGAGATTATTTTTGTGTGGTTCCGGGGACCCCGGACCGGCGAGGCCGGCAAATCATCGCCAATACGACCCGCAGCTTGACGGTTGACGGTAAATTTCCGTTTGAACAGCCACCGCAAGCCCAAAATTCGGTATCGATTCAAATACGGCTCCAGCAACCCTATGTCGATCCCATGCTGTGCATCGGCTGCGGTGTCTGCGAACATGAATGCCCGGTGCGCGGCAAACGCGCTATCCGCGTCACCGCTGAAAACGAATCACGGGCCCGCCAGCATGCATTGTTGATACAACGCTAATACCTGAATCTTGCCCCGCTTCGCGGGATGAAGCGTCTAATTTTATGATACTAAGGGGCTCCTCATGAAAATTAATGAGAAATCGGGATTATGTTTAATGAATAAAAATCAAAAAGGAGAAATTTTCCATGACCATAAAAGACCATAACTGGTCTCGCCGAAAATTTTTAAAGACAGCCGGCATCGCCGGCCTGGGTACGGTTGTGGCCCCGATGACCGGGCTCGCAAACGCTTCTGAAAATAATCAAACCGTGCCCACCCGCCCTTTTGGTAAAACCGGCGAGCAAGTCTCCATCCTATCCCTGGGGGGTATGTTTGATATCGGGTCGAATCAGCTGATGCTCAGACAGGCCGTCAACTGGGGGGTTACATACTGGGATACCGCCCACAGCTATAGCGGCGGCCGGAGTGAAAAAGGCATTGGCAAGTATTTTACCAGATACCCGCAGGATCGCAAAAAAATATTCCTGGTCACTAAATCCGGTGCCTGGAGCCTCAAAGGAATGACCCGGGAATTAAATGAATCCCTTGAACGCATGCGTACCGATTATATTGATCTATTCTTTGTTCACGGCATCAGAAGCATCAGTACAATGGACGATGACATCAAGGCCTGGGGCGAACGAGCGAAAAGACAGGGCAAAATTCGTTTCTTCGGTTTCAGCACCCACAGCAACATGGAAGAATGTCTGCTCGAAGGCGCCAGGCTGGGCTGGATTGACGGCATCATGATGACCTACAATTATCGGCTGATGCATTCAGATGACATGCGGCGCGCAGTAGATGCCTGCGTCAGGGCCGGCGTCGGCCTGACGGCCATGAAAACCCAGGGGGGTGGACAAGTCACAACCGATTCGGAAACCGAACTCAAGCTGGCCGGACGATTTCTAGAAAAAGGTTTCACCGATGCCCAGGCCAAACTGAAAGCCGTGTGGCAAAACCCGCAAATATCCAGTATCTGCTCGCAAATGCCAAATATGACAATCCTGATGTCCAATGTGGCGGCCGCCCGGGATAAAACCCGACTTTCCACCCGGGACAATGAATTGATGCAGCAATATGCAAGAGAAACGCGCTCCGCATATTGTACCGGATGCACCGATATCTGTGAATCGTGCGTGCAGGGGAAAGCGCCCATCGGCGATGTGATGCGCTATTTGATGTATTGCAACAGCTACGATGACTATGGGCTGGCCGCGGCCGGGTTTAAAAAAATTCCGCAAAAAATTCGAACGGGTCTGACCCGCCTGGATTATTCAATGGCAGAACGCAAATGCCCCCAGGGGCTGCCCATTGCAAGGCTTATGCAGGAAGCCAAAAAAAAGCTGGGAACTTGAAACATGCAGAATTCAGGTATGATAGTTTTGCAGCATAGCTTCCGCTTCTGACATAATTTCGTCCCGCAAGGCTGCCGGTGACAGGACCTGAGCCTTGGATCCCCAGGTCATCAGCCAGAATTTAATTTCGTCGGTTCCGGCGACCCGGGCTTCAAAAATCAGGGATCCGTCCTTCTGGGGCTCAATTTTTTGGGTCTTATGCCAGATTTTTTCGCTGATATATCCGGCAACTTCAGCCGCAAACCGGATCCTGACGTTTTGCGGCTCGCCATGAAATACCCCGAAGCTGGTCTGCATAAAATCTTCGACCTTAAAATCTTCGGGCATTTCAAATGTTTCATCCGTTAACTTTAACGATTTGATCCGGTCCAGGGCAAAAATCCGGATGTCTTGTCGCAACCCGCAGTTTCCGACCAGGTAAAACCCTCCGTCAAAAAACCAGATTTTATAAGGGGCGACTTTGCGCCGCGTCTTTTCTTTGCGGCTCATGGTAAAATACTCAATTTCGATAATTTTCCGATGGACGCTGGCTTCACTGATCCTGTCGATTGAATCCCGTAATTGACCATATTTTTTGTAGGGTTTTGAACCGACCTCAAAACTTTCCTCTATCCTGTCGAGATATTGGACCGTTTCAGCCGGCAGGGTGGCTTTTATCTTCTGGAAAAACGATTCAAGAGATTCATAAAAAACCGTGTCTTTTAAAACCGCCATCATACCCCGGCTGAAATAAAGAGCCATCAATTCAGTCAGGTTAAGCGGAATGGGGATGTTGTGCCGGGCGCTGTCGAGTACGGACCACAGATTTTTGCCATCCACGCGGTCGGTAAAAATCGGAAAGCCGGCCAGCTGCAAGGCCTCCAGATCCCGATATACCGTGCGCCAGTGATATTCAAGCTCCCGGGCCAGATCGGCGGCTGACTTGCCTCTGCGTGAGGCGATTAAGCTCTGCAAAATCCGCCACTGCCGGGCCAGTTGATCTCCCCGTGCCATAGATATCCTCCCTAGTCCCAAGTGATGCTTTTAATAGATAGATCCGCTTCCAGCCAAGCACCGGTTGTGTTGGGTTTCGACCCTTGCCAAAATCCAGCTACCGCGACGGGAATGGTGTAGGTTGGGTTGAGGCTACGAAACCCAACATTAGAACGGCGGGTCTTAACCCAACCTACGATAAAACCTGCATGCATCGTTAGCAAAATTATAATCTGTCTTCAAACATGATGTTGTCAACAGTTAAACCCCCAACCAGGCCGCCGATCAAGTTTCTATCGAAAAATTTTTCAGCAAATTGTCCGGATCTGACAAACCCCCATGCTAATGTTGGACTCGAAAACGAAAATATTTTTAATTTTTTTCATCAAAAAAAACAGGTAAACGCAAAAAGGGGGTAAAAACATGACAAAACATATTTTCAACCCGGATTATCATGATTGTTACGAATACCATGGCAACACGACGATCGAGCTTACCCGCAGGCAGGGCGAAATTACCGTATGGCGGGATTGGATCACCTTCGATACGGTCCAAGAAGCTGCCGACTACTTCAATGAGCACTGTAGTGCCTATGAATATGCCGGTTCCTGAAATACATCCTAAGCCTTCTGCAGAATAGAAGCTATCTCAAAAATGTGGATCATGATTCATGGCCCCCTAAAGAAGCGGGATTTCACCTCAGATCCTAACCCGGACGAGCCGGTTGGAGCGAAGCGGAAATCCCGGTTTATCGGGGAATTGACTATTGAATATCGAAAATATTCAATCATTTGAAGATAGGGAAAATAGCCTAATAAAATTTTTTGCCACATAATGCACAAAAATAATTTCTAAGGACCTAATAAGGGGCTATACACGGATCGGAGAAAAAGTCGTGTATACGAGCATACACGGCAGTGTATGTGAGAGGCTCACAACGAAGCTATTGGGTATTGGGTGTTAGATAACGAGAACGAGGACGAGGACGACGACGAGGAGTACGACGTTGCCAAACCTCGTATTCGTCCTCGTGCTCCTCCTCGTCCTCGATATTGGAATTTTTAAGATGGGTTCTATTACTCTTTCGGGTGGCACTGTATACAGCCGGTTGGACCGGAGGGCGGTAATTTTTCTTTCAATTCTTTAAATGAAGCCTCCAATTGTTTGTTCTGAGTTTTTATTTCCTTATGACATCCAATACACATTTTGTGATAGGCGGTCTTGTAATACTTTATCACTGAATCCGGATTTGACCTATTTTTCCCGGACTTTGTCGGTGAAACCGTTACATCATGACAGCCTGTGGTGGCGCAGCCCGCGATGATATCGGTGCCGTCCCATTTATGATGGCATGTTCGGCAATCAACACTGGCAAAGTGGGTGGAATGCGGGAAATCAACTGGAGTTCTCGCCGGCTCCACCGAATCCGGCGGTCCAATCTCTATGATCCCCATAGGGACAACCATTTCAGTCTCTGCTTCTTGACCCACAACAATCGTGATACTTCCAAAAACTAAAACCATACTCAAAAACAAGTATAAGATACCTATTTTCCGCATTCTCATCCCCCTATGGTAAGCACAACTAATCAATGATTTTCGTTGATTAATGGTCGGCGTCAAGCGGACCCTGAATTTAAATTGAAAAGATCATTAATGCTTCATAAATAAAAAAATTTCAACCCTAAATTTGATGGTTTTGCAAAAAGTCTGGAATCCCATTAAAGCGTTATTCCGACGAAGGCCGGAATCCAGTGATTTCAGTATGTTCTGGATGCCGGATCCGTCATCCCGGACTTGATCCGGGACCGGCATGACGAATTCGGACTTTTTACGATTTCATCAAATTTAAGCTTTTACAAAAAGAGAGAAAAATTTGACAATTTAGAAATAAATAGGTTATAAAATTATTAGAATTATTAGAAATTCTCACCAAAAGCGGCCTCAAAAATAGCAGATCACCATTTAACAAACCTTTATTGGTTTTTTTTTTGTTATTCATCAAGGAGGTTTCATGGGAAAACCAACCCGTGATGAATTAGTAAAACGCATAAAGGCACTGGAAAAGCAGATTGCCGCCGGATCTGCCAGTGCGTCATCCATAAAACCGGCGTACGGTTTTCGGACCTTTACCGAGCAATCCCCCAACATGATCTTTATTAACAAGGGGGGCCGCGTCGTTTATGTCAACAAAAGATGTATCGAGGTTATGGGCTACAGCCGGGAGGAATTTTACGCCCCGGATTTTGACTTTATGGCCCTGATCGCCCCGCAATCGCTTGATTTAGTCCGGTCCAACTTTAAACAAAACATGGCCGGCGAAGATGTCGAGCCTTACGAATATTCCCTCTTGAACAAAAAAGGGGAAAAAATTGAGGCCATTATCACCACCAAGCTGATTAACTTTGACAATACCAAGGCGATTCTTGGCATTATCACCGATATCACCGCACGCAAACGGGTAGAAGAAGAACTGCAGTATCGATTGAAATTCCAGCATCTCATTACCACGGTTTCCAGCCAGTTTATCAATCTGCATCCGGCTCAAATTGATGATGAAATTGATCACACCCTTAAACAGATCGGCGAATTTGCCGATGCGGATCGCAGTTATATTTTTCAATTCTCCGACGACCAAAAATCCGTATCCTGCACCCATGAATGGTGCGCAGAGGGAATCGAGCCGACCATTGAGCGTATTCAAAATGTTCCGGTGGAAACGTATCCCTGGGCCATGAAAAAATTCCTGCACGGAGATATGGTTTTAGTTCCCCGCCTTTCCGACTTGCCCCCTGAGGCCATCAAAGAAAAGCAGGAATTTGAACAACAGGGTATTCAATCGATATTGGCCGTGCCGATGATCATTAGCGGTAAGGTCATGGGGTTTATCGGGCTGGATTCGGTCAGAGACGAAAAAATGTGGGCGAAGGACATCAATTCTCTTCTGAAGATCGTGGGCCAGGTGTTCGCCAATGCATTGGAAAATAAAACGACCCGGCAAGCGCTTCAGGAAAGTGAGGAACGCCTGCGGACGGTTTTTGAAACGTTTCCGGATCCCGTCACCATTATCCAGGCAGAAGACGGGCGCTGTGTTGACATCAACAGTGCTTTTACAAGGGTGACCGGCTGGACAACCGAAGATGTCATTGGCAAAACAGCCGCCGATTTTGATATCTGGCATAACCCTAAAGAGCGCGAAAAACTGACAACGGGTATTGCCCAACACGGTAAGATCGAAAATTTGGAAGCCAACTTCCGCCTTAAAGACGGAAGCTTGACAACCGCTTTGATGTCCGCCGTTTTGATAAGGCTCAAAGACAAGCCACATATCCTTACCATTACTCGGGATATCAGCGACTTAAAATCTGCGCAGAAAGAACGCGAACAATTAAAAACTCAGCTGATACAGGCCCAGAAGATGGAGGCCATTGGAACATTAGCCGGTGGCATTGCCCATGATTTCAACAACATTCTGGGTGCGATTATCGGGTACGCTGAGATGGCGCTTTATGATACTCAAAAAGATTCAATGGAGCATTACAACATAGACCAGGTGCTCAAAGCGGGTCATCGGGCCAAGGATTTGGTAAAACAGATTCTGGCCTTTAGTCGCAAAAGCGAACAGGATAAAAGGATCATTTCATTAACACCCATCATTGCAGAAGCATTAAAATTGCTGCGCGCTTCATTGCCGACCACCATTGAGATAAAACAAAATATCGAACCCAACCTGGATGCTATTTTTGCTGATCCAACCCAAATGCATCAGGTCATGATGAATCTCTGCACGAATTCGGCCCATGCCATGAGGGATACGGGCGGTATTTTGAATGTCGAATTGCACAATGTGGATCTGCACGTCAAAAAGGCCGCTCAATATCCTGAACTAAATCCCGGCCCTTATGTAAAACTCAGCATCAGCGATACGGGCCATGGTATGGATTCCGCCACCATGGATCGCATATTTGATCCCTATTTCACCACCAAAGAACAAGACAAGGGCACCGGCATGGGACTGGCAGTCGTCCATGGCATCATTAAGGGGCACGGCGGCGGCATTCAGGTTCAAAGTACACCCGCTAAAGGGACCCGCTTTGATATTCTTTTCCCAATTATGGAAAAACAAATGGAATCGGTAACCGCAGAGTTAAAAGCACTTCCAACCGGCAATGAGCATATTCTGTTCATCGATGATGAGGAAACCCTCATTGACCTGGCTAAAAGCATGTTGAAAAAACTCGGCTATCGGGTGGAAACGCGAACCAGCCCGGTTGAAGCCATAGAGATCTTTGGGGCAGCGCCGGACAAATTTGACCTGGTGATTTCCGATATGACGATGCCCGGCATGACCGGTGACATTCTGGCATCGGAATTGATGAATATCCGCTCTGATATCCCTGTCATTATCTGCACCGGCTACAGCGAAAAAATAGATGAACGGCGGGCCAAGGATTTGGGGATTAAAGGGCTGATGATGAAGCCATTTACCATTCGAAGACTTTCAAAAACCGTTAGAGATGTTCTGGATCAAAAAGGTTGAACCTTTTCGTTATTGGTTATTCGTTTTTTATTATTAGAACCTATCTCAAAAATGCCGTTATCGAGGACGAGGAGGAGTACGAGGTTATGCAACGTTCCTCCTCGTACTCGTCGTCGTCCTCGTCCTCGTTATCTAACGCACAGTGGTTAAGCTCCTTGTCTCGTTGCCGCCTTGTCCTGTTTGCCAGTTAAATTGACCCCTTCCGATATCCAATAACATATAACCAATAACGAGTAACGATTCCCTGCTGGTTGAACACCTGCTTTCATCCGTCACCCTGAGGCGGGTAAGGAAATCGTTATGGTACAGCCGCCTCCCGGGTTGTTCTCTGCCGTGACGTCTCCTCCGATTAATTTGATAAATTTTTTAACCAGGGCCAGACCGATGCCGGTACCCCGGGTTTTTCGGGCCAGAGCGTTGTCCACCCGGTAAAAATCATCAAACACCTTTTTAAGCGCATGACGGGGAATCCCGGGCCCGTGATCGCAAACCGCAATCTTTACGCGGTTTGGATCCTGAAAGATTCGAATGGTGATCTCTTTTTTGACCGCTGATTGACAAAATTTGACGCTGTTTTCAATCAGATTGATCAGCACCTGAATCATGGCCTCACGATCATAATTAAACGGCCGGATGTCCTCCTGAACAATTTTCAGGCTGAAACCTTCCTGCTTGAGTTTGGCATGCATGACCGTTTGAACTTCTGCGACCACCTCTTCAAATGTCCCCTGTGTCAGATTAAGAGATCGCTGTTTTTTCTCCAGTTTGGCCAGATCCAGAACGTTGTTAATCAGACGCGACAAACGCGAACCCTCGGAATTGATGATCTGAAAATATTCCTGTTCGCGTTCGGTGTCCTTCGCAATTCCCTGTTCGAGCATTTCAATGTACATCCGTATATTGGTTAACGGTGTCTTTAGTTCATGCGTAACCGATGACACGAATTGCGTTCGGCGCTCGGAAAGGTCCACGATGGCTCGCGCGCTTTTATAGATCGCAAACAACCCGATTAAAAAAATAGCCGCCAGCACGACCATCATGGTCATCAGCGTGTTGCGACCGGTGGAGCGTGGAATCTCGTCGTAGCTCAATGTGGCATTTAAAAAGGCAAATGGCGACGGGAACGCCCGGTTCAGGATAAATTTGGGGTTATGGGTCGATATACCGGCGTGCACCAGGCCAATTTCCCGGCCTTGATCCATAACCTGCAGGCGCAGATTGGCATAGTCTGCCATGGGCTGGGTAATAAAGTAATTTTGCGCCAGATGATTTAAAAACGCGCGCACCTTCAAAATGAAGCCTTGCCGGTAAATTTTCTGGTTGATCATGATGCGGCGAAAGATAAATATTTGATCGGCGCTGATAAGGACCGATTGCAGCGGGGCAACTTCCACTTGAAAACTTTCTTCATCCCGGGGTTCGGCCTCCGCTTCGCGCGGCGCATCGGCTTCGGCTACGGTCGGGTGAGGCTCACTGCGGCTGTCCATTTTTGAGGCACGGTCTTTGTCGCTATCCATAAGGGCATCTTCTGCAGCCGGCCCGCGATCGGGACCGCTTCTGGATAATGCCGCGGCAGCCGGAGCCGGGCTCCCGGCGGTTTCGCCTACTTCCCGGCGGGCCACATTTTTGGCCTGGACCACGGTGACTTGTTCAAGGCGCTTTTCTTTTTGACCGAGACGAGCCTTGGGTTTCTGGAAGCGGGTTAAATCCAGATACTTTTCAGCAAATCGACTTTGTTGCTTCTGCTCGGCTTTAGCCATTTTTTGGGTCGGCGCAACGGTTATTTTATCTGTGCCGGTGTTGCGTTCACGGTTAAAGATGCGATTGGCACGCTCCAGCTGGGCCACGGCATCTTTGCGATCCGCGGCAACGAATTTCCCGGCCTGGGCCAGAGGGGTTTGAAACGATCCGTCCGGGTTATTCTGAAAATAGCCGAGGATATAATTCTGCGCCGGCAGGCTGGAAAGTGGTGAACGGTTTTCCTTGTAACGCCCACTGGGGGGACTCATGTAGAAATTGTATTCATCAATGGCGCGGCCCTCCTCCTGCTGAACGAGCGTCTCCAGCGCCTGTTCCATCTCGTCAAACAGGGTATTCGCAAAATAACTCAATGTGGCCGTTTCTTCCTGCTCCAGGCCACGATAGGTCCGCAGCACAAAATACCCTAGCGGAATCGACAGGGTCACACAAAATATGAGAATTAAAATTTGTAACCGTTTCATTTTTCAGGTTCCAGCCGGTATCCTTCCCCCCTGATAGTGGTTATAAAAGGCTTATCGCCTATCAAGCGTGCAATTTTTTTGCGCAGTTTTAACATATGAATGTCCACGGTACGGGTTTCGATATCGGCGTCGGCATATTGCCACACCGCGGTGAGCAGTTCTTTTTTAGAGACGATGCGGTCTCGGTAGCGATGCAAATAAGCGATGATATCCATTTCTTTGCGGGTCAGCTCCGAGGGTTGATTTTGATATTCAGCGACCAGGTTTTTCCCGTCAAAAAAAATATCGCGAAAACGAATTTCCACGTCACCGGGATTTTTCCCGGTACGCCGTAAAACCGCCTCTACCCGCACCATAACTTCTCTGAGAGAAAACGGTTTGCTGATATAGTCATCGGCGCCGGCGTTAAAGCCGGTGACGATATCATCCTCGGAGCCTTTGGCGGTAATGATGATAATGCCCTGGTCCGGCTTTTTTTTACGAATTTCTTTGCAGATAGAAAACCCGTCGAGCGTCGGCAGCATGACATCCAGCAGGATCAAATCAAACGGCTCGTTCAGACCCGCATCAAGCCCCTGCCCGCCGTCTTCTGCGCCTTTGACTTCATAGCCATTGTAAACCAGCACATCGGCAAGCCCGCGCAACAGCGCCGGATCATCCTCAACGACAAGAATGCGTGCTTTCGGTGTTTTCATTTCGTCTTTACCCTTTGCCGCAAAATTGGCATCTCGACAATACCCTTGCCTCTCAATGATAGTATATCAGATCCATCCATTCTCAAAGTAAAAGTTATGTAAAATCTTGCCCCGTTTTTTTTACACTTCTTTGAATTGTGTTTTGGCTCCCCTGGGTTAAAATTAAAACCATATGGCAAGGTCTAAACCGTTAAATAGAAGTGGTATCAAAACCATTACAGATGCGAAAGGAGTAACCCATGAAACCCACTCGTTTAAAATCATTTATTTTGATTATCGTCTTGATTGCTGCTACCGGAGCTGCGATGGCCTATTCGGCCGGCGCCGGGAAATCCTGGCTTTCAGGCCTGGTCACCCCCTCTGGGGTACACACCCCCCGCATTAAATCAGGCCCGGTAACCCTTAACGCCCGCCTGGTCCAAAATAAAGTGTTGCAGGGATCTGACGGCAAAGTCAGTCTGGCTTTAACCCTGCGCGCCGATGAAAGCTTCGATCCGGAATCAGCAGAATCCCGCAATGTTGATATGGTCATCGTATTGGATCGCAGCGGTTCGATGAAAGGCCGTAAAATCAATGATGCCCGGCAGGCGGTTTTAAACCTTTTATCCGGCCTGACCGCCGCAGACCGCTTTGCCCTGATCACGTATTCGGATGGGGTTCAGCAGATCACCAGTTTAAAACATGTTACCGCAGATCATGGCGAACAGCTGCAAGCGCTGGTTACCGGCATTAGAGCCGGCGGCGGAACCAATCTGGGTGCCGGACTCCGGGCAGGCATCGACGTTATTTTATCGGCGCATGAAAATGGAAATGCCAGAAAGCTAATTCTTATCTCCGACGGGCTTGCCAATAAAGGCATTACCGATTCCACCCGGCTTGGCCAGATGGCCGGGGTGGCCGTGGAAAAAGAATTTGGCGTCAGCACCGTCGGGGTGGGAAACAATTTCAACGAACAGCTGATGACCACCATTGCCGACCGCGGCGCCGGAAATTACTATTATCTGGAAAATCCGATGGCATTTGCAGAAGTATTTCAAAAGGAATTTTTCTACACCCGCGCAACGGTGGCAACCAATGTTTCGATATCTTTCCCCCTGGGCAACGGCATATCCATCGTCGATGCCGCCGGTTATCCGATTACCATTCAAAAAGATCATGCTGTTTTTTATCCGGGCGATTTGCGCTCCGGCCAAACCCGCAAATTGTTTCTGACGCTGCAGGTGCCCACCGGCGCAACGGGAAGTTTTGAAATGGGCCGGATCAAGGCCCGCTATCGTTTCAACGGCCAGCCGATGGAAACCGCCCTGGACAGTTCTTACAAAATTGCCTGCGTCAAAAATCAAAAAGAGGTTCGGGCCTCCATCGACAGAACCTCCTGGGGCCAAAAAGTCATTCGGGAAGACTATAACCGTCTGAAACAGGAAGTTGCCGCTGACATCAAAACCGGTAAAAAGCAAAAAGCCCTGCAACGCATCAACCGCTATTACCGTGAGCAAGAATCGATCAATGCAACCGTCGGTTCGGCCGAGGTCGCCCAAAATCTGGATCGGGATCTCAAAGACCTGCAGCAAAGGGTCGAAGATACTTTTAAAGGGTCTCCGTCCGCGGTTTCCCGTAAGCAAAAATCCAATTCAAAAGCCCTGCAGTATAAAGGTTATAAGGGGCGACGTTAGGCACGTCAATTAAGGAATTCAGATATTCGATAAGGAGGTTGGTTATGGCCATTTTAACGCGTATTTTCCGGCTGTTTAAAGCAGACATCCATGGTGTCATGGATCAGATTGAAGATCAGGGACTGTTACTGAAACAGCATCTCAGAGATATGGAAGAATCCCTGGTGCATAAAGAAGCCAAACTTAAGCAAATATGTTTTGCGAGGGATCAGGCCCGGCAGGACTATGAAAAGGGAACAAAAGAGAGCAACAACCTGGAACGGGATCTGGAAGTCGCCATCAAAAAAGACAGAGACGATATTGCCCGCATGCTGATAAAAAAGCTCAAACCCTTGACCCGCATCCAGTCGGATCGCTGCAGTCATATCGACCGGCTCAATCATGAAATCGAACAATTCAAAGAAAATATAGAACAGCAGCGGCTGCAATATGAGCAGCTCCGGCAACAGGCTACCGATTTTTTTCATCGCACCGAAAAACAGAAATGGGATCATACCTGGCCGGCGATGCAAGCCGGTTTTGGCGTCCATGGCCTCAGCGAAGAAGAGGTTGAACTCGAACTTCTTCAAAGAAAAGAAGCCCTAAAAGGAGGTGCTGCATCATGAAATCCACAGCAAAGCCCTTACGATCGACAATTGTCTGGGGATTGATTGGCGGGCTGGGTTACATTCCGTTATGTTCGGCCTTAAGCCTTATGGTATTCTGGCCGCTGGATTTTCAGCTGTCGCTCTGGGCAGTGCTGGCCGGATACGCCATCCTGCTGTCCCGCTGGGCATCCCGACCGCTAAAGTCAATTGGTTTACCTTTGTTGCTGCTGCTCCTGGCTGCTTTTTTGATCAAGTCACCGACAGCCTTTATATTTACAGCCCTTGTGATGTTGAGCTGGATTCGCAGCGGTATCTGTTTCAAAAGAAAGCCCCTGGTAAAACGGCTGGGTGCGGAAATGGGCCTGGGCCTGGCAAGCGGCCTGCTGGTGTCCGGTGCGGTGCCCGGCGTGACCCTGGCCTGGGCGCTCGGGGTGTGGCTGTTTTTTCTCATCCAGGCGCTTTACTTTGTTCTATTTGAATATCCGTGCGACCCGCAGATCGAAATTGAAGTGGATCCCTTTGAAAAAGCAAAAATGGCAGCTGAAACAATTTTATCAGATGGGGGCTTTTGAAAAAATTGGACTGGACTCTGCTGAAAAAGAAATTATAATAGGCTAATTATTGACAGACTCGTAAAAAGTCTGCCAAGCTGTCATTGCGAGCGCAGCGAAGCAATCTCTATCAATCCAAGTCTCTGAAATCACGGGATTGCTTCGTCACTTCGTTCCTCGCAATGACCGGCGATAAGACTTTTTACGAAACCATCAATTGTTGTTGGACAAAAAAAATGGCCCGAAAGAAAACCCCACATAAACTGCATTCTGATCGTGCCGGCCAAAATAGATTGGAAATCGTTTTGAAATGCGATGTCGCCGGCACGGCAG
>Ga0255054_10000160_pt1 | contig 37386 bp, 26 predicted proteins | sample JV7_2_23_MG_FD_188634 | JGI IMG/M metagenome (GOLD analysis project Ga0255054, IMG submission 188634) | Seawater microbial communities from Jervis Inlet, British Columbia, Canada - JV7_2_23 | ecosystem: Environmental > Aquatic > Marine > Inlet | place: Canada: British Columbia | collected... | reverse complement strand
GGGAGCTTCGCGACCAAGGCCTGGCGATCGTCGCGGTCAATGTCGATCGGGGAGGCGCCGAGGGCGTGCAGCGCTTCGCCGAGCAGAAGGGGCTGAGCTTCGAGATTCTGCACGATCCCGAGCAGCAGGTGGCCAGCCGCTACGGCGTGGTCGGCTATCCCACCACCGTGGTGATCGATCGCAGCGGTCGGATCGTGTTCTCGGAGCTCGGCGCCTGGGACTGGAGCCACCCGGAAGCCGTCGCGTGGCTGCGCGAGCTCCTGTCTCAGTAGACCCCGCCGAGCTTTCGATGGTCCCAGGAGACCACCTTCTCGGGTTTGACCCGGATCAGGCAGCGCTTGCGCGCGCTGGCGCGCAGGCCCTCGCGAACCGCCTCCGAATCCTCGGCCCGGACCGCCCCCATTCGCAGGCTCACCTTCCTGAGCGTCGCGAACACACTCTCGACCTCGGCGTCGATCTCGGCTTTGCCGCGGATCATCACCCCCCGGAGCTCCGGGTAGTCCTCCCCCGCCTCCGCCAGGAGGCTCACCCGGGGATCGCGTTTCAGGTTCTGGATCTTCTGGCTCTTGGTGAAGGTAGTCATGACGACCGTTGCGTCCTCCTCCAGGCCGAACCACATGGGCATCGGGTGGGGGAACCCGTCCTTTCCGATGCTGCAGAGAATGAGCGTCCTGGTCTGCTCGAGAAACTTCCGCACCTCCTCGTCGGTCATGCGGATCTGCGCGCGTCGCGACACTGTCACTCCCTGGGGACGTTGTTGAACGTTCAACTTCTCGAGTCTAGTCGAGAAGTTGAACGTTCAACAACGTCCCCGTACCCCAGGTGGTGGGAAGCTTCGCCGAGGTCGATGAGATCCGCGCGACCACCACACGCTTCCTCGCCGAGATCGCGAGCCTCGGCTGCTGATCCGGGTCAAGCGCGCCGCAGAGCGGCGCTACCAGCGGATCCCTTCAGAGCACCCGCCGCAGGTACTGTCCCGTGTAGCTCTCCTTGCACTTCGACACCTCTTCGGGCGTTCCGGTGGCCACCACCTCGCCACCGCCGTCACCCCCCTCGGGTCCGAGATCGATGACGTGGTCGGCGCAGCGGATCACCTCCAGGTTGTGCTCGATCACCACCACCGTGTTCCCCGCATCGACGAGCCGGTCGAGCACGGAGAGCAGCTTGCGGAGATCGTCGAAGTGGAGGCCCGTGGTGGGTTCGTCGAGGATGTAGAGGGTCCTCCCGGTCGCCTTCTTCGAGAGCTCCCGGGACAGCTTGATGCGCTGGGCCTCGCCTCCGGAAAGCGTGGGAGAGGACTGGCCGAGCTTGACGTAGCCGAGGCCGACCTCCGAGAGGGTGCGGAGTCCCGCGAGCACCTTCGGCTGGTTGGCGAAGACCTCGAGCGCCTCGCTCACCGACAGATCGAGGACCTCCGCGACGTTCAATCCCTTGAAGCGAACACGCAGGGTGGCCTCGTTGAAGCGCTTCCCAGTACACACCTCGCAGGGGACGAAGACATCGGGCAGGAAGTGCATTTCGATGCGGCGCACGCCGTCACCCTCGCAGGACTCGCAGCGGCCCCCCTTCACGTTGAAGGAGAAGCGGCCCGGCTTGAAGCCGTAGATCCTCGACTCGGCGGTCAGGGAAAAGACCTTGCGGATCTCGTCGAAGACCTTGGTGTAGGTGACGGGATTGCTGCGGGGGGTGCGGCCGATGGGTCGCTGATCGATGTCGATCACCTTGTCGATGTGCCGCTCGCCCGTGATGCGCCGGTGGGATCCGGGGACGTCGCGGCTCCCGTAGAGGAGCCGGCGCAGGGCGGGATAGAGCACCGTGTTGACCAGAGTGCTCTTCCCCGCACCGGAGACACCGGTCACCGCAATGAAGGTCTCGAGGGGAAACGCGACGCTCACCCGCTTGAGATTGTGCTCGCTGGCGCCTTCCACTCGCAGCTTGCTTCCCGAGCCGCGGCGCCTCTTGCGGGGGGTCTCGATGGCGAGTCGTCCCGAGAGATACTTCCCGGTCAGCGAGCGCGCGGAGCGGGCCAGCTGGACCGGGGTTCCGGAGAAGACCACCTCGCCGCCGGCGGCACCGGCGCCCGGGCCGAAATCCACCACGTGGTCGGCGGATCGGATGGTCTCCGCGTCGTGCTCGACGACCACGACCGTGTTTCCGATGTCGCGCAGGCGCTTGAGGGTGGCCAGCAGCCGGCGGTTGTCGCGTTGGTGAAGGCCGATGGTGGGCTCGTCCAGGATGTAGAGGACCCCGGTGAGCTCGCTCCCGATCTGGCTGGCCAGGCGGATGCGCTGGCTCTCTCCACCGGAAAGCGAGGGTCCCGGGCGATCCAGGGTGAGGTACCCGAGCCCGACGTCGGTCAGGAATCCCAGCCGACCGTCGATCTCTTTCAGGACCTCCTCGGCGATGCGGCGTTCGGTCGGGTTGAGGGAGACGCCGCTCACGAACTCGCGGGCCTCAAAGATGGTGCGCGAGCTGAGTTCCGGGAGACTCAGGCCCCCGACCGACACCGCACACGATTCGGGGCGCAGCCTCTGTCCCTCGCAGCTCGAGCACACCGATTCGGAGAGGTAGCGCATGTAGTATTTTCGCATGCCTTCGGACTTGGTCTGCCGGAAGCGGCGGTAGAGCGCGTTCAGCACACCCTCGAAGGAACGCTGCCACTCGATCTTCCCCGTCGAGAACTTGATGGTCACGGCGATCTTCCTGCCCTTCGAGCCGCGCAGCAGGAGATCGCGATGTCGCCTGGGAAGCTTGTTCCACGGCCGGTCGAAGTCGATGCCGTATTCCTTGGACAGGTTGTGGAGTAGCGATCCCGTCCAGCTCTCGGAGCGCTCGATCACCTTCGCCCAGGGCTCGATGGCCCCCTCGCGCACGCTGCGGTCCGGATCCGGAACCACCAGATCCGGATCCATCTCCGGTTTGGTGCCGAGCCCGTTGCAGCCGGAACACATGCCGATCGGGGAGTTGAAGGAGAAGCTCTGTGGACTGAGCTCCGGAAAGCCCAGATCGCAGTGATGACAGTAGAGGTGTTCGGAGTAGAGGTGCTCCTCGCCGCCGACGACGTGGCAGATGAGCAGGCCGTTTCCCTTGCGCAGCGCGGTCTCCACCGAGTCCGTGAGACGCGCACGGTGAGCCGCGTTCCGGTGCGCTGGCGCGGCCAGCCGGTCCACCACCACGTCGATGGTGTGTTTTCTCTTCTTGTCGAGAACCGGAAGCTCGTCGTCTCGAAAGATCTCACCGTCGATGCGGAAACGCCCGAAGCCTTCGCGGACCGTCTCATGCAGCAGTTCGCGGTACTCGCCCTTGCGATTGTCGACGATACGAGCGAGAAGCATGAAGCGGCCGCCGCGCGGAAGCGCCAAGATACGCCGGCAGATCTCCTCGGCGGAGAGACGCTCCACCGAGCGCCCGCACCGATGGCAGCGCTGGCGGCCGACCCGCGCGAACAGCACGCGCAGGTAGTCGTGGACCTCGGTGATGGTGCCCACCGTCGAACGGGGATTGCTGCTGGCCGCCTTCTGCTCGATGCTGATGGTCGGGCTCAGGCCGCGGATGTGGTCGTACTTGGGCTTCTCCATCTGCCCGAGGAACTGCCGCGCGTAGGCGGAGAGGGACTCCACGTAGCGGCGCTGACCCTCGGCGTAGATGGTGTCGAAGGCCAGGGACGACTTGCCGGAGCCGGACGGACCGGTGAAGACCACCAGTCTGTTCTTGGGAATCCGCGCGTCGACCTTCTTGAGGTTGTGCTCGGCCGCACCGCGGATCTCGATGGCTTCGTCGCGACGCGCCATTCTTATCCTCGATTCAAGGTCGGGGCAGTGTCGGGGCTTTCCCCCCCACTCGCCACCCCGAGGCGCGAAGGCTAACAAGCCCCCATGCCGGAGCTCGGCGATCTCGTCGCGACCATCGCCATCATGTGGGTCGCCGCCCTGACTCAAGGGTTTCTGGGCTTCGGCTTCGCCATCGTGGCGATGGCCGGGATGACCCTCTCCCGCGATCTGCTCCACGCGGCGGGCGTGGTCAACATCACCGGGATCCTCGTCGCGGGGTCGGTGCTATTCGCACTGCGGCGAGAGGTCCTCTGGCGCCCGGCTCTGCGCATCATCCCCGGAATCGCGGTGGGGGTGGTGCTGGGCGTTTCGGCGCTCGGCTCTCTGGATCGGGATCTGATGGTCCGGACGCTGGGGGTCACGATCATTGCGATCTCCTTGTGGAACCTGCGCACCCCGTCGATTCAGACTCGCGAATCACCGATCTGGGACGGCATCACAGGCCTCGTCGGGGGACTCCTGGGCGGAGCCTTCAACACCGGAGGCCCCCCCGTCGTGGCTCACCTCTACCGACGCCCGGACCCGCCCCAGGCGATCAAGGGGACCAACCAGCTGGTCTTCCTCACCTCGGGCCTGGTCCGCCTTCCCACCGCCACGGCCCAGGACCTGATGACCCCCTCGATCTGGACCGAGGCCGGGGTCGTGGCCCCCGTCGTGCTGGCGGGACTCCTCACCGGAATCTGGCTGGGCCGGCGGGTGAGCCCGACCCAGTTCCGCAGGGTCTCCTGGCTCGCCCTGGGCGCCATGGGAGGCGCCCTCGTCCTCTCTCCCTGACCCCCCCCTGCGGGAGGTTCAAGGGGCTTCCGCGTCTCGCCGATTCTGAGCAGCGGAGAAAGCCCGACCCATGCACCCCTACGTGCTCATCCCCCTCGCCGCGTGCATCGTCTCCGCGACGATCGCAGTCTCGCTCTGGCTCCGCGCACCTGCGAATCGCCGGGTCCTCCCCGTGGTTTCGATGGGGATCCTGGGTGCGTTCTGGGCCCTTTGCGAGGTGCTGTACAGCCTGGCACCGAACCCGGACGCCGCTCTTCACATCCAGCGTCTGTCGGCTCCGGGTTGGGTCGGCCTGGGGCCCCTGGCACTCCACGTGGTGCACCGGGCGATCGGACAGCCGGATCGCCGGCTGTCGCGAATCATCGGCGCGCTCTACGCCCTCGCTGGACTCTTTCTGGTTCTCACCTGGGCCACACCCTGGATGATCGAGGGCGCAGTCCCCACCTCCTGGGGATACGGATGGGTTCCCGGCCCCGCCTTCGGGATCTATTCAGTGATCACCATCGCCGCGGCCGCAACCGCCCTGCATCGCTGGATCCGACACCTGCGAAGCTCAACGGAGGGGATCCACCGCTGGAAGGGGTGGCTGGCCACGATCAGCCTGATGATCCCGATGGTCGCCACTTCGGTCACCGACGCGATCCTGCCCATCCTCGGCGTGCACGTACCCCGGATCGGTTCGGCTTCCCTCGCCGCCCTGGCGGCGCTTCAGTTGATGAGCTTCCTCCGATACGGACACGCTCTCCTGGTGCCCGAGGGCTTCACCGCGAAGATCCTGGAGACGATCCCGGAAGGAATCGCCGCCCTCAGCCTCACCGGTCACGTCCGCGCACTGAACGAGGGGATGGCCCGCTTCTTCGAGGTTCCGCGCGAGCAACTCCTTGGCTCCTGCGTGATCGATTCACTCTCCGAGAACGTGTTCGATCCGCCGCGCGAGGTCCGCGAGCTGGAGTGCAAGGTCATATCGAGATCCGGCCATTCGATCCCCGTCTCGATCTCGACCACGATCCAGACCGACAAGCTCGGACTGCCCGAAGGCGTCGTGCTGGTCGCACGGGATCTTCGAGAGGTCATCGCCCTGCGCAACCACGTGATGATGTCGGGGCGCCTGGCGGCGGTGGGAGAGCTCGCGGCGGGAATCGCCCACGAGATCAACAATCCCATCACCTACGTCCGCGCGAACCTGTCGGTGCTCCGCGAACACTGGTCGGCGGTATCCAAGGCGCTCGCGACGGTCGACATGCCAGACGCCATGGCCGAAGTCATCAGCGATGGAGAAGAACTCATCGACGAGTCGCTGGAGGGGGTCGACCGCGCTGCCGCGATCGTGCGCGACGTGAGGGAGTTTTCTCACGCGGGGGGACAGGTCCTGGAAATGGCCGACGTCAACGAACTCCTCGATCAGACCCTGCGGGTGGCGCGTCTCCGGATACCGAAGGGGGCGCGCATCGAGAAGCGGCTGGGAGACCTCCCCCTCGTTCCCTGTCAGCCCCAGCGAATCAAGCAGGTGCTGATGAATCTGATCCTGAATGCCGCCCAGGCCATCGAGAGCGACGGAAGCATCTGCCTGACCACACAACACATCGATAGGGAGGTGGTGATCCGGATCGAGGACGACGGAGTTGGGATCCCGGACGAGTTCCTCGACCGGATCTTCGATCCCTTCTTCACCACCAAGCCCGTGGGAATCGGAACCGGGCTCGGGCTCGCTATCGCCTTCGGAATCGTCAAGCAGCACGGGGGGGAAATCGAGGTTCGCTCGAGACCGGGAGAGGGAACCTCGATCCGCGCGCACCTTCCCACGGATCGCGACATGGAGGACACCGCTACCTGCTAGATTTTCGACCTCAGGAGGAGCCGATGTCCAGCGTCTGAAGCGGATCGGCGAAGGGCAGGAGATGGACGAGGGGGTGGATCCGGACAAGCGCCCGGCGAATTTCAAGCGGGTCTGACGGCCGAGCCCCGGCGAATTGCGATCTCCGTGATCTCGGAGGGGGAGAACAGACGGATCGGGGGCCCCCAGAAGCCCGCCCCGCGACTCACGTAGAGCTGACTCCGACCGCGCCGGAGGAGGCCGGCGACCTGGGGCACTGCGAGGCGCACCAGGTAGGCGAAGGGCCAGATCTGGCCACCGTGGGTGTGGCCCGAGATCTGTAGATCGACCTGCATGACCCGAGCGCGCTCGAAGCTGGCGGGATCGTGGGCCAGTAGCACCACGGGGCGATCCGGATCGCGATCGCCAAGGGCTTGCGTCAGGTCTTCGGAGGAGCCGCGCACCCAGTCGCCGCGGTGGTCGTCGACGCCGGCCAGATCGAAGGCTCCATCGCCTTCGCCGATCCGCACGCGCTCGTTGCGGAGCGGCCGGATCCCGAGCTCGGAGATCCGCGCCAGCCAGGGCTCCAGGCCGGAGTAGTAGTCGTGATTCCCGGTGACGAAGTAGACGCCGTGCGGGGCCGAGAGCTTGCCGAGGGGCTCCACCTCTTCGCGAAGCTGACGCACGCTGCCGTCCACCAGATCACCGGTCAGGGCGACCAGGTCGGGAGCCAGGCGGTCCACCTCCGCGACGAGCCTCTCGGCAAACTCGCGCCGGAGGATCGGCCCGATGTGGATGTCGCTGAGCTGGACGATCCGGAAGCCGTCGAGTGACTGCGGCCAGCGCTCGATCGTCACCTCGACCCGACGCACCGAGGGAAGGGCCAGCGCCGCGCGCAGACCGACGACGGTCGCCGCGGCGACCACGCCGACCACGCCGATGGCGCGAATCCGAGCCGCACCCTCGGCGGGTCCCGCTCCCAGGAGCCAGAGCAGACCGTCGGTGACACCCAGCATCACCACCGTCAGCCACAGAACGCCCATCCACAACAGCGGAATCCAGGAGAGCCACAGGAGCGCTGGGGGGCGGTAGAAACGCTCCGCCACGGGCTGGAACACCATGCCGAACCCGAGCATCCCGATGACCCAGAGCAGAGTGCTGCGAGCGGAACCGCTGAGACCGCAATCGAGCACCAGTCGGGTCGCCACGTAGACGTGCGCGGCGGCGAGGAGTCCGATCGCGATCGCGAGAATCGCGAGAACCATGCCGACCCGCCTCATCCGCCTTCCTCGAAGCTCTCCGGTGCCAGCTCGAAGCCCTCGAACCGAAACGCCGGGGACACGGTGCAGCCGACCAGGGTATAGCCCTCGGGTGGCCCGGCCCGGCTTCGGGCGCTCTGCCAGGCACCGGCGGGAACCACCAGCTGCGGGCGCTCTCCCCGCGCCAGGTCGCTGCCGAGCATCCCTTCGGTCGCCACGCCACCGTCGCGGATGCGGATCTCCAGCGGCGAGCCCGCGTAGAAGTGCCAGATCTCAGTGGCATCGACGCGATGCCATTTCGACACTTCACCGTGTCGGAGCAGGTAGTAGATGGCGGTCCCCAAACCCCGGCCGCCACCCTCGGGAACGTCACGCCAGGTCTCCTTGAAGTAGCCCCCTTCCGGGTGCCGACGGAGCCCCAGAGCTTCGATGATCTCGCTAGCGGTCACGGCGAGGGAGATGATCGCACAGAGGTGAGGAAACGCGACGAAGCCTTAGGAGCCATCCTGCACCCCGGTGAGGGAGAGTTGCCGCTCCCTGAACCCCTTTACCTTTAGTTTCGCCGGGTTTCGCCGATACGGCGCGGAGAAACAGCCACCGCATGGGGGGATCAGCCATGCTTCGATACCTGCGCACCTCGCTCGCCGCACTCGCCGTCGTCGGCATGCTCGCGATTCCGGCGGGCTCGGCGTTCGCCGGCACCAACATCGATTCGCTGGAGCACGCAAAGGCTCCGCCGATGGTCGACCTCATGCTGATGCGGCCGCTCGGCCTGGCGATGCTCGCGGTCAGCGCGGCGCTGTGGGTTCCCGCACAGGGGGCCACGATGATATTCAGCCCGCGGGACTGGAGGCTGCCCATCGAGTACATGCTCAAGAAGCCGGCGGATTTCGTCTTCAGAGATCGGCTCGGCTCACACTAGCGGCGAGTCCACTCGAGACGGCCGACCGCCTGGCGCGGTCGGCCGTCTTGCGTCTTCAGATCACCAGCCCCGCAAGTCGACGGACCAGCTATCCACCACTTCGTCTCCCGAGACGATCCGCATCGACTCGTGGTAGGCGACGGTGGGATCCACGTGGGCCGGCCACACCCGGACGCGCTCCCCCAGCCGCAGCGGGCGTTCCGGGGCGAAGGTGGTGTGCTCGTCGGAGCAGAACCACACCTTCGCGCCCTCGATGGTCGGATTGCCGTGATCCATCCCCAGGGACTTGAGACCGCAGTCGGCGACCGCGAACTGCGCGGACACGGAGATCACCGTCGCCAGGACCGAGAGCGCGCTCCGGAAGGGAAGTCCGAGCTTCGCGTAGGCCGTGTCCATCAGGGCATAGGAGCCCGCCTGAATCTCGGTGGCGAGCCGGTTCATGTCGTAGCTCCCGGTGCCGCCCGCCGAAATGATCTCACCACCGACCCGCGCGTGCGCGTGAGCGAGCAGCGCCATGGCCTCGTCCACGCCTCGGCTGCGGGCCGCGCGGTCCTCGACCCTCATCAGGTGGCCCTCGTAGCCCATCACTCCGCGTACGACGAGACCGCGGGAGCGGGCCAGGTCGGCGATGCGAGCGGCGTCTTGCGGGGAGCAGCCGCAGCGCGGTAGCCCGACGTTCACGTCGACCAGCACCTCGGCCACGCCGCCCTCCGCGGCGGCGACCACCGTGGCCTCGGAATCCACCGCCACGGTGACCCGTGCATCGAGCGCCGCGAGACGCCGGGCATCCAGCACCTCGTTGGCGAGAAGAAGGTCCTCCCCAAGTCCCGCGGCCGCCATGCCCTCGACCTCGCGGATCGTCGCGCAGGTGAAGCCGCGGTGGCCGAGCTCGGCCTGGCGTCTCGCCAGGGCGGTGCACTTGTGGGCCTTCACGTGGGGCCGAAGGCGGGGACCGGGAAGCGCCTCGGCCATGGTTCGAAGGTTGAACTCGAGGGCATCGGCGTCCACCAGGAGTGCCGGGGTGGGGAGCTCGGAGAGCTGCATCGGACTGTCTTCTCGCCTCCAGGCAAGGGGGACGGGATTGTATCACCCCCGGGGAGGCAGCTCGATCCGCCGTGGAGCTGGCGAGGTGGTAGCCTTGCGCGCCATGGTCGCGCTCGAGCTCGCCTCCGTCAGCAAGCGCTACGGATCCCGCACTGCTCTGTCCAACGTGAGCCTGACGGTGGCGAGCGGGTCCGCCGTCGGCCTGCTCGGACCGAACGGGGCGGGCAAGACCACCGCGCTGCGCCTGCTGCTCGGCTTCACCAGGCCGAGTGGCGGAGGCCTCCTGCTCCATGGCCACGACCCCATGGCGTCAGCGGCTCGCGAGGGGGTCGGCTATCTGCCCGAGCGACTCATCCTTCCCGGGCGCATGAGGGTGCGCCACTTCCTCCGGCTGCACGGATCCCTCGCCGGTCTCGTCGGCGCGAACCGAGACGAGGAGGTCGACGAGGTCATGGACCTCATGGGCATCGCCGATCGGGCCCGCGATCGGCTCTCGGGTCTCTCGAAGGGACTGCTCCAGCGGGTGGGATTCGCCCAGGCCTTCCTGGGCAAGCCGAGGCTCCTGCTCCTCGACGAGCCGACTTCCGGCCTCGACCCCATCGGGGTCCGAGATGCCCGGGACTGGATCGCGGGCGCCCGAGAGCGGGGCTGCACGGTGCTGGTGAGCTCCCACATCCTCTCGGAGGTGGAGCGCACTTGCGATCAGGTCGCCATCCTCCACGAGGGCCGGGTGGTAGCGAGTGGTCGCCTCGATCAGGTGGTGGGGGCGGACGAGAGTCTCGAGGATGCCTTCCTGCGGCTGGTGAGCGGATGAGACTTTCTCCGCTGACACAATTCCGCACCCTGGCCGGCGAGGCGATCCTCGACGCGGTGCGCCGGCGCATCGTGGCGGCAGTCGCCGTCGTCTCGCTGCTCTCGCTGATGCTCGTCGACACCTGCACCACCTGCAGCGGCGGAGAGGTCGTCGTGAACGGCGAGGTGAGGGAGATGGTCCACATCGCGGGCTGGACGGGAACCGTCACCTTCGTGGTCCTCGGTCTCTGGAGCATCATCCTCGCCGGCGTCCTCGCCTCGGAACACCTGGCCCAGACCTTCGCGGACGGCTCCGCGACTCTCACTCTGGCCCGTCCGGTCGGACGCGGCACCTTCGCCCTCGCACGTCTGGCGGGATCCCTCGTCATCGCCGTCGTCACCGGGGCCGTCTTGCTCGGCGGAACCGCTCTGTTCCTCAACGCGCGAAGCGGCCTGCCGACCGGCCCGGCTCTGGTGGCCGGCGTCTCTTGCGCCGTGGGCGCCGTCACCCTCGCCGCCCTCGCAATGACGGCCTCCCTCTACCTTCCGCGCATCGCCACCGTGTTGCTGGTCTTCGTCGCGACCGGCGCCACGACCCTGGCGAATCTGCTCGCCATGTTCCGCGACTCCACCGACGGAGTGATGGGCGCGATCGATCTCTTCGGCCCGCCACTTTGCACGTCGATCGCCGTGGCACTATCGCCATGGATCGACGAGGTCAGCATTCCCGGCTCGCCGGAGGAGATCGCGATCCGGCACGCCTTCTGGGCCGCCGCCAGCATCGCCTTGCTCGTGGCCGTCTTTCGGAGGGTAGAGCTTCGGGACTAGCCACGGGGACGTTGTTGAACGTTCAACTTCTCGACTAGAGTCGAGAAGTTGAACGTTCAACAACGTCCCCGGAGACGAACGTGAGCCAGGCCTCGCGCTTCTTGTCACGTCCGGAGACGACGTCGAAGAACGCCTCCTGGAGGGTCTTTGCGACGGGGCCGCGCTTGCCTTCGCCGATGCGCCTGTGGTCGATCTCGCGGATCGGCGTTACCTCGGCAGCGGTACCGGTCAGGAACACCTCGTCGGCGACGTAGAGCTCGTCTCGGGTGATGGAGTCCTCCACCACGGGCATGTCCTTGCCCCGCGCGATCTCGATGACCGATGCCCGGGTGATCCCCTCCAGGACGGTCTGGAGGGGCGGCGTCCGGATCACCCCGTCGCGAACCGCGAAGAGGTTCTCCCCGCTCGCCTCGGACACCAGCCCCTGGGTGTCCAGCATGATCGCCTCGTCATAACCGTCGAGGAGCGCCTCGCGCTTGGCGAGAATCGAGTTCACGTAGTCTCCGCAGGTCTTCCCCTTGGTCATCTTCGCGTTCACGAAGTGGCGGGTGAAGGTGGAGACCTTGGCGCGGATACCCCGCTCCATTCCCTCTTCGCCCAGGTACTTGCCCCAGGGCCAGACGGCCACGGCCACGCGGATGGGGTTGTCTGCCGGGTTGAGGCCCATGGCTCCCCCGCCCACGAACACGAGCGGCCGGATGTAGCCCTCCGCCAGGCGGTTGGCGCGCAGGGAGTCCAGCACCGCCCCGATGATTTCTTCGCGCGTGTAGGGGATGCGCAGCAGGTTGATGTGGGCGGACTCGAACAGGCGGCGAATGTGCTCGGTGAGACGGAAGACGGCCGAGCGCCCGTCGTCGGTGCGGTAGCAGCGAATGCCCTCGAAGACGCCGAGTCCGTAGTGGAGGGTGTGGGTCAGGATGTGGACGTTCGCATCGTCCCAGTCCACCATCCGCCCATCGAGCCAGATCTTGTCTCCGGTGATGCCAGACTCGCTCGCCATTCCGTCGTCTCTCCGCCGGGGTCAGCGGCGGAGAATCCGCCTCACGAGCCCCCTCGACTTCTCGCGCCGCATGTGCAACAACCGCAGCTCTCGAAGCGCTTCCACGCAATCGGGATCGAGCTGCACCGCGCGAAGGAACACTTTCTCCGCAAGCCTCTCGCGGTTCGCAGCCTTGTACAGGCGACCCAAGAACAGGTAGGGCTTTTCGCGACCAGGCGCCAGCTTGCGCCCCCGAAGGACGTGGTGCAGGGCCTCCTTGAGGCGGCCGGGCGCGTCGGGATCCATGACGTAGAGCGCCCATCCGTAGTAGGCGTGGTACTCGCCCTCCTCCGGGTAGGCGCGCACGGCGTTCTCGAAGTGGGCGGCTGCCTCCTGGTAGCTCTTCTTCCTCAGGCAGGCCGCGCCCTTCTGGAACTCGAGCTCGGCCTTGAGGGCCCGGTACCCTTCCTCGAGCTCCACCGCATCCCGGGCCTGGTGGTTGCGATCCCGCAGGTACTCCAGGCGCCGGGGCCGATCCGCGAGGGTCTCGTTGGCTCGGGCGATGAGGCCGAAGACCTCCTCGGCGAGAAGCCTGACCGGGTCACTGGCGCCGCTGAAGCGGTCCGGGTGGGTGCGCTTGGCGAGATCCACGTAAGCCTTGCGGATCTCCTCCTCCCTTGCGGTGTCCGGAACCCCGAGGATCTCGAAGTAGTCGCGGCCTCGCAGCTTCTCCGCCATCTCGGTCAGCTCGACGCGGAGCCCCTCATCGCCGCGATCGCGGCTCTCCGCGCGCGGCGCGGGGACTGCGGAGCGCCTCGCCCCACGCAGAGCCGGCGGTCGCCGGGTCGGCTGCGCAGCCCGCGACCCGTGGCCCGGCCCGGTCCGGGTGCGGGCGGGGGTGCCGCGGAGTTGGATCAGCTCGAGGGTGATCAGTCCGTAGAGCGCGCGTCGGGTCGCCTCGTCCCGGTCCAGCAGCTCACCGAGCTGCCTGGTAGCGTCGAGGCCGTTCAGCAGCTCCTCCTCGCTGGTGTCGAGCCTGATGTCCTGGAAGCGGTAGAAGGGGCTCTCTCCCCGGGCAGGGTACCGATCGGCCCGCCCGCGGAGGAATCCATCGACCACATCCATCGGCAGCCGGAAGCTCACCCCGTCCATGACGATGTTGGCCGGACTGCACTTGAGGGAGAGGGCATTGGCATCGCACAGGCGCGCTCCCTGCTTGAATCGGAAGCGCCCCGTGCACCAGGCGAAGATCTCGAAGAGCTTCTCTTCGGCCTGGCTTCGCAGAGCCGCCGCGAGGTCCTCCTGGTCGAGCATGTGCATGGCGATCAGGATCTGACCCTGCATCCCCTCGCCACGCTTCACCCGCCGAAGCGACTCGTGCAGCACGTCCCAGGTGATCTTCCCGGTGGCGACGAGCAGGTTTCCCAGGCACTCGTTCACCAGGTTCGATCGCACCGCCACCGGGTGTCCTTCGTCGATCTCGAGCTGCTTCTTCTTCTTGCCGGACTGGAGCTGGAGCACGCCCGTGGCGCGGAGACCGTGGAGGTGGTGGAGCAGCGCGGGAAAGGGAACCTCCTGGAAGGAGCCGGAAAGCGCCATCGGTCCGCTCGCCTCGGCGCCGAGCCGCGGTCGACGCCGGGTTTGCTGAGTGCCCAAGCCGATCTGCTTCGAGACGAGCTCCAAGATCTCCGCCAGGGGCACCGGCTTGGTGAGCAGCGCGTCGGCATGGAGCCGGTCCGCCCGATCCCGGTAGCGCGGCGTCATGGTGCAACCGGAGAGCAGCACCACCGGAATCTGGCCACGGGGGCTTCCATCCTTGCGGATGGCTTCGAGCACCTCGAAGCCGTCGCGCTTCGGAAGCAGGATGTCGAGCGTGACGAGATCCGGCGAGCACTCGCGCACCTTGGTCAGGGCGGTCTCGCCATCGTGCGCCATCTCCACCCGGTAGCCCTCGCTGCGAAAGGCTCGCGAGAGGATCTGGCAGAAGCTTCGGTCGTCGTCGATGCAGAGGATCGTCGCAGTCAAGCCGGGGGGGACCTCCTGGCGGTTCTATCGTCCTTCCCCGTACCCCGACTTGAAGCATGAATCCGGTGCGAAGTCAGCCACCCGCAGGCGAGGTGCATCAGGAGTGCATAAGAGACGCAAGAGAGGTGCTGTAGGGCTCGCGGGCGACGCCTCGCTCGGTGACGATCGCATCGACGAGCGCGGCGGGGGTGATGTCGAAGGCCGGGTGGCGAACGGGCACGCCCTTGGGAACGATGGGGCGCCCGGCGAACTCGGCGACCTCTTCTCTCCCGCGCTCCTCGATGGGAATGTCACCTCCTCTCGCCGTGCCGAGATCGATGGTGGAAAGCGGCGCCGCGACGTAGAAGGGGATGCCGTGTTGCCGGGCCAGCACCGCGAGGCCGTAGGTGCCGATCTTGTTGGCCACATCGCCGTTGGCGGCGATGCGATCGGCGCCCACCACCACCAGATCCACTTCTCCGCTCTGCATCAGGTGAGCGGACGTGTTGTCGGTGATGACGGTGACCGGGATCCCGTCGCGATCGAGCTCCCAGGCGGTGAGCCGTGCCCCCTGGAGGAAGGGACGCGTCTCGTCGGCGAGTACCGACACGCGGCGACCCGCTTCCACCGCCGCGCGCACCACGCCGAGCGCGGTGCCGAAGCCCGCCGTGGCGAGGGCACCGGCGTTGCAGTGGGTGAGGATGCGAGCGCCATCGGGAACCAGGGGCAGGCCAGATTGGCCGAGGGCGCGGCAGGTGGCGACGTCCTCGTCGAGAATCACCTGGGCCTCACGCACCAGGCGATCGCGAAGCGACGACACACTCGACCCCGGCGCGGCGATTTCCGCATCGATGGCGTCGCCCATACGACGGAGAGCCCAGAACAGGTTCACGGCCGTGGGCCGCGTGCGCGAGAGCCGCTCGATCGCAGCCTGGAGATCCCCCTTCAAGTCGGACAGGTCCCGGGCCGGGCTGGTGACGGCGCAGCGCGCGACACCCAGAGCCGCGGTACAGCCGATCGCCGGTGCGCCGCGGACCGCCAGTGACTCGATGGCCCGGGCGATCTCCTCCACGCTGGTGAGGGTGAGATAGATCTCCTGGCCGGGAAGCCTGCGCTGATCGAGAAGCTGGACGCCCTCTCTCGACCAGCGGACCGTGAACCACGCCTGCTTCACCGGCGCGGCTCCCGGGGTTTCCCTCTCAGAATCTCATCGAGGGCGTCGATCACCTGGCTTCCCGCCCCCTCGCCGAGACGCTCGTCGATCTCGCGCTCCCACTTCTCGCGGTGTCGTTCGGTGGCGTAGAGGGCGGCGAAACGGAGCACCGCCTCGTCGGTGATCTCCACCCGCGGCGACTCGAGGGTCCCGGTCACCCGGGCCAGAGGGATCACGCGGGAGCGCCCTCGCCGGGCCTTCTGGCCGGCCGGGCCCTGATTCGCGATGGCACCGTCGATCTCGTCGTCGATGGTGAGTTCCCCGTGCAGGTCCAGCCGCTGGTCGAGGAGGCCGACGGCACCGCGCAGATCCACGGTGTAATGGCGGTACACGAGCCGGAGATCGTCGCTGCGCGCCAGCCCGCGCGCGATTCGCAGCGTTCCACCCAGGAACTGGAATTCGTCCTCGTAGAAGCGCTGGAGTGTGCTTCCACCCCGGAGCCGCCCGGCGAGCAGCGCTGCCTCCCCGGCATCTCCGAGACGCTCGAAGGTCTTCTCGAGCAGCGAGACACCCTTGAGGCGGCCGGGCTCGATGCCAAAGCGCACCGTTCCCTCGAGCGTCTCCGCGAGGGGCCGATCGGCGTCGAGGGGACCCGCCAGCGCGACGCGTAGCTCGAGGGGCCCCTGCAGCGTCTCCTTCCTGTCGGTGACGAGAGCGAGGAGCGCGCTCGAGTCGGCATCGTCGGCCTCCACCTCCGTCGTGAAGCGCGGGCGTCCCGCCAGCTCGGTCACCTCTACGGAGAGTCGGAGCTCCTGACCCGCGACCACTGCCACCAGCTTCTCACTGCGAATCCCCGCACCCGATCCCCTCAAGCCGCCGCGCAGCACGACCTCCTCGCCGTCGGGCCGCCGCAAGCGGAGGTCCTGCAGGTCGAGAGCGCCACGCACCTCCAGCGGCTCCGTCGCCAGGGCGAGACCCCGCAGCCCGAGCTCTCCGGCGGGGGCGTACTCCGCGAGCGCGGGGATCAACGCCTCCCAGCCGGCCAGGTCGAAAGGATCGGCGTCGACGACCGCACGAGTCCGCGCTCCGGTCTCCACCTGCACCTCCGCCTCGAAGTTGCGGATCTTGACCTGCGTGTCCTGGAGCCCGATGTGACCGTCGGGTCCCGTAACGATTCGGCCGGTGGCGGTCGCCGCCGTCCCGCGCCCCTTCCGGAACGCGGCGCCGTACTCCATCTCCGCATCGGTCGCATCCAGCTCGAAGCTCCCGGTCGCGTCTCCGAGCCCTCCCTCGAGATCGGCCCGGATCTTCATCTGACCCCGGATCACCAGGTCTTCGAAGGCCAGCTCTCCATCCCGGAGGAGCGCGTCCACGACGACGCCCTCCACCTCCCGCGCCGTCCCGCGGGCGGAGACCGCTCCGCTGACGGCACCGCTGACCCGCTGCCCCTTTGCCAGGTAGGGCGCCGCCGGGTCGAGGACGACATCTTCCAGCCGAAGATCGATACGGAACGCCCCCTCGATCTCCGCTTCGCCGTTCGCCCGGAAAGAGCCCCCGCTCAGCAGGGCTCCGCTGAGCTCGAAGTCGATGGGATCCTCCAGGGATTTCCCGGTCGCGATGGCGGCGATATCCCGAAGCTCCCAGGTGATCGGGGGCGAGACCGTGCGGTCCTCCAGGAGCAAGCGGCAGTCCTTCAGCGCGACCTGGCGAACCGCCAGTGCGAAGCCTTCGGCGTCCTCGCCGGGCTCCGATTCCTCACCCCGCGACGGAGACGGCGCGGCGTCTCCGCGCTTCGGCGCCTCCGAGGCGGCCGCTTCCCGCGGAAGCTCGATGCCGCTGGGTGTGCGGACCAGGCGAACCGTGGCGCCATCGACCACCAGGGAATCGACCACCACGGTCCGGGCCAGGAGCGGAGCGAGCGCGATCTCGAGCTCGACCCCGGCGGCCTCGAAAACGGGAGGCGAGCCGCCGGGTGCCCCCTTCACCTCGGGCTCTCTCACCACGAGACGAGGTGGCAGCAGGGCGAAGTCCAGCTCGCCGTAGCGGATCTCCCTGCCCGTGGCCTCCCGGGCCGCGTCCTCGATGCGGGCGCGGGCTGCGTCACTGCGCACCAGTCGGGGAAGGGCGACGGCGAGAGCGATCAGCGCCGCGACGACCAGCACCACCACAATCCCTGCGAGGCGGATGGCGAGACGCACTGGCTACTCCTCGAGTTTTCGCGCCAGGATCTCGCGGACCCGGCCCGGATCCGCCTTGCCCTGGGTCTTCTTCATGACCTGTCCCATCAAGAAATTCACCAGCTTCTCGTCACCCTGGGCGTAGGCCCTGGCGACGTCCGGGTTGGCGCCGATCACCTCGTCGGCGACCGATTCGAGAAGCCCGTCATCCGAGACGGCCCCCAGTCCCCGCTCCTGCACCAGCGCCTCGGGGTCGCCGCCCTGCTCTGTGAGCTCGGCGATCAGACCCCTGGCGCTCTTCGCGGTGACCCGTCCCTGGTCCACCATCTCGATCAGCCGGGCCAACGCCTCGGGCGTGATGGCCGCCTGCTCGATCTCGATCTCCCGCTCCTTCAGCGCGGCGAGCAGATCGCGAAGCATCCAGTTGGCGACGCTCTTGGCCGTGCCGTGAGCGCGTGCCGCCGCCTCGAAAAAGTCCGCCAGGGACCGGCTGGCGCTGAGCAGACCGGCTTCCTGGGCGGAGAGGCCGTATTGGCTCTCGAAGCGCATCCGCTTCTGGTCGGGCAACTCGGGCAGCTCGGCGCGGATCTTCTCGATCCGATCCTCGCCGATCATCAGGGGAATCAGATCGGGATCCGGGAAATAGCGGTAGTCGTCCGCGTTCTCCTTGACTCGCATCACGAAGAGGCGATTGGCCTCGGCGTCGTAGCCCAGTGTAGCCTGCTGAATCACGCCTCCATGCTCGAGGATCTCCGCCTGCCGGTCGATCTCGGTGCGAATCGCATTCTCCACGAAGCGAAACGAGTTGATGTTCTTGGCCTCGGTGCGCGTACCGAACTCGGTGGATCCCCTGGGACGCAGCGAGACGTTCACATCGCAGCGGAACTGGCCCTTCTCGAGGTCCGCGTCGGAGCTCTCGATGTAGCGGAGAATCGCGCGAAGCGTGCGGAGATAGGCCCCGGCCTCCTCGGGAGAGCGCATGTCCGGCTCGGAGACGATCTCGATCAGCGGCACGCTGCTGCGGTTCAGGTCCACGTGGGTCTCGGTGGCCGCTCCGTCGTGAATCGACTTGCCGGCGTCTTCCTCCATGTGGATGCGGGTAATCCCGATCCGCCTGGTCTCCTTTCCGTCCACCTCGATCTCGATCCAGCCTCCGGTCGCGAGGGGCTTCTCGTACTGCGAGATCTGATAGCCCTTGGGAAGGTCGGGATAGAAGTAGTTCTTGCGAGCGAAGATCGAGTGCGCATGCACCTCGCAGTGGGTCGCGAGCCCGGTGCGAATGGCGTGCTCCACCGCCCTTTCGTTCAGGACCGGAAGCGCACCCGGGAGCGCGAGGCAGACCGGGCAGGTGTGATGGTTGGGATCGTCGCCGTAGCTGACGGCGCAGGAGCAGAAGAGCTTCGCCCGGGTGCGAAGATGAACGTGCACCTCGAGCCCGATCACCGCTTCGTAGTGGGGATGCACGTCGCTGCTCATGGTAGACCCGGAGGACGCTGCAGGTGAAAATCGGTGCGGCGCTGGAAGGCGTCTGCCACCCGAAGAGGCGTCGCGTCGTCGAGGGGCCGACCGAGGATCTGTAGCCCAACGGGCATCTGGTTGGCAAAGCCGCAGGGCACCGAGACACCGGGCAATCCCGCCAGGTTCGCCGACACCGTGAAGACGTCGGAGAGATACATGGTGAGGGGATCCGAGGTCTTCTCGCCGATGCGGAAGGCCGTCTCCGGTGTGGTCGGGGTGATCAGGATATCGCAGCCCGACAGCGCCTCGTCGAAGTCCCGTCGCAGCAGGGTGCGCACCTGCTGGGCCTTCCTGTAGTAGGCGTCGTAGTAGCCGGCGGAGAGCACGAAGGTCCCGAGAAGGATCCGTCGCTTCACCTCGGCGCCGAAACCCTCGCAGCGAGATCGCTCGTACATCTCGGTGAGCCCCCGGACACCCACCGCCCGCCGCCCGTAGCGCACCCCGTCGTAGCGGGCCAGGTTGCTCGACGCCTCCGCCGTGGCGATCAGGTAGTAGGTCGCGACGGCAAACCGGGTATGGGGAAGCGAGACCTCGCGCGTCTTGGCCCCCCCCGCCTCCAGCTCGGCCACCGCCTCGCGCACTCGCGCCAGCACTTCGATATCGACGCCCTCGGATGCGAAGTATTCACTGGGAAGTCCGATCACGAGACCGGAGACGTCGCCGCTGAGCGCACCGACACAGGATGTCGCCGACTCGGGAAGAGAGGTGGAGTCCCGGGGATCGTGTCCGGAGATCACGTCCAGGACCGACGCACAGTCCGCTGCGGTGTGGGCAAAGGGGCCGATCTGATCCAGGGAGGAGGCGAAGGCCACCAGGCCGAATCGAGAGACCCGCCCGTAGGTCGGCTTCATTCCCACCACGCCCGTGAATGCGGCGGGCTGCCGGATGGATCCGCCCGTATCGCTTCCGAGAGCGACGGGGACGATGCCGGCGGCGACCGCCACCGCGGAGCCGCCCGAGGAGCCCCCCGGCGACCGCTCGGGATCCCAGGGATTGCGACTGGTCCCGTAGGCCGAGTTCTCCGTGGAGGAGCCCATGGCGAACTCGTCCATGTTGGTGCGCGCCACCACCACGGCGCCGGCCTCGCGCACCCGCGCCACCGCCGTGGCGTCGAAGGGAGACTCGTAGCCCTGGAGGATCTTCGAAGCGCAGCCCACCTTCTCACCGGCCTGTGCCAGATTGTCCTTGAGGGCAATGGGAATGCCGTCCAGCGGCGATCGCACCGCACCTCGGGCGCGGCGCTGGTCCGCCTCGGCGGCCTCGGCGCGGGCGTCCTCCTCCCGGATCGCGAGCAGCGCGTGCAGCCCGGGTTCGACGGCCTCGGCCCGGGCCAGGGCGCGATCCACCAGCTCGACCGACGACACCGCGCCCGCGTCGAGGGCGCTTCGCAACCCGGACAGGGTTCCGAGCGGCTTGCTCACGGTCGCTACCCCTCGTCCTCGCCCTCGAGGACCTTGGGTACCGCGAAGGCGGAACCGTCCCGTGCCGGGGCGTTGGCGACGGCCGTCTCGGGAGGGTACGAGGTCCCCGGTCGATCCTCACGCAGTGGTGTCGCCATCGGAATGACGTGGGAAGTCGGCTCGACCTGGCTGGTGTCGAGGGTACCGAGCAGCTCCACGTACCCGAGGATCGACTCGAGGTCGGAGGCCATCGCCACCGCCTCCTGCGGAGAGAGCCGCAGCCGCGCCAGATGCGCGATCCGTTCGACCTCCTCCCGGGTCATGCGGGACATGCGCGCAATGATACCCGATCTGGAACACAGCTTTCGCTGCCAAGGATTCATCAGGTCGAGTGCGGTTGCCCGCGCGGCCGCCTACCAGATCCCCGGGAGCAGGCGATGGCGCGTGCGCGCCGCGTACTCCTGGTATCCGGCGAGCTCTTCGCGCAAGGTGCGGTCCTCGAGGGCGGTCCGCGCGGTGAAGAGGAGTGCGCCGGCGACCACGGGCGCGAACGCCCAGAGCGAGCCCAGGATGAGCGGCGAGGTCAATCCGCCGACGATCGCCGCCAGGTAGCCCGGATGCCTGACGATCCGGTACGGCCCCGAGGTGACCACCCGATGCCCGCGGTCGGTCTGGATGCGGACCAGCAGCTCGAAATGCTCGTTCACCGCCATGGCCCAGGCCCCGAGGAGATACGCGAGCAGCATCACCGCCAAACCGGCGTACATGCCGGCAAGCGGTACTCGAGCCGCGCCGCTTCGCCCCACGTCGAGCCCCACCACGACCGGCGTCACGAAAGCGAGGACCAGCCAGAGGGCGACGAAGACGCGGTCGTAGGTCTTGGCATTCGCGCCCATCCTTCCGCGTCTCTCGAGGATCACCGGGTTCACCGCCCTGAGGACGGCCGCCGTCAACAGCTCGCCGGCCAGGACCGCGCCGAGGTAGACCCAGGCCCGCACCCAATCGATGCGCCCCGCGCTGGCGAAGAGCAGCAGCCCGAAGAGCAGCGTCGAGAAGATTCGTCCGAGGACGTAGCGCACTCCGTTCCTCCACCGCGGTGGCACCGGCTGACCATCTTACGCCGAGCGGGATCCGGCCCGCACGGAGGCCCCGCAGACCTCACATGGCCGAGTCAGCGGACTCCCGCACGCTTCGCAGAAGCGCGCCTCGGGTCCGGCGCGATGGCTGCAACGCGTGCAGCGCTGCGCGGCAGCGGTCATCGAGACCTCCGGAGCTCGGCTCTCCCTGCGAAACCGGCGGACGAGCGCACTCTACTGGCGCGAGTGTAGGATAGCAGCAGGATGGGCGAGCGGACCAAGGGCTGGTGGCGCCTGGTCCCCGAGGTGCGACGGGGCGAGCGCGAGCGCTTCCTCTTCTTCTTCGCGCTGTTGGGCGTGCTCAACCTGGCGCAGATGATGGGCTTCGCCGGCGCCGAGGCGCTCTTCCTGGGGCGCGTCGGGGTTGCCCAGTTGCCGCTCGCCTTCATCGGCGCCTCCGCGACCACCGTGCTGTTCTCGCTCGCCTACGCGAGCATCGTTGGACGCGTCCGCAACGACGTGCTCTTCGCCTGGATGCTGGCGGGCGCCGCTGCACTCCTGCTGGCGGGCGCCGCGGGTGCCACACGCGACGCGGCCTGGGCGCCGGCGGCACTCTTCATCCTCTTCTTCGTGACGCAGGCGATCTTCCTCACGCACTTCATGACCTTCGCCGGCGATTTCTTCGACACGCTGTCAAGCAAGCGCATGTTTCCGCTCTTCACCATCGGCTCGAGCCTCGGGGGGGCACTGGGCGGCGGCCTGGTCGTCCTGGTGCTCCGGATCGCGCCCGCGGAGAGCCTCATCCTGTGCTGGGCCGCCGGCCTCGGGGCCAGCGCCGCCCTGCTGCGCGCGGCACGGCGAAGCCTGCGCCGTTGGGGCCCGCTGGAGCTCGATGAAGCCGACGAGACCTCGGTCGAGGGGATCCGCGGCGCACTCCGGTACCTGCGACGCTCGCCCTTCAGCCGCTGGCTCGTGCTCTCGGTCTTGGGCATGGTGCTGGCACTCTCCCTGAGCCAGTACCTCTACTCCGACATCTTCGCCGGCACCTTCCCCGATGCGGACGCGCTCGCCGCTTTCTTCGGCATCTACCTCTGCGTGACGAACGCCGCCGAGATCCTCGTGGAGCGCTACGCCACGCCGTGGCTGATCCGACGCCTGGGCGTGGCCAGCGCCAACCTCGTGCACCCCGCACTGACCGTGGCGTCGTTCGCAGTTCTGGCCGCCGACTATCGGCTGCCGGCGGCGATCGCCGCTCGAGCCAACCGCGAGCTGCTCGAGAACGCGCTCTCGATGCCGGTGCGGAACCTGGTCTACAACGCGATCCCGCTGCGCTTCCGCGGGCGGATGCGGGTCTTCCTCGAGGGCATCGTCCTCTACTCGGGGATGTCGGTGGCGGGCCTCTTGCTGCTCTTCGTGGGCAGGCCGGATCCCCTGTGGCTGTGCGGCGTCGGCGGGGCCACCGCAATCCTCTACCTGCTCGCCAACGCGCGCGTGCGCAGGGCCTACGTCGAGACGCTGGTCGGCGAGCTTCGCGCCGGCCGGCTCGAGCTCTCGGACGTGGGCGAGGAGCTGGGGGGGGGCGAGGTGACGCGCCTGGGAGAGCTGTGGGAGGCGCTGCTCCCGACCACCAGCGAGCACCCCGCCAGCGAGGTGCTCCAGTTGGCGCCGCTCCTGGCGCGGCGCGGGGCAACCGCGCCGCTGGTGCGCGCGGCCACGCAGGTGAATCCCCGCGTGCGTCGCGCTTGCGTCGCGGCCCTGGGCGCGGTGCGGGGGGAGCCGGCTTTCTCCACGCTCCTCACCGCGCTCGGGGACCCGGACGCCGACGTGCGTCTCGCCGCGCTGCAGGCGCTTCGCGGCTGCCCCCCGGAGGATCGCGCCCGCGCCCGGCGCGCGTTCGAGGGCTGCCTGGCCGACGCCGACCCCCGCGTGCGCGCCGAGGCCGCTTTGCTGGCACCGGCCGCGGGTCGCGGGCTGCTCGAGGAGATGGCCGGTTCCCCCAACGCCGCGGAGGCAACCGCCGTATTCGCCCGGCTGCCGGCGAGCCGGCGCGCCCTCGCCGCGGTGCGCCTCGGCGATGCCGACGCGGCCATCCGCGCCGCCGCGCTCGCCTGCCTGGCGCGCCTTCGGGCGGACCAGGAGCTGCGGAAAGCGGATCTCGAAGCCGCGCTCGAAGACCCCGACCCGGCCGTGCGCCGCGCGGCCGCGGACGCGCTGGCGGTCCGCGGTGATTCGAACGCGAGCCGGGCGCTGGCCAGCGCCCTCGACGATCCGCTGCGCGAGATCCGCACGCACGTCGCCGCACGGCTGAGCGGGTTCGGCGACGCCGGCGTCATCGCCGCCGAGCCCTACCTCCGCAACGTCGGGCCGTGGACGGTCGACGCGGCGCTCGAGGCGGTCTCGCTCGCCGGCACCCCCCGCGCGCGGGAGGTGCTCACGCGCGAGCTGCGCGCGCGCGTGAGACGCGCCTGGGAGAGCCTGCTCGCCGTCCAGGCGCTCGGGGAGGTCGAGAGCCTTTGGCTGCGTGCCCTGCGCCTCGCCCACCAGGATGCCCTCGCGCGCAGCTACCGCACGGCCTTCCGCATCCTCGAGCTGCTCGAGGGTGTCTCCCTCATGCGCAGCGTCGAGCGCGCCCTGCGGCTGGGCCGGCGTCGGGCGCGCGCGGACGCACTCGAGGTGATCGCCAACCTCGGGGACCGCGAGGCCTCGGAGCTCCTGGTGCTGATGCTCGACGAGGGCGCGCTCCCGGATAAGATGAGAGGGGTGGCCGGCTACGTCCGCCCGCCGCGCGACCGCGACGAGGTCGTCTCCATGGCGGAGGCATCCTCGGATCGCTGGATCGGCCGCGCGCTGCGGGCGCGGGACGAGGCCGCGGTCACCGATCGGAAGACCATGGAAAGACTGCTGGCGCTGCGGCAGGTCCCGCTCTTCGCCCACCTGAGCCTCGATCAGCTCGAGGTCATCCACCGGGCGATGAAGACCGTGCAATACGTCGAGGGCGAGGTGATCGTGTGCGAGGGCGAGCCCGGCACCGAGCTCTTCGTGCTGCTCGACGGCGAGGTCGAGGTCTATCGCGGGCGGGGCTCTTCGCAGCCGACGCTGCTCAACACGCTCCAGCCGGTGAGCTCCTTCGGCGAGATCGCGATCCTCGGCGGTGAGCGCCGCAGCGCCAGCGCGGTCGCCTCGCGCGACTCGACGCTGCTCTCACTCGGCGGCGAGCGCATCAAGGAGCTCATCCTGCAGATGCCCGAGATCTCGTTCGAGATCTTCCGCAGCCTGATCGACCGCATCCGGGTCGCGGAGCAGCGCGCCGAAGACAGTCGGGTCGACGAGCGCGAGCAGGGAGCCTGAGCCAGGATGGGCGGCGAAGACCCCCCGGTGTCTAGCCTGCGTTTCTCACCAGGGCGCGTAGCGAGCTGGTGAGAAATGCAGGCTACACCGGGAAGGCGCTCTCCAGATCGCGGAGCACGGCTTCCTCGCGGCGGGAGATGGAGCGCACGCCGAGGAAACCGCCGGCCGCCCCGGCGACCTCCCGGGCGCGGCCCAGGAGATCTTCGCGGAGTCCGAGCTGACCCTCGATGCTCAGCCTCGCACAGAGCGCGGTGACGAACTCGCGCCAGGCCTCGAAGACCCCCGGGGCCGGTCGCTCCTCGAGCCAGGCGCGCAGCAGGGCGTGACTCGGGCTGTCCTGCGCGATGCCCACGCTCTCGGCCCCCCGCAGCACCGCGCTGCGCTCCTCCGCATCGAGGTGCTCGTCCGCCCAGGCCACCCTCACCAGGGGGATCAGGATCAGCGCCGCCAGCGTCTCGGTGCGGATCCCGAGCCCGGCGAGCGTCTCGGATAGCGACGGATCGAGCACCCGGTCCGCGCCGGCGCCCGGACCGCCGTCGACGAGGGGAGGAAAGATCGAGGGAGCGCCGAAGAAGGCCTCGTCGAGGGCGGACTCCCTGGTCCGGAGCGCCAGGCGAGCGGCGAGGGTCTTGTTCAGGTTGCCGTGCACCGTGGCCGCGACGCGCGGGTAGCGACGGCCGAGTTGCTCGAGGCATTCCCCCGAGAGGCGCAGCATCCGCGCGTCCTGCTCGACGTCGCAATGGACCGCGTGCTCTCCTTGGAAGAAGCCCACTTCTCCGACGCTCTCGCCGCGACGGTAGTGCCCGAGGGCCACCTCCCCCTCCTGACGGCTCACCCAGGTGCGGACCTCTCCGCTGATCATCACGTAGAGCCCGCTCCCCGGCTCTCCGGCCTGAAAGACCCTGCGGCCGGCGGGTGCGTCGATCAGGCGGCCCATCAGCGCGACGATCCGGGCCTGGGCGGCGGAGAGCCCGTCGAATATCTTGATCGAGCGATGGGGCTCCGGGCCGAGATCGAGAGAGAGGAGGTCCCACAGCGTCACGATCCGCACCCGGCTGCAGAGGGCCGGTGTCAGCACCATGTCCGTCGCCCAGGCGAACGCCAGGGAAAAGGCGGCGAGCACACCCAGCTCGGCCTGGGTGCGGAACTCGGAGAGGGTGAGACACAGGAAGCCCGCGCAGAGCGCAGCGGTGGTGTAGGTCACCGGGCGTCCGACGGACGAGAGCGCCGCCGCCGTGGCGCGCTCCTCGTCGCCGAGTCGCTTGGCGTCGCGGATGAAGCGAGCGAAGTAGTGGATGGTGTCGTCGACGGCAATCCCGACGACCATCGGCGCGATCAGACCGGTACCCGTGTTCAGGCTGACGCCGCTCCAGCCCAGCGCGCCGAAGTAGGCCGCGACCGGAATCACGTTGGGTACCAGGGCGATCAGCCCGATGCGAAGGGACAGGAAGAGCAGCGCCAGGATCGCGTAGATGATGCCGAAGGCGGCCACCACCGAGAGCGCCTGGCCGCGGATGATCCCGTCCAAAGCCCGGTTGAGGACCACGGAGATACCGGTCACTCGACCCTGCAGCCGCTCCGGGAGGGCGGCGAGCCGCTCCTCGATCCGCCGGGTGAGCACCTCGACCTCGTCCGAGTCGACCACGCGCGCACGGACCTGGACGGTCGTGGTCCGGTAGCCGGCCTCCACGAAGCGGCGAAGCTCCGGACTCGAACCGAAGAGCAGCAGCTGGCTCACCAGCCGGCGGCGCTCCGGGATGACGAGATGATCCGGATCGTTCTCGTGGAAGCTCCGGTTGAGGAGCCTCACGTAGTCGGCGAGAGAGGTGGTGCCGCCGATCTCCGGCTGCGCCTCCAGCCACTGCTGGAGCGCTTCGATCTCCTTCAGATTGGCGGGCTCCAGGAATGCGTCCCGGGCGTCGGATTCGAGGACCACGAAGAAGGGGTTCGCCCCCTCCAGGTGCTGGTTCACCGCCTCGAAGTGCACCCGCACCGGAGCGTCCGGCGGGAACTTGCTGATCTGCTCGGTACCGATTCGGATCGCGGTGCCGCCGAACAGGGCCAGCGCGAAGAGCGCACCGAAAGCTCCGAAGATGAACGTTCGATGCGTGAGATCGAAGTGGGCGACGCGCGCGACGAGCCGCTCGAAGCCGGCGCCGGCGGCGAGCGGAAGCCGGCGTGGAGGGGGGAGAAGCGCGAGCAAGGCCGGGGCAAAGGTAAGGGAGGCCGCGACGGTGCAGCCGACGCCGATCACCGAGAGCAGCCCGAACTCCCGCACGGCGGGGAGAGGAGAAAGGGTGAGGGAGGCAAAGCCCACGGCGGTCGTGAGTCCGGTGAGGCCCACGGGAAGGGCCACCTTCGCGAGCGCCGCGGCCACCCGCTGCGCGGGTCCCCCTTCCCGGCTCTCTCGAAACGCATCGTAGTACTCGGAGACCACGTGAACGGAGTAGCAGAGGCCGAGCGCAGTCAGGAGCGCCGGGATCATGAACGTCACCGCGTTGAGCGAGTGACCCATGGCCACCACCAGCGCCAGCGTCCAGGTGACGGCCAGCGCGATCGTCGCCAGCGGCACCCAGACACCTCGCCCGGTGCGGAACGACAGCAGGAGTACACCCGCCAGGACAAGGCCGATCAAGATCGGAAGCCTCACCGTCTCTCGCAGCAGAACGCGGGCGGTTGCGTTCGCGATGTGGGGTCCGCCGGTGATCCAGACCCGATCACTGCCGCGCTCTTCCTCGGCGATCGCTGCGATCCGCTCGTCGAGACCGCGGGCCATGAACTCGCGATTCGACATGTCGACGAAGCTCACCACCACCGCGGCGGCGCGTCCGTCCCGGGAGACCAGGTTGCCGCCGTAGATGGGGTTCCCCAGGACCTCGTCCCGAAGCTCCGCGAGGGCTTCCGGCGACTGCGGGGGCGTCTGAAGGAACGGCGCGATCTCGAGCCCGCCCTCGACGCCGCGCACGTTCTGCGCGTTGGCGATCGAGAGGGCCTCCCGCACACCATCCACGGCCCGGATTCTCTCGGTGATTCGCGTGAGGCTCGCCAATGCCTCGGTCGTGAAGACGTCATCGGTCACCAGCGCCACCACGAGCTGGTCGTCACTTCCGAAGAGATCTCGCACGCGATCGTAGAACCGGCGGTCCTCGTCGTCTTCGGAGAGCAGCCGGTCGTGCGCCGGATCCACCTCGAGCCGGATCGCGCCGGTGTACGGGTCGACGAGGACGGCCAGCGCGAGAAGCGTCAGAACCAGGGTTCCGGCCAGAACCCAGCCCGCCCGCCTCGGAATCAGCTCGAGTGCCCTCATCTCGAAGTCCCTGCGCAGGATCTCCTCGCCCACCCCGTGCGGGCCGTCGAAATGGTATCACCGCACGGCGCCCAGAGGCGCAGCCGGAAAGTCTACCGCGTCACCGCGGTAGACTTTCCGGCTGCGCCTCTAGCCCGCCTTGGCCGGTTCCGGAACGGATGTTAGGCTGAGCAGCACATTGTCCGACAGCGCCCAATCACTATTCGACGACCTTCCCGACGACATCCGCGCAGGCATCGCCGACCTCGGCTGGACCGAACCGATGCCGGTGCAGGAGCGGGTCGTCCCCCTGATGCGAAGGGGGATCGACGTGATGGTCCAGGCCCGGACCGGCAGCGGCAAGACCGGCGCCTTCGGCATCCCGATCGTCGCCGAGACCGACCCGGAGCTGGCCGCTCCCCAGGCCCTGGTACTGGCTCCCACCCGGGAATTGGCCAACCAGAGCGCCACCGAGATCCGCACCCTAGGCAGGCACCGGGGCGTGCGCTGCCTGCCGATCTACGGCGGCGTCGGCTACACCGCCCAGCTCGATGGTCTGAAGGAGGGCGCCCACGTCATCGTCGGGACCCCGGGCCGGATCCTCGATCACCTCGGCAGCCGCCGCATGAGCTTCGAGAGCGTCAAGACGGTGATCTTCGACGAGGCCGACGAGCTGCTCTCCCTGGGCTTCTGGCCGGACATACGTGAGATCCGTTCCTACCTGCCGGGCAAGCAGCAGGCCTGCCTGTTCTCGGCGACCCTTCCCGAGAGGGTGCTGGCGCTGGCGCGGGCCTTCCTTCACGAGCCCGAGTTCGTCTCCATGGTCGAGGGCCATCTCTCTCCGACGGAGATCGAGCACTTCTTCTACGTCACCACTGCCAAGGAGAAGGAGGCGAACCTGCGCCGGATCATCGAGCACGAAGATCCCGAGAGCGCGATCATCTTCTGCAACACCAAGGACGATGTCCGATTCGTCACGGCCTATCTGCAGCGCCACGGCTTCGACGCCGATCAGATCTCCGGAGACCTGCCCCAGGTCGCACGGGAAAGGGCGATGGCGCGGATCAAGGCCGGCGAGCTGCGTTTCCTGGTAGCGACGGACGTGGCCGCCCGGGGCATCGACATCAGCGATCTCAGCCACGTGATCAGCTATGCCGCACCGGAATCCGCCGAGATCTACGTGCACCGCACCGGCCGTACCGGCCGTGTGGGAAAGGCCGGTGTGGCGATCTCCCTGATCTCGGGCCTGGACGTCGGGAACTTCCGCAACCTGCAGAAGGTCAACAAGATCGCGATCGAGGAGCGGGAACTCCCCAGCGAGGAGGACCTCCTCAGCCGCTTGCGCGAGCGCATGGCGGTGAAGGTGGAGCAGGAGATCCGTCACATCGCGCAGCGCGAGCGGACCTGGAAGGTCGACCGGCTGATTCCCGTGGTCGAGGCGATGGCGGCCAGCGACGACGGGCGCCGCGATCTCGCCGCCATCTGCGCCTCCTATCTGCGCGAGCATCGCCCGGAGACGACGATCCGCGACGAGGCCGAGAAGACCGCCGCCGAGGCGCCGAGGAGGCCCTCGAAGGACGGGCGCCGTCGCGGCGGAAGGCGCCGACGGCCGTAGAGGCGCAGCCGCAGAGTCCAGCTGCATTCGGCCGCCCCTGCGGCCGCAGATCGCACCGCTTCCTCGCAGGCAGGCCTCCCGGTTCATGGCAGGTCGCCGAAGATCCGCTCCGGGTCCTCCGGGTCCAGCACCACGACGCGGCTGGCTCGTGTGGCGAGAACCCGACGCAGGGCCTCGGCGTCGAGGTGCTCGCTCGCTCGGCAGGCCCTCTCGACCGACGCGATGCGGGCCGGCTCTACGGCGCCCGTCAGGATCCCGTCCGTGTCGCGATGGACCCGGCGCAGCTCGCCTTCCAGATCGACGCGCACCAGGGCCCCACCGGCGTCGGCGAGAAGGATCGACGCGCCTCCCCAGGCCGGCCGGCGCTCGCACCACTCGATCGCCTTGTCGACGCTGTCGAAGCGCTGAAGACAGTCCTGCACCAGGAGCGCCGGCGATGCGGCGCAGGTGGAGAGCGACGCGGAGGAGGACACCCCACCCACCGCGAGGGCGAGGCCGTGCTCGTTCACGCCGGCCAGAGCGGGAACCCGCCACGGAATCGCGATCTCGAGGGAGCGGTAACCGTTCTCGGGCTGGCTGCGGCGCAGGAAGAGCGGCGCCTCTCTCTCGGTAGAGAGGGCGATCAACACTCCCGATCCGTCACTCTTCGATCTGACACCAAAGAGCGTTTCGCTCCCCCCGTGGCACTCGCTCGCCAGCAGTGCCGCCACCTCGGCCTTCGAAACCCGCGCGCCGCGCGCGATCCCTTCGGACCGCTCGGCCATGTGTGGGTAGAAGCGAGCCGTGTCCCGCGCGGAGCGAGCCACCTCCGGCTCGCGACCGACGAGCGACCCGAGCAGGCGCCCGCACCCCTTCCCTCGCAGGCGGCGCTCGACTTCCGCGCGGATCACCTCCCGGAAGTGCAGACCCTGGTCGAGGCCGAGATCGCGGGGAGCCCCGCTGCAGACCAGCGCGGGATGGGGGCTCATTCCTCCTGCTTCCGCTCCGGCCAGAGCACCTCGTTCAGGGCTCCGCTGCGGTATCCCTCGAGATCGAGCGAGACGAACCGAAAGCCCAGGGGCTTGATCGCCGCCACGATCGCCTTCGCCATCGCCGGATCCAGTGCCCGGGGAAGCTCCGACGGATCGATTTCCACGCGGGCAATCTCCGCGTGGTGGCGGAGTCGAAGCTGACGAAAGCCGAGAGCCCGCAGTCGCTCCTCTCCCTCCTCCACCTGCCGGAGGCGCTCCGAGGTGACCTCCATGCCGTAGGGAAGTCGCGACGCCAGGCAGGCCGAGGCCGGCAGGTCGGCGGTGGGCAGACCCGCCGCGCGGGAGAGCACGCGAATCTCCACCTTGGAGAAGCCCACGTCGAGAAGCGGCGCGAGCACGCGGTGCTCCTCCGCCGCCCGATGACCGGGCCGGAAATCGTGGCGGTCGTCGGCGTTCAAGCCGTAGGCGACGGAATCGAAGCCGACCTCCTCGCGCAAGCGGCCGAGCACCTCGAACAACTCGGTCTTGCAGAAGTAGCAGCGGTCGGACCGATTGGCCCGGTAGCCCTCCCGCTCCATCTCCGCGGTGTTCACGTAGCGGTGACGGATCCCGATGTGTTCCACCACCCGGTCCGCCATCTTGCGGTGGATGGCCGGGTAGGAGGGGGAGATCGCGGTCACGGCGAGGGCATCCTCACCCAGTGCGCGGTGAGCCGCGTACGCCAGGTAGCTCGAATCCGCGCCGCCGGAGAAGGCCACGATGACGCGGCCGGCCTCCCGCAGTCGGTTCTCGAGGGCGGCCGCTTTCTCCTCGAGCTCCGGGGAGATGGGGGGCATCAGTCGGAGGGTACGAGCGGCCCCAGAAGCGGTCAAGCGCGCGGGTGCTGCGATCCGATACCCTGTGGTCGGGGGAAGATCATGGCAAAGCTGCGCATCGGGCTCGTCTATGGTGGGCGCTCCGTCGAACACGAGGTCTCGATCACGTCGGCGACCTCGATCCTCTCGGCGCTGGATCCGGCCCGCTACGAGGTGACCCTCGTCGCCGTCTCTCGGACCGGCCGCTGGCACCTGGGGGCCCCGGGGATGCTGCCCGAGACGGTGGTGGGCGGCGACGAGGTCACGCTGCCCGCGATTCCGGGGGAGAACACCCTGGTCTCCGTCGGAGACGGCAGGCCCGCCGCCCAGCTGGACGTGATCCTTCCCATCATCCACGGCACCGGCGGCGAGGACGGCTCGCTACAGGGGTTTCTCGAGATGGCCGGAGTCCCGTACGTAGGCGCGGGTGTGCTGGGCTCCGCCATCCAGATGGACAAGGAGGTCACCAAGCGGCTGTTGGCGACCGCTGGGCTCCCGGTGGTACCCGGTGTCCTGGTCCGCGCCGCGGAGCTCCGCGCCGGTGACACAGCCGCGGTGGAGAGGATCTTGCGAGAGATCGGGCTCCCGGCCTTCGTGAAGCCAGCCTGCCTCGGCTCGTCGGTGGGAATCTCCAAGGTGCGCAGCCGCGAGGAGCTGGCTCGCGGCCTCGTCGAGGCAGCTCACTACGACACCAAGGTTCTGGTGGAGCGCGCGGTGAACGCTCGGGAGATCGAGGTGGCGGTGCTGGGCAACCAGGAGCCCGAGGCATCGGTGCCCGGCGAGATCATTCCCAAGGCCGAGTTCTACGATTACGAATCGAAGTACGTGGACGAAGACACGGAGCTCCTGGTTCCCGCTCCGGTGTCGGAAGAGCAGACCGCCCGCTTTCAGCAGCTCGCCCTGGAGGCCTTCCGGGTGCTGGAGGGAGCGGGAATCGCGCGGGTCGACTTCTTCATGGACCGGGAAAGCGGCGAAATCCTCCTGAACGAAGTGAATAGCCTGCCGGGATTCACGGAGGTCTCCATGTACCCGCGTCTCTGGCAGGCCTCCGGCCTTCCCTACCCGGCACTGCTCGATCGGATGATCGAGCTCGCCCTCGAGCGCCACCGCAACCACTCGGCCTTGGAGCGCACCTACCGACGAGGCTGAAGCACGGGGACGTTGTTGAATGTTCAACTTTTCGGCCCTGCCGAAAAGTTGAACATTCAACAACGTCCCCGCTAGGGAGAGCCCGAACGCGCCCACAGATAACGGAGACCGCCGCCCGGAACGATCGCGATCTCCCCCGTCTCCTCGAAGCCGGCCTCGCGAAGATCCGAGAACAGCTCGTCGGGATTCGGGAGGCCGTGGAGATTGCGGTGGGCGCGCAGGAAGAGATCGAAGGTCGCGGTGCTCTGAGCCGCCCCGAGTGCTCGGTTGATCCGACCCCCGGCCGCGACCGGGGTCTGGAGGGCGAACACACCGTGACCCGCGAGACATCCGAGCACCCGCTCGAAGAGCGCGGCGCGCTCGTCCGGGGAGAAGTAGTAGAGATTGTTGTTGAGCAGCACCAGGTCGTAGCTTCCCTCTGCGAGGTCGAGCGTCATGAAGTCTCCGACGCGGATCTCGCCCCTGCGCGAGACCTCCGCCTCGCGCAGGATCCGGCGCGCCTCCTCGGCGACGGAAGGGTCCAGCTCGATGCCCAGTCCGTTGGCGTCGCGGTAGCGGGTGAGAAAGCCGGCGAGATAGGTGCCGTAGCCGCAGCCGATGTCAAGAACCCGCCGCGCCGCGCGCACGCCCGGGACACGGGCGAGGGATTCGATCGCTCGCCGCTCCATCAAGCGCGAGGCGGCGGCCGTTCGAAGCGCCTCTTCCGGAGCTCCGAATTCCGGACGCTCCGCGCCCTCCATCAGCTCGGGGACTTGGCCCAGTCGGGGAGCGTAGGTGAGGGCGGCCTGGTCGAGGATGGCCCGGATCGCAGGCGCCTCCTGCGCATCCAGCAGCCAGCGAACGAAGCCGTCGATCTGGTATCTCTCCTCCTTGAAGCGGACGAGACGGTGCGCGTGTGCCGCACGGAGCCACGACGCCACCAGATCCGGCGCCAGGTCCAGGCGCTCCGCAAGCTCCGTGGCGGTCAGCGGCGAGCGAAGCTCTTCGAAGAGCCCTTTGAGCAGTCCGATGCGCAGCAGCTGGAGTCGCACGTGGGCCTGGACGGTGCCGGTGAGGCGTCGGACCCGGCGGATCTCCTCGAACTTCGACGTCATGCGACGCCCTCGCTAGGAGCCTGAGTCGAGCTCCAGGTTTGCGTAGCGAACCATCACGGTCTTGTCACCGACCCCATCGAAGCGGATTCGCAGCTTCTGGTCGCCACCCGCACCGACGACGGCGAGAACGCTGCCGCTGCCGAAGATGGGGTGCCGGACGCGGACACCGGGCGAGACCCCGGAGGATTCCTCGCCGGACTGATCGTAGGAGTAGTCGAGGGACCGACCCCCGCTCACCCCATCCCCTTCGCGGCGGCGGCTCCCGAACCCATCCACCAGCGAGGCGGGGATCTCGCGCAGGAAGCGAGAGGGTCTCGCGAAGCTCTGCGATCCGAACCTGCGACGCTTCCTGGCCCAGGTGAGGGTGAGCCGTTCCATGGCCCGGGTCATCCCCACGTAGCAGAGACGCCGCTCCTCTTCGAGTGCGGCGTCGTCCCGGGAGGAGGAGGCGTGGGGAAAGATGCCTTCCTCCATGCCCACCAGGAACACCACGGGGAACTCGAGACCCTTGGCCGAATGGACCGTCATCAAGGAGACCCGATCGTCACGCATGTCGGCCTCGTCGAGATCCGAGACCAGGGCCACCTGATCGATGAAGAGCTCGAGGATGCTGCGCTCGTCGTCCGCGAGGCCCTGGTTCGCTGCCTCGAACTCCTCGGCGCCCGCCTCCAGCTCGCGCAGGTTCTCGAGCCGGGCCTCGGCCTCGGCGGTCCCCTCCCTTTCCAGCTGCCGTCGGTAGCCGCTGCGGTCGAGGATCGTCGAGAGAGCCTCCGCGGGATTCCGGCCGATGACCTCGAGGGAGAGGGATTCGATCAGGCCGAGAAAGCTGGCGATGTTGCGCCGCGTGCGTCCGGCCGCCCCGTCTTCGGCGAACAGTCGCAGGCCTTCGAGGAGCGCCACGCCCCGCTCCGCGGCAATGACCTCGACGCGGCTGAGAGTCGTCTTGCCGATGCCCCGCGCAGGCCTATTGACGATGCGACGGAGCGCCACCCCGTCGCTCGGGTTCAACGTCAGGCGGAGGTAGGCCAGCGCGTCCTTCACCTCGGCGCGGTCGTAGAAGCGGACCCCACCCACGACGACGTAGGGGATGTCGTACTTGAGCAACTCTTCCTCGATCGGTCGGGACTGAGCGTTGGTGCGGTAGAAGACGGCCACCCGCCCATAGGGACGACCCTCCTCGCGCGCTTCCTCCAGGATCTTCCGGACCACGTACTGCGCCTCGTCGCGTTCGTCACGAGACTCGTAGAAGCGGATCCGCTCACCCTGGCCACGTTCGGTGAGCAGTCTCTTCTCGCGGCGGCTCTGGTTGTGTTCCACCACCGCCGAAGCCCCGGTCAGGATTCGCTGCGTCGAGCGGTAGTTGCGCTCGAGTTGGACGATCCTCGCGTTGTCAAAGTCGCGCTCGAAGTCGAGGATGTTTCTGATGTCCGCACCCCGCCACGCGTAGATGGACTGGTCCGGATCACCGACCACGCAGAGGTTGCGATGCTCCGCCGCCAGTTGAATCACCAGTTGGTACTGCACGCGATTGGTGTCCTGGTACTCGTCGACCAGGATGTACTGCCAGCGTCGCTGGTAGTGGCGCAGAACCTCCGGAAAGCGATCGAAGAGCAGCGTGGTCTGGAGGAGCAGGTCGCCGAAGTCGAGGGCGTTGGCGTCGGCGAGCAGCCGCTGATAGACCGCGTAGACCTCCGCGGCCCGCTCCGCATCGAGATCCGCCGCCTGCTCGGCGGCTTGCGCCGGAAGCACTCCCTTGTTCTTCCACTGGTCGAGGTGCCAGCTCATGTGGCGCGCCTCGTGGCTCCCGCTCTCGAGTCCGTGGCGCCGGAGCGCCTCCTTCACGACGCCGAGGGAATCCGACTCGTCGTAGATCACGAAGCCGCGCGACCGTCCCAGATGTCCGATGTCGCGGCGCAGGATCCGCACGCAGGCGGAGTGAAAGGTCGAGAGCCAGACGTTTTCGGTCTGGAGACCCAGGAGCTTGTAGACGCGCTCGCGCATCTCCCCCGCGGCCTTGTTGGTGAAGGTGACGGCGAGGATGCTCTCGGGAGTGATGCCGCAGATCCCGATCAAGTAGGCGATGCGGTGGGTGAGCACGCGAGTCTTCCCGCTTCCCGCTCCGGCGACGACGAGAAGGGGACCCTCGGTCGTCTCCACGGCCGCCCGCTGCTCGGGGTTGAGGCCCTCGACGATCGACTCGGCGAGCACGGAAGTGGACTCCTAGATTCCTAGTCTGGGCGGACGGGGTAGCGATGCCGGGGAGGCGTGCAGGAGCTTAGGCGAGCCCCGCGAACGCCTCAACGCCACTACTCGACGGTGACGCTCTTCGCGAGGTTCCGGGGCTGGTCGACATCGGTGCCCTTGAAGGTCGCCACGTGATAGGCGAAGAGCTGAACGGGCAGGGTCGCCACGATCGCGGTCAGGAACTCCCCGAGATCGGGAATCCGGATCACCGCTTCGACCCTCTCGGCGATCTTCTCGTCCCCGGCACTCGCAATGGCGACGACCCGTCCGTCCCGGGCCCGCACCTCCTCCAGATTGGAGACCACCTTCTCGTAGACCGAACTCTGGTTCGCGATCACCAGCACCGGCATGTTCTCGTCGATCAGCGCAATCGGTCCGTGCTTCATCTCGCCGGCGGCGTAGCCCTCGGCGTGGATGTAGGAGATCTCCTTGAGCTTGAGCGCACCCTCCAGGGCGATGGGATACATGATGCCTCGACCGAGGAAGAGGAAGTTGGGCACCCTGAAGTAGCGGTGAGCCACCTGGCGGATCTGAGGATCGAGGTGGAGCGTCTCCTCCACGATCCGCGGCAGTCGCCGGAGATCCGCGATGGCGGCCTCCAGCTCCTGATTGGCGAGCGTCTTCCGCTCCAGCCCGAGCTTCAGGGCGAGCAGGTAGAGCACGACGAGCTGCGTGGTGAAGGCCTTCGTCGACGCCACCCCGATCTCCGGACCCGCGTGGGTGTAGAGCACGTCGTGGCTCTCCCGGGCGATCGTGGAGTCGCGCACGTTGCAGATCGAGAGCACCCGGCCGCCGCCCTGCTTGCCCTCGCGGAGTGCGGCGAGCGTATCGGCGGTCTCCCCGGACTGGGAAACCGGGACGACCAGGCAGCCCTGGCCAACGATGGGCCGGCGGTAGCGGAACTCGCTGGCGAGATCGACCTCGGTGGGAATCCCGGCGATCTGCTCGATCATGTACTTCCCGACCAGGCAGGCGTAATAGGCTGTGCCACAGGCGACCAGATAGATCCTCTCGATCCTCTTCACCGCTTCGGAGGAGAGGTCGATCCCATCGAGATCGAGCCCCCCGTCGTCCTCGCAGACCCGCGTCCCGATCGTCTCGCGAATCGCCCGGGGTTGCTCGAAGATCTCCTTCTGCATGAAGTGGTCGTAGCCGCCCTTCTCCGCCGAGACCGGATCCCATTGGATCATCTTCGGCGGTCGCTCGACGAGGTGACCGTCCGCATCGGTGATCTGCACGCCGTCACACGAGAGAAC
>Ga0255054_10000158_pt1 | contig 37413 bp, 31 predicted proteins | sample JV7_2_23_MG_FD_188634 | JGI IMG/M metagenome (GOLD analysis project Ga0255054, IMG submission 188634) | Seawater microbial communities from Jervis Inlet, British Columbia, Canada - JV7_2_23 | ecosystem: Environmental > Aquatic > Marine > Inlet | place: Canada: British Columbia | collected... | reverse complement strand
CTCGGGCTGGTGTGGTACGGGCTGTACCTCCTGCAACCGGCCGTCGCCCGGCTGGCGGGGCTCTACCAGAGCGGGCTGACCGTGCTCACACTCGGCCTGCAGGACAGCCTGACCATCATTGGCATCGGCGTTGCGCTCGGTCTGATCGGCTCCTGGTTTGCGGCGGCCCGCCATATGCGGGCGATCGAACCCAAATAAAACACGGGTTGCCGCAATTAGACATAAGCCCGAGGTGCCTGGAATAGCTAAGCACCTGTTCCTCAAGTCATTATTCCTTCCACAGCGAGGGAACCTGGACCCTCTGTTAGCACTCTAAGTGGACGAGTGCTAAAATTGCACACCCAACAGGAGGTTCGAATGACTACAGCTTTAGCCCTTCGTAATCAGGATCAGATTCTGGCCGGCCCGGTCGGCAGCCTTGACGCCTATATCCAGGCCGTCGGCGGCGTGCCCGTGCTCAGCAAGGCGGACGAGCAGGAGCTCGCCATGCGGTTTCGCGAGCACGAAGATCTCGACGCTGCGCGTGAGCTCGTCATGGCCCATCTGCGTTTCGTCGTACATATCGCCAAAGGCTACACAGGCTACGGCCTGCCCCTCGGCGACCTGATCCAGGAAGGCAACGTCGGCCTGATGAAAGCCGTCAAGCGTTTCGATCCCGCCTACGACGTGCGCCTCGTGTCGTTTGCCGTGCACTGGATTCGTGCAGAAATTCACGAATTCGTATTGCGCAACTGGCGCATCGTCAAAGTTGCAACGACCAAAGCCCAACGGAAATTGTTTTTCAATCTCCGCAAGAAAAAGAAAACTCTTGCCTGGCTGAACCATGCTGAGACCCAGGCGGTCGCGGAAGACCTCGGCGTGAGTCCGAAGGAAGTGACGGAGATGGAGAAGCGCCTGCACGCGCGGGACGCCATCTTCGATCCCGCACCGGATGCCGATGACGAAAGAGCATTCACGCCGGCCGCGTACCTGCCCAGCCCGAACTCCGATCCGGCAAAGCTCGTCGAGACGAAGGACTTTAACGACGATGCGTCCAATCGCATGGCTGCAGCTGTTAGGACGCTCGACGATCGCAGTCGCCACATCATCGAGAGCCGCTGGCTGACCGAGAAAAAGATGACGCTGCATCAACTTGCCGATGAGTACGGCATTTCGGCCGAGCGCGTGCGCCAGGTCGAAGCCAACGCGATCAAGAAACTCCGGACCGCGATGGCGCTTTGATCAGTTTCGATCAACACATCAAAAAGCCGCCCAATGGGCGGCTTTTTTGTGAAGGCTCCTGTTGGAACGCCTCAACGGTAGATCTTCGTGCGATAACGAACGTAGCCGCCGTCCTCGATGCCTTGCGGATCGTGATGGGTCCAGTGTACGAGCCCGCCGAGATCGTTCCATTCGTACATTCCACGAAAATAGACGCGGTCCCCGAGGCCGAGCGGGATTCTCTGCGCCAGATCGATGTTGTGCGCAATCAGAAATGTTCCGCCATTGCGTAGCTGCAGAATGAATCGCTGATGCCGGGAGCCGTCATCGTCGTCGGACAACAGCCGTCGCACGAATCCCGTGTCCCCGATCCAGCAGCCCGTGTCGCCCTTGCCGTAAGGTCGGTTCATGGTTGCCCTTCTTGTTGTTATTGGGCAAGTGAAAAGCGGCGCCAGCCAGCCATGGCCGGCGCGCTCCCCTGTTCTCTCTAATAATAGACTAGCCGGTGGTCACTGGCACCAACGTAATCTCCACGCGCCGGTTCATCTGCCGGCCTTCCTCGGTAGTGTTATCCGCAATCGCGTGATGCTCACCCATGCCCACACTGATGATGCGCTGGTCCAGGATCCCCTGGGTATACAGGTATTCGCTCACGGTATTCGCACGCCGCTGCGACAGACCCAGGTTATGCGAGTCGCTACCCGTGCTATCGGTGTGTCCGGCAACCTCGACCACTGTCTGGTCGAACTCGGTCAACACCTTGCCGACTGAATTCAGTACGCCAAAGAACGCGGGGCGCAGGTCAGAACTGTCGGTGGCGAACGTGACGTTGCCCGGCATGTTGAGCGTGATGTTGTCACCCAGACGGGTCACGCTGACACCGGTGCCTTCAAGCTCCGCGCGCAGCTTCGCTTCCTGCTGGTCCATGTAGTAGCCAACGGCCCCGCCCGCAAGCGCGCCAACACCTGCGCCGATCAGCGCGTGTTGCCGGCGTTCTACCGCGTCGTCGCCGGACATCAGCCCGGCAGCCGCGCCCGCCGCAGCACCGATGAGTGCGCCTTTCGTGGTATTGCTCATCTCCGATTCCCCGGTGTAGGGGTTGAGTGTCTCGCAGCCACCCACCAGTGCGGCGAGCGCCACAATTGCGATGACGGATTTGAAGTTTCTGCTGCCCATAGCGAAATCTCCCTTGATCCTGGCTTGAATGTGGAACGTGAATTGTAGTCTTCCCCTCGCTGAACGCACACTTAATGACGCCAATTATGTTGAAATAACGCCTCGCCAACCTCGAGAACAACGATGACGGACAGTGACGGCTGGCTCGAGCGCTACGCCGCAACTCACAAGGAACTCACTCACCCGATCGCGTACTGGGCATCCGTGCCCATGGTTGTCATCGGTACCGTGGGCCTGCTGTGGTCGCTGCCGGTCCCGGAGCAGTTCTTCCTGATATCCCCGTTGCTCAACTGGGGCAGCGCGTTCCTGATGGCGACAGCGGTTTATTACTTCATCATCTCCCTGTCGATTGCGATCGGGATGCTGCCATTCATCTTAGGGATAGCGGCAATACAGCTATGGCTCGAACAGTCGCTTTACTCACAACCGCATGTATCGGGCGTGCTGTTCGTGGCCGGGCTGATCGGCCTGTGGCTGGGGCATCGCAATGAGTCCGGCCTGGGTCCTGTGCTTTCCGATTTGCAGCTGATGATGATCGGTCCCGCCTGGTTGCTTTCGGTTCTTTATCGCCGGCTCGGTATTCCGTTCTGAGGTCTCACCAGTGAGCGCCAGTGGCCTCCCCGGCGACCGTGATGTCTGGCGCATCGCTGCGCCCATGATTCTTTCTAACATCTCCGTGCCACTGCTCGGCATGGTCGATACCGGCGTCGTAGGTCATCTCGAAAGTGCCGTTTACATCGGCGCCGTAGCCATCGGCGGCACGATCTTCAGCTTCCTTTACACCGGCGTGAACTTCCTGCGGATGGGCACTACAGGTATCGCCGCGCAGCGCTTCGGTGCTGATGATAATGACGGCCTGCGCACATCGCTCGGCCAGGCCTTGATTGTCGCGTTATTCATCGCCGCGATAGCAATGTTGCTGCAACGACCCGTCGGACAGCTCGCGATGACGCTGCTCGGCGCGGAAGGCGCGTTGCAGACGAATGCGCTCGAGTATTTCTACATTCGCATTTGGAGTGCGCCAGGGACGCTCGCGAATTTCGTGATGATCGGCTGGTTTCTCGGCCTGCAGAATGCCCGCGTGCCGCTGCTGATATTTCTGACGATCAACCTGACGAATATCGCGCTCGACCTGTTGTTCGTCATCGGGCTCGGTATGAAAGTCGACGGCGTCGCAATGGCATCCGTCATCGCCGAATACAGTGGACTAGCTGTCGCTCTGTTCTTCGCCAGCCGTGAACTGCGACGTCGTAGTGGTCATTGGCCGGTCGCGACGTTCGTGAGGATTCGTGAGTACGGTGCGTTCTTCGCGATTAACGCGAACCTGTTTATTCGAACCATGGCTCTGATGTTCACAATCGCATTTGTGACTGCCCAGGGCGCTCGCATGGGCGGACTGATACTGGCTGCCAACGCGATTCTCCAGCAGTTCCAGAACCTGACAGCTTTCGGGCTCGACGGTTTCGCCCATGCGGCCGAGGCGCTGGTGGGCAAAGCAATCGGCCAACGGCGTCGCGAGGCGCTCGAGCAAGCAGTCCGGCTATGCCTAAAGTGGTCGTTGATCTTCGCGGGCGGCTTCAGCGCCGCCTACCTCGTCGGCGGCCCACTGATGATCAATGTCATCACCGATATTCCGGAAGTCAGGGAGACCACGCTGCGCTACCTGCCGTGGATGATCGTCTCACCACTCGTCTCGGTATGGTCGTTCCTCTATGACGGCGTCTACGTCGGCGCTACACGTGCCCGGGCAATGAGGAATATCATGGTGTTCTCCGCGTTCGCGGTATTCCTGCCGGCCTGGTACCTGCTGCAATTTCTCGGTAACAACGGCTTGTGGCTCGCATTCATGCTGTTCCTCGCCAGCCGTGGCATCGGCATGCACTTCGGCTATCGCAAGTACGTATTGCCTGAAATCCTTACTGAAATAAAACGCGTCCAGTCGCGGTCTGACTAAGCACGCCGCGCCACGGCAACTACAATCAAAAGAAAGGGTAGATTATGAAAGCGTCCGATTTGCTGGTTCAGTGCCTGGAAGAGGAAGGCATCGAGTACATCTTCGGTGTTCCCGGTGAAGAAAACGCCGACTTCATGATGTCACTCGAGCAGTCCGAGAAGATCAATTTCATCCTTACGCGCCACGAGCAAGGCGCCGCCTTCATGGCAGAGATCTACGGCCGCCTGACCGGCAATCCCGCTGGCGCCCTCGGCACGCTCGGGCCCGGCGCCACCAACCTGATCACGGGTGTGGCCGACTCGAACATGGACCGTGCGCCGATGCTGGTTCTCACCGGACAAGGTTCGACCGATCGCCTGCACAAGGAATCGCACCAGATCATGGACGTCGTCAGCATGTTCAGGCCGGTCACGAAGTGGGCCACGACGATCCTGAACGCCGACACCATTCCCGAGATTGTGCGCAAGGCCGTGCGCCTCGCGCGCACGGAAAAGCCGGGCGCCGTGCACATCGAGCTGCCGGAAGATGTCGCATCGATGGAATCGACGGTCTTGCCGATGACGCCGCGCCGCTTCCGCCGGTCCGTTCCCGACGACAAGATCGTCGATCAAGGTTTCGACATGCTGCGCAATGCAAAACGCCCGATCATCATCGCGGGCAACGGCTGCATCCGGCGTCGCGCCAGCAAACAGTTACGACTCCTGTGTGAGCAGACCGGCATCGGTGTCGTCAGTACCTTCATGGCGAAGGGCTGCGTCGACATGGATGCGGATTACTGCCTGTACACCGTGGGTCTCGGCAGCAAGGATCGCATCTCGATGGCCATCGACGATGCCGACCTCGTCATAGCCCTCGGCTTCGACATGGTCGAGTATCACCCACAGCTCTGGAACCCGCACGGCGACAAGACCATCCTGCACGCCGACTTCCTGCCGGCCGAGATTGACGACAACTACCACCCCGAAACCGAAATGATCGGTGACCTCGCGCATACCTTGTGGATGATCAACGAACGCATCAGCGAACGCGGGCTGCCCAGCTACGACTTCACGTTGCAACGACAATGCCGCGACGACATGGCCGCAGATTTTGCCGAGTACAGGGACGACACAACAGAGGGGTCGATACGGCCGCAAAAGGCGCTGTGGGATGCCCGCAAAGTAATGGGACCGAACGACATCCTGCTGTCCGACGTCGGCGCCCACAAGATGTGGATCGCCCGCCATTATCAGTGTCACGAACCGAATACCTGCCTGATCCCGAACGGCTTCTGTTCCATGGGTTTTGCATTACCCGGCGCTATCGCGGCGAGTATTGTCTTTCCTGAGCGCCGGATATTGTCGATCTGCGGCGACGCGGGCTTCCTGATGAACGTGCAGGAAATGGAAACGGCCGCGAGACTGGGCAGCAATATCGTTGTCATGGTCTGGGCCGATAACGAGTACGGGCTCATCGCCTGGAAACAGGAAACCCATTTCGGGCGGCACACGAATCTGAGTTTCGGCAATCCCGACTGGAATACTCTCGCAGATGCTTTCGGCTGGCACGGGCATTACGTGGACAAATCGGTCGAGCTCGCCAGTACGCTCGAAGCCGCATTCAAGGAGCAGGGCCCGAGCCTCGTTGTCATTCCGATCGACTACCGCGAAAACCCCCTGTTAACGAAAAAACTCGGTGAAATCACATGCCCGATCTGATGCTGGATTCGAACAGGCCGCCGACCAGCGAGTTGGTCGTCGCGTCGCCGTTCGACGGACGCGAGCTCGATCGTGTACCGACCTCTGGTCCCGATCACATAGAGGATGCGCTGTCTTCAGCGTACGCGTTGTTTCGCAATCGCAGTGCCTGGCTGTCTATCCATGAACGCGTCGACATCCTCGGTAAGGCCGCCACAATTATGGGGTCGCAGGTCGAGGAGCTGACGCTGCTGGCTGCGAGCGAGGGCGGCAAGCCGTACCGTGACTCAAGAGTCGAGGTCATCCGCGCGATCGACGGCGTCCATCTTTGCATCGAGAACCTGCGTGCGCATGCGGGCTCAGTGATTCCGATCGGCACGACCGAAGCAACGACTGGCCGGGTGGCGTTCACCCAGAAAGAACCGGTCGGTGTCGTCGTCGCAGTCAGTGCATTCAATCACCCGCTGAACCTGATCGTGCACCAGGTCGGTCCTGCGGTCGCAACAGGGTCCCCGGTCATCGTGAAACCGGCGGCCGATACGCCGCTTTCCTGCCTGCGTTTCGTCGAAATCCTTCAAGAAGCCGGGCTGCCGAAGGCCTGGTGCCAGGCCGTCGTCACTGACGACCGCGACACGGCCGAAAAGCTCGTCACGGACTCGCGTGTCGGCTTCTTCAGTTTCATCGGCAGTGCGCGCGTCGGCTGGATGCTGCGCTCGAAACTCGCACCCGGCGTACGCTGCGCTCTCGAACACGGCGGCGCGGCGCCCGTTATCCTTGCCCCACCATACGATCAGGACGCCGTACTGCCGTCGGTCGCAAAAGGCGGCTTCTATCACGCCGGCCAGGTCTGCGTCTCGGTCCAGCGTGTGTTCGTGCCGTTGCAGGACGCAGAGAAATTCGCGCAAAGTCTGGCGAAGCTCGCATCCGCGCTCATCGTCGGCCCGCCTGAGGACCCGGCGACCGAGGTCGGCCCGCTAATACGAAACGCCGAGGTCGATCGCGTCGCCGAGTGGGTTGATGCGGCGGTAGCCGCGGGCGCCACACTGCTTTGCGGCGGGAAGAAGATCTCGGATTCCTGCTACGAACCGACCGTACTGTTCAATCCGCCGCCCGACACGAACGTCAGTACACTCGAGATCTTCGGCCCGGTCGTGTGCGTGTACGGCTACGACGACATCGACTCTGCCATCGCACAGTCCAACGCACTGCCTGTGGCTTTCCAGGCCGCCGTTTTCAGCAACGACACAGACACGGCCATGCGTCTTTACAGAGCGCTGGATGCGTCGGCCATCATGGTTAACGACCACTCCGCTTTTCGCGATGATGTCATGCCGTTCGCCGGGCTGCGCGAGTCCGGCCTCGGCGTCGGCGGCATTCCTTACACCATGGAAGACATGCAGATCGACAAGATGATGGTAGTCAAATCGGAATATTTATAATCAGTTCGCACACAAGACGCGCACGGTTCGCCTGGCCCAGACGTAAGCACCGATACCGGAGACAATATTCGCGATCGCGTAAGCTGCGAATATCCCTGCAATGCCGAACACGCGCATGCCGATCAACGCCAACGGAACGTAGAGCACGACGATCCGGCAGAGACTGATGTAAACACCCGGCATCGGGTGTCCGAGCCCGTTGAATGATGCGTTCATGACCATGACCATGCCGTAAGTTCCATAGCTTATCGGCACCAGCCACAGGAACGTGGCGGTCACGCTTTGCACGCTTTCGGCGTCGCTGAAAAGCCCGGGCAGGATGCCGGACATTGACGCCAGGAACACGGCGATGACGAGACCACTCGCAAGGCAGAATGCCGTGCACAACCACAGAGAGCGCAGAATCCGTTTCTCGTTGCCGGCCGAGAAATTCTGTCCGACGAAGGGCCCGATGATCGCCGACAGCGCGTAGTACATAACGAGCATCGTCGATTCGAGGCGGCTCGCCACGGCAAACCCGGCCACGGCATCTGCCCCGAACCGCGCGATCATCGCCGTGATGACGGCGGCGCCGACTGGCACAATCACGTTGGTGCCGGCGGCCGGGATGCCGACATGCAGGATGTCGCGCCACGAGTTCCGCAATTCGACCGGGTCGGGCTTGTCGAGGCTGACCATATCGAGCCGGTGCCGCATCAGGTACAGCGTCCCGACAAATATCGAGGCTCGTGCGATCAGCGCGGCCATCGCGGCGCCGTTGAGCCCCATCGCCGGTATCGGCCCGACACCGAAGATCAGTATCGGATCGAGAATAACGTTGAGAATCGCCGCGAGAATCATCAACGCACTCGGCAAGCGTGTATCCCCGGTCGCCCTCATGCTGGCCATACCAACCATGCCGACGACGATGAAAGGCACACCGGAGTAGAGAATCGTCATGAAGCCACGGATCAGCGGCATCAGGTCATCGGGCGCGCCGAGTAAACGAAAGAGCGGCCCGATCGTCGCGATGCCGATCGCGCTGACGAAAGCCGTGATCAGGAACGACAGCAACAGGCTGTCGGTCGTCAGTCGTCGCGCGCGACGGTGATCGTTTGCCCCGATCGCGCGAGCGACCACTGACGAAGTTCCGGCGCCAAGACCGATCGCGACACTCGTGACAATCATAAGTATCGGATACCCGAAACCGAAGGCCGCAAGCTCTGCAACACCCACGCGACCGATGAACCAGGTGTCGATCAGGCTCTGCGCCATCATCGTCGTAATGCCGAACAACACGGGCACCGTCATGTCGACCAGGTGACGGCCAACGGGCCCCTCAGTGAGCATCGGCTTGGGTGCGTTCATCGCGCAAGGTTATCATCGCGGCACGCGATGGGAACGGGGACGGTCATGAAAATCAAGATCGACATCTACGCCGACGAAGCGGAGCAAGCGCAATGAACTGGAAGAGACTTGATTCGCGAACGGTCTACGAGAACGACTGGATGCGCGTCCTCGAGGATCATGTCATCAACCCGGGTGGCGGCGAGAACCAGTACGGCTACGTGCACTTCAAGAACCGTGCGATCGCGATTGCGCCACTCGATGACGACGGCAATACCTGGCTCGTAGGCCAGGAGCGCTACACGCTCGGCGAGTACTCGTGGGAACTGCCTATGGGTGGCGCTCCGCTCGATGAAGCACCACTCGATGCAGCGAAGCGCGAGCTGAGGGAAGAAACCGGACTATCGGCAAGCCGCTGGTCAGAAATCATGCGCCTCCATACGAGTAACTCTATTACGGACGAGGTCGGCATCGTCTACATCGCCGAGGAACTCACGGAGGGCGAAACCCAGTTCGAGGAGACCGAAGACCTGAAGATCCGCAAGCTGCCCTTCACCGACGCCGTGCAGCTTGTTCATGACGGCAAGATCACGGACGCGATCAGCGTCGCGGCGATCTTGCGTATCGCCGCGCTCAGAAAAGCATCTTCGCAGTAACTATGTAGCGCATCGGGCCACCCGGCTCGACCGCCTCGAACGGATAGCACGTTACGAGGCTCAGGAGCGGCTCCTCCGTGTCGAGCAGCAGGCTTCCACGTCGTGAATCGATAACCTCGATGTTCGTCACTTTATAGAGGTGCTTGCGGCCGCTCGCCGTCTCGATGACCAGCGACTCACCGACGTCGAGGTGTTGGAGGAAATTGAAGTGGGTATCGCGATGCCCGGCGATGACGGAATTGCCCTGCGTGCCGGGTAGCGCGCTCGCACTCAGATGCCCCGGCCCGAAAGCCAGCGTGCGCCCGGACCCGCCTGCAAGCACGATCAGGTCGACGTCGCCCGCCAGCGCGGAAAGCCTGGCCACGGGCCAGGTATCCGCCCAGGGCCACGGTACCGGCTGCTGATCACCTGCGCCTGCCCGGTCCCATGCACGCTGCATCAACTCCTGCGCCAACCACGCCTTGGCCGGAATATAAGCGCCCTGACCGAGCTGCCAGAACCCAAGGCACAGTACGCAGGCCACGACCCAGCTCCACCTAGGCCGCGCGCGCACGATTCAAACCCCATCGTGTTCGTCCGATACCCAGCAAAAGCAGCACAGCGAGTATCGTTGCGAGCCCGCGCAACTGCAGGAGCGTCGCAGCAGTCGACGTGGCCGGGAAACCGAAGATGGCGTTCATGCTCTGGCCATAAGGCATCAGGTTGGCCACCTGTTCCTTGCTCAGGGGGTCACCCGCCGGTCGCACGGGTGTCTTGTCTACGGCGACGAGACTCGTGTACTTACTGACGAGGTGATGCGCCAGCGCGGTGTCGACAATCGACTGGCGGGTGATATCCGCGTCCGCGCCACGACGTTCGTCGTCATGTAATACCGCGATCTTCGCGCGCGCCCACAGGGCGCCGATACCGGGATCGTCGTCCTTGCTCACCAGCGGGAGGTCGCGCGTCCACGCACCGCCTGCCGAATCGCCACTGATCGTTACGCGGTCGCCGGCCTGAAACTCGCCCGACGCCTTCGCCCTGATTGTCACGGGTTCGCCGAGATACAGGTCCGGAACAATGGCCGGATAACTCTCTACCAGCGCGCCGCCGGGCCAGGCGACATTGATGTTCGTAACCTGCGGGTATTCGAGCTTTTTGAAGAGGCGGTCCATTTTCTCCTGTACCTCGTGCAGCGCACTGATAATCACGAATGTCCCGCGCCCCAGCTCGGCCGACTTGCGCATGAACCAGCTGTTGGGTGCGGAGCCAATACCGACCGTGAAAAGCCGGGCCACGCCGAGCTCTTGCTCGATAAGCGCATACAACTCTTCTTCGTTGCCAACGCTGCCATCGGTAATGAAGACAATCTGTCGCAGATGCGTCTCCGCGCCGCGGGCGTGCAACGCAAGTTCGAGTGCGGGCCGCATGTTCGTCCCACCATTGGCCTGGAGACCGCGCACGAAGTCACGAGCCTTGCCGATATTCGACCCGTTCGCCGCTACGCCCTGGTTGAACAGCGACTTCGTGTAGGAGTTGAACTCGATGATGTTGAAGCGATCATTTGGCTGCAGTCCGTCAAGCGCCTGCAACACCGCCCTCTTCGCCTGCGAAATCGACACCCCATGCATAGAGCCCGATGTGTCGACGACAAAAATCATGTCGCGAGGCATCGTCACCGGCGCCGCGTCTGCGTCGTTCGGTGGCATTACCATGAGCAGGAAATGAGGTTCGCCCCCGATAATCTCGCTGAACGCGAGCGCACGAGGCGCGGCTGACGGTATCGGCCGCCATAGCAACTCGAAGTCCTGATCCAGCGGCACGGTTCCGCCAGCGAGTGTCACGTCGTAGCGACCCTTGTTCTCACCGATGTTCACGGGATGATAGCGGCTTGCAATGATTTCCAGCGGCACGCCGGCGTCGACACTCGCGTGCAGCGCCAGCTTGTGACCACGTGATGCCGAAATCATCGGTGGCGTAATGAGCGACGCATCCTCCACACGTGTTGTATCCGGCGACCAGCCACTGCCCTTGCGGTCCGGTAGCGCGGACCCCGGAATAAAGCGGGGCGTCAATGTCATCGGGAAGCGAATGCTGAACGTGCCATCGTCGTAGCGCAGGTCCTCCAGGTACTCGATTTCGACGACGACCAGCTCACCCGGCGCGATATTCGCCACCGATGTCGTAAACAGGTTGGCGCGCTGCTGTTCGACGAGGCTTGCTTTCTTTCCCTGGTCGCGAGCCCGCTCGTACTCCTTTTTCGCTTGTTCCTTCTCACGAATCTCTCCCTCGATGAAACGATCGCCTATGTGCAGGCGCATACGATTCACGGCCGCTTTGTCGGGCAGAGGAAACACGTAGACTCCTTCCACCCATTCGCTGCCCTCGTTGCGAAATTCCTGGCGCACCGATACACGCGCGACCAGCCCGTTGATATCCATGGTCACGTCGGTATTCATCAGCGTCGCCGTTACATAACCCTCCTGCATGCGAAACAGCAGGCTCCCGGACCGCATGTCCATGGGCAGGGGCCCTTCGGCGCGAGCGACCGTGGCCCATGGGCCCGAGAGCAATAGTGTGAACAGGGTCAGGAACGGTATCGATCGTGGCATCGCGGCTCTCCCGTAAGCATTGAGATGATTTGAACAATCCAATGCGCCGCAGCGTGGGCTGCGGCATGGCAATGCACCGGCGTAATGTGGCAAATTGTGGCGAGCGTTGACAGGAGAAAGATGTGGCAAAGCGCATTGCGCTGATTGAAGACGAAGCGGCGATCCGCGAAAACTACGCAGCAGCTTTTCGCCGTGAGGGTTACGCGGTCGACGCCTACGAGGCACGTGCGCCAGCGCTCGAAGCGTTCGCGGCACGGCTACCGGATCTCGTTGTCATCGATATCAACCTGAAGGACGACGTGGAAGGTGGTTTCGAGCTATGCCGCGAGCTGCGCGCGCAGTCGTCGGATCTGCCGATCATCTTTCTCACGGCGCGGGACAGCGAATTCGACGCCGTATCGGGTCTGCGGCTCGGTGCCGACGATTACCTGACGAAGGACATCAGCCTGCCGCACCTGATGGCCCGTATCGCCGCTCTGTTTCGGCGCCTGGATGCCTTGCAGCAACCACAGGACGGTGCGGGCCGCATCAATCGTGGCGATCTCGAGATCGACACCGACCGGATGAGCGTGCAGTGGCGCGGCAACGCGGTCGGTCTGACATTGACGGAATTCTGGCTCGTGCACGCGATGGCGCGTTACCCGGGACACGTCAAGAACCGGCAGCAACTCATGGATGCCGCGCAGGCCGTACTCGACGACAACACGATTACCTCCCACGTCAAACGCATCCGGCGCAAATTTCTCGCGATCGACAGCGACTTCAATTCCATCGAAACCGTCTACGGCATGGGTTATCGCTGGATAGCGGACTGACAAGAAGCGTGCAATGAATCTCAAGCGGCAGTTGCTTCTCGTCAGCCTGCTGACGCTCGTGCTGCCGTGGGCCGGTTGCGAATTCATTCGCAAGACCGAGATGGCGCTGCGAACAAGCCAGCAGCAGATGTTGTCAGGTACGGCGCGCGCTGTTGCCGAGTCGCTCGCGCAATACCCGGAGGAGTTTCCGCCGCCGCCCGGTTCAGACCACCTCTACGGCGACCAGATTTTCGGGCACCGTCTCGAAACCGAACCCACGATCGACGGTTACTTCGACGACTGGCCGATCGAGGTGGATTCGTTGCGCACGATGCGTGGTGTGGACGGGCCGATACGCTTCGCTATCGGCCTGCAAGGTCGCTGGGCATTTATTTACGCGGAAGTGGCCGACCGCAATGTCGTATTTGCAACGCCATCGACAGTCGCGCTGGACGATGGCCCCGACTATGCGGACCGCGTCGTACTCGTCAGCGCAAATCCACCGATTCCGAGCGACTCGATCGTATTTGCTGCGGAAGCGCCAGGCCCGGTCGTCGCCTACGTTCGGACCACGTTCGGCTTCGCGCCGGATCCGGCAATCAAAGCCCGTTGGCAGGATGTGCCTGGCGGCTACCAGGTCGAAGCGCGCATCCCGGCCAACCTGCTCGCCACGCACATCGGGCTCACGGTCGTAAATACGTCAAGCGATAGCGATGCGGGCGTGCGCAGCTCGAGTTTTGCGTCACCGATTCCCGGACCATTTGTCACGACCTTGCCCTATCTGACGAACATTGCCGGGGGCCTCGTACAGACGGGCATGCGTATGATCGTCACCGATCGTAGCGGCTGGCGCATCGCGGTGGTCGGCGATCCGGGCGTCGCTGCCGATCTTCCACGGAGCCCTGTGTCCAGCTGGCTGCGGGTTGCCTATAACGCGCTCGTCGAGCCCGGTACGGAGCCTGCATTCGCCGAGCCCGACCCGACCGGGCGCGAACAACAGCCCTACGTCGCCTCGGCCCTGGCGGGTCAGAGCAAAGCAAGCTGGTTTCGTGGTATCGAAAGTGGCCAGGCAATCGTCGCAGTGGCCGAACCCGTAAGGAGCAACAGCTCGACAATAGGATCAGTCGTGCTGCAACAGGGCACCGCCGAAATATTGAGCCTGACCAACGAAGGCCTGGCCCGTCTGATGAATGTCACGATAATTGCCACTCTGCTGGTCGCCGGTGCGCTGCTCGGCTACGCAACCTGGCTATCGCGTCGCATCCGGCGACTGAGCATCGCCGCCGAGGACGCGCTCTTTAACGACGAGCTGCGTACGGTGCTGCCGAGCGGCGGATCCGGCGACGAAGTCGGCGACCTGTCACGCAGCTTCTCGCACGTATTGAGCCAACTCGCCGATTACAACGACTACCTGAGATCACTGGCCTCGAAGCTATCGCACGAGCTGCGTACACCACTTGCCATCGTCACATCGTCACTCGAGAACCTGGAGCACGAGACGTTGAACGAAGCGTCAGCCGGCTATACGGCCCGGGCCAGGGACGGTGCAGATCGCCTGCGAAGAATCCTGAGTGCGATGAGCGAAGCGAGTCGTGTCGAGGAACTCATGGAACACGCGGAGGACGAGACCTTCGATCTGCGCGCAGTGCTGGTGTCGACGATCAACGCGTATCGTGACGTCTATGCGAAACGGCGGTTTCAATTCAACCGCGATCTCGACGAAGCAATCGTTTCAGGATCACCGGAACTCTTTATCCAGATGCTCGACAAACTCGTCGACAACGCCGCCGACTTTAGTGCAGACAGCGACGTCATCACAATCAGTCTCGAACGCGACGACAGCCATTTCGTGCTTGGCATCCACAATCCCGGGCCGCCGCTGCCCGAGCGCATGCGCACGCAATTGTTTGACTCGATGGTGTCGGTGCGCCCGGGCGACGACAAACACCTCGGCCTCGGTCTTTACGTCGCCAGACTCATCGCCGAGGGACACGGTGGACGCATCAGCGCCGAAAATTCCGACGACGGCGTGAAGTTCTCAGTATCGCTGCCATCGGTCAGTTGAATCCAACTGTGGGAGCGCGCCCTGGCGCACGATGCTCGAACTCGCGTGACTCGCGTCACGCGGCCCCGTTTTGCTTCATGGTGGTCCGGTAAAGCAGTATCGCCACGACCGCCAACATCAGGAGCCCGAGCCAGCCACCGAAGTGCAGGCCACCCGGCAGCGTGAGCACGTCCGACGAACCGATGACGACGATGGGTATCGCGATAAAAATGCCCATCAGCGCCTCGCCCGTGATCAGTCCGGCCGAGAACAGTGTTCCCTTCTGGTGAATGCGTTCACGATCGCCCTCAGCGTCCCCAGGCGGGAATTTCCGCTCGACCAGGTGAGCAACAAGGCCGCCCGCAAAAATCGGTACGCTCAACTCGATCGGCAGGTAGATTCCCACTGCACAGGCCAGTACCGGCGCGCGCCAGGCCGCACCAGCTTTCTTCAGAATCTCGTCGATGACGATTATCACTGCGCCGATTGCCGCGCCGATACCGATCATCGTCCACGGCAGCTCACCGCCAAATATGCCCTTGGCGACCGAAGCCATCAGGTTGGCTTGCGGTGCCAGCAACGGGTTGGGATGCGTCTCGGTCGGCACGCCGATGCCGTAAGCCTGTGCGAGCAGGCTCAGGACCGGCGCCATGACGAACGCGCTCGATACACCACCAACCGCCAGCATGAACTGCTGCTTCCATGGCGTCGCGCCAAGTATGTAACCGCACTTCAGGTCCTGCAGGTTGTCGCCACCGATGCAGGCGGCGCTGCACACGACGGCACCGATCATGATCGTCGCAACGGCGCCGATGGGCGAATCCCGCCCCATCAACACCGCCAGCACCAATGCTGCAAACAGGATGGTTGCGATGGTCAGGCCCGACACCGGGTTGTTCGACGAACCGACGATACCGGCCATGTATGCCGATACCGAGACAAACAGAAAGCCCGCAACAATCATGATGATTGTCATCGGCACACTCACCAGCCATTGGCCGACGATGGCCTGGTACAGCACCAGCAAGGGTAGCGTGAACACCACGGTGCCGATCAATATGTAACGCATCGGCAGGTCACGCTCGGTTGCAGGTACCGCCGCGCCGTCTGCGGCGTGATCAACCATCAGGCCGCTCTTGATGCCCGAGACCAGCGACTTCCGTAACGAGAACAGCGTCCACACGCCACCCGTCAGCATCGCACCAACACCCAGGAAGCGAACCTGTGTGGACCAGATCGAATACGCCGCATCCTCGGCACTTGCACCAGCAAGCTCGACGCTGAGCACAGGATCCGCCGCGAGGAAATAGGTGCTGTAGATCGGGATCGCGACGAGCCAGGCGATGGCGCCACCAGCCAGCATCACGACACCGATGTTCAGACCGACGATATAGCCGACGCCGAATAGCGCCGGCGACAGGTTGGTGCCGAAGTAACCGATCGTCTTGTCGAACCATGTTGAAACCGACGCCGTGTCCGGGATCAGCCGCAGACCGCTGCCGGCGGCAAGCTTGATCAGGCCACCGAGCGCCGCGGCGCCGGCGAGTATCTTGAGCCCCTCGCCCGGCTTGTCGCCGGTACGCAGAACCTCGGCCGCTGCTTTACCCTCGGGAAACGCGAGTTTCTGGTCGACGATCAGCGAACGCCGCAGCGGCACGGAGAACAGTACACCGAGAAGTCCGCCGAGTCCGGCAATGGCCAAGACCCACGTGTAACGAAAATCGACCCAGTAACCGAGCAATATCAGTGCGGGTATCGTGAAAATAACGCCCGTCGCGATCGACGTGCCGGCTGAGGCACCCGTTGCGACAATATTGTTCTCGAGGATGTGGCCGCCACCGAGCATTTTGAGCACCGCCATCGACACGACAGCGGCAGGAATCGCCGATGCGATCGTCATGCCGGCAAACAGGCCGAGGTAGGCGTTCGCGGCAGCGAGTATCACGGCCAGCACGATAGCCAACACGATGGCACGGAAAGTTAACTCGGGTGGGACTTTATCCGACATGGGTGGCTCCTGTCCCCCGGGGCTGGGACTCGTTGTTATTGGTTCTTCACGCCCCGCCGAATAGTAGCAGGATACAAAAAGAGGGTCAGAGTCATATTCTCACGAAAATTATGACTCTGACCCTCTTTCTTGCTTACCAGGCGCCAAGGTACTTCGAGATGCCCTTGGCGGCCTCGCGGCCTTTGCACACAACTGTAACGACGAGGTCGGAGCCACGCACCATATCGCCGTGTTAAGGTTTCGGCCATCGCGGACATAGGGAGTCCGCGCCCCAAGGAGAAAATAATGACAAGAACGATATTAAAGCTGACTGCTGTTGTTGCCCTGGCCATATCCGCTGCAACAATCACAGTATCCGCACACGCGCAGGAATGGCCGTTCATTGGCGGTGACTACTGGGAGGTGACCGGGATCGACATCAAGGATGGAGGTGGATGGAAATATGCCAACTGGCTCGCGAGCGAGTGGCGAGACGAACTCGAATTTGCGAAGTCCAAGGGGTGGATCAAGGACTACATGGTCTTCAGCAACGTGCACAATCGCGCCGACGAGCCAGACCTGTTCCTTATCCGGGTGCGTGAAGACGTTCCGTCCGGCGAAGAAGGCGAGAAACGCTTTAAGGAATACATGGAGTGGCAAACCAAGACGATCGAAAAGATGGTCGGGGAAAGCGGTAATCGTGCCGAATACCGCACCGTGATGAGCACCTCCCTGCTCCAGGTACTCAACTTCCGCGAGTAGAAGAACCGCGAGCACGAGTAACGCGGGGGCGCTCGGGCAGATCGCGTGCCCGGGCGCCGTCGCTCGGTGTTCCACCGAGTGTGCCTGAATTGAAAGTGTTCAATATCGACGAGCATAATGCTCGCCGCATCCTTACCACACCCCGAGATACTTCGAGATGCCCTTCGCCGCCTCACGGCCTTCGAACACGGCCGTGACGACGAGATCGGAGCCGCGCACCATGTCGCCACCGGCGAACACCCTGGGATTGGTTGTCTGGTACGGGAGTTCGCCCAGCGTTGCAACGCGCACGCGTCCGCTTGGCAGCGTTTCTATACCGGCGCCTTCGAACCAGGATGGCGGATTCGGCCGGAAGCCGAACGCTATGATGACGGCGTCGGCCGACAATATTTCCTCGGTGCCAGGTACGGTCTCGGGTCTGCGGCGCCCATCTGCCCCTGGTTCGCCGAGCCGGGTCTCGATGACCTTCACGCCCGTGACGCTTTCGGTGCCGACGATCTCGAGTGGCTGGCGATTGAACAGGAAGTTGATGCCCTCTTCCTTGCTGTTTCTGACCTCGCGCCGTGAACCCGGCATGTTCTCCTCGTCACGGCGATACGCGCAACTCACGCTCGCCGCACCTTGTCGTATCGCGGTGCGATTGCAGTCCATGCCCGTATCGCCACCGCCGAGCACGACGACGTGCTTGCCGGCCAGGTCGACGTGCTCGAGCGCGTCGTCCTCGATACCGAGTTCACGATTGGCGTTCGACACGAGGTACGGCAGCGCTTCGTGAACGTCATCGAGATCCTCGCCCGGAAAGCCGCCGCGAACGGACGTGTAGGTGCCCATGCCGAGGAACACGGCGTCGAATTCATCGACGAGTTCGTTGAACGGTTTGTCTTCACCGACGCGCGTATTCAGCACGAACTCGACACCCATGCCCTCGAGCAACTCCCTTCTCGTCCGTACGATGCTCTTGTCGAGTTTGAACGGCGGGATGCCGAACGTCAGCAGGCCACCGATCTCGGGATAGGCGTCATAGACAACGGAACGGATACCTTCACGCGCGAGGACGTCCGCCGCCGCAAGCCCCGCGGGTCCGGCGCCGACGATGGCCACATGCTTGCCGGTATCCACAACGTTGGACATGTCCGGACGCCAGCCCGCCTTGACGGCCTCGTCGGTAATGTAGCGCTCGATATTACCGATGCTGACTGCGTCGATGCCGTTATTCAGGGTGCACGCACCTTCGCACAGCCGGTCCTGCGGACAGACGCGACCACAGATCTCGGGCAGTGAGTTCGTCTGATGTGAGAGCTCCGCAGCCTCGAACAACTTGCCCTCTTCGATGAGCGCAAGCCAGTTCGGAATGTAGTTGTGCACCGGACACTTCCACTCGCAATAGGGGTTGCCGCAGGACAGGCAACGACCCGCCTGTTGCGCCGCATCGGCACCGTCATAGCTTTCGTAGATCTCGCCGAAGTGCCGCACGCGCTCTTCGGGCGCCTGCTTTTCGGGGCCGCGGCGCGGAATCTCCAGGAACTGTAGTGGGTACTTAGACATTGCTGTATCTGTGCGCCGTGGGAGCGCGCCCCACCGCTATTTTTGCAGCTACGTTCATCACGCTGCCTGCCGTAGGGATTCGATCAACGAACCGAGCTCGGCCGCTTTCGGTTTCACGAGCCAGAACTTCGTGAGGAATGTGCGGTAATCGTCAAGGATCATGTCGCCCCACTCACTTCCCGTCGCCTCGATGTGCGCCATGATCAGCGAACGCAGGTGATGCAGATGTGCCTCCATGCTCTCGGGCGTAATGCGATGGATGTCGATGAGCTGGTGGTTGTAGCGATCGACAAAGTCCCGGTCGATATCGAGTACGTACGCGAAACCACCCGTCATGCCCGCGCCGAAATTGACGCCGGTACGGCCCAGCACGACGACGACACCGTCGGTCATGTACTCGCAACAGTGATCGCCCGCACCCTCGATGACGGCGCTCGCCCCGGAGTTGCGTACGGCGAATCGCTCACCTGCGCGACCTGCGGCGAACAACACACCACCGGTCGCACCGTAAAGGCAGGTGTTGCCGACGATCGCGGTTTCCCGCGCCACGTAGCCAACCTCTTCCGGCGGGCGAATCGTGATGCGTCCACCCGACATGCCCTTGCCGACGTAATCATTGGCGTCACCGACGAGGTCGAGGTTCAAGCCTGCCACGTTCCACGCGCCGAAACTCTGCCCGGCCGTGCCGGACAACCGAATATCGATTGGCGCGTCGCGCATGCCGTCGTTGCCGTGCAAACGCGCGATCTCACCCGACAGGCGCGCGCCGATCGAACGATGGTAATTGCGAATTTCGAACGCGAAGCTGCCGCCGCCTTTTGTTTCGATCGCCGGATACGTTTCTGTCAGCATCTCTTCCGCAAGCTCACCCTTGTCAAAAGGCTCGTTGCGGAGGTCGGTGCAGAATTGAGGAACATCCTTCGCGACGCCAGCGTCCGAAACGATCGGACCCAGATCAAGTCGGGACTGCCTTTCCGTGTCACCCGGTTGCAGCTCGACCAGGTCGACGCGGCCGATCAGCTCATCAAGCGTGCGAACACCGAGTGCCGCCATGTGCTCCCTTACCTCTTCGGCCACGAAGCGGAAGAAGTTGATGACCATGTCCGGCAGGCCGGTGAAATATTCGCTGCGGAGAATGTTGTTCTGTGTCGCCACGCCCGTCGCGCAGTTGTTGAGGTGACAGATCCGCAGGTACTTGCAGCCGAGCGCAACCATCGGCCCGGTACCGAAACCGAAGCTCTCGGCCCCGAGAATCGCGGCTTTGACTACATCGAGGCCGGTCTTCAGTCCACCGTCGGTCTGCAATCGCACCTTGTGGCGCATGTCGTTGGCGCGCAACACCTGGTGCGCTTCTGACAGGCCTAGCTCCCACGGGCTGCCCGCATACTTCACCGAGCTCAGAGGACTGGCGCCCGTACCGCCGTCGTGTCCCGAGATCGTGATCAGGTCCGCGTAAGCCTTGACGACGCCGGCTGCAATCGTCCCCACACCGGGTTCGGCAACCAGCTTTACCGAGACGAGGGCTTCCGGGTTAACCTGTTTGAGATCGAAGATCAGCTGCGCGAGATCTTCGATGGAATAGATGTCGTGATGCGGCGGCGGTGATATCAGGCCGACGCCGGGCTTTGCATATCGTAGCCGGGCGATGAGGTCGTTGACCTTGTGGCCGGGCAGTTGGCCGCCCTCGCCGGGCTTTGCGCCCTGCGCGATCTTGATCTGGATAACCTCGGCATTGACCAGGTATTCCGCGGTGACACCGAAACGCCCCGAGGCAACCTGCTTGATCTTCGACACACGCTCGCTGCCGTAGCGCGCCGGGTCTTCGCCGCCTTCGCCGGAGTTTGACCGCGCCCCGATACGATTCATCGCAATTGCCAGGGCCTCATGGGCTTCAGGCGACAATGCACCGAGCGACATGCCCGCACTATCAAAGCGCGGCAGTATCGCCTCGACGGGCTCGACGTCTTCAAGTGGCACCGGCGGGCCGGCCGGGGTCAGGCCCATCAGGTCACGCAAGGTTGCAACCGGCCGATTGTTCACGGTGTCCGCGTACGAGCGGTAACGCTCGTAGTCACCGGATCGCACCGCGGCCTGCAACGTTGCAACGACGTCCGGGTTGTAGCAGTGGTATTCGCCACCGTGCACGTACTTCAGAAGCCCACCCTGCGTCACGGGCTCGCGAGGTTCCCAGGCGAGCAGAGACAGGCGGCGCTGATCATCCTGGAGATCATCGAAGCCCGAGCCCTGGATTCGCGACGTCGTACCTTTGAAACAGCGATTGACGATCTCGTCACTCAGACCAACGATCTCGAACAGCTGTGCGCCCCGGTAACTCGAGATGGAAGAGATACCCATCTTCGACATGACCTTGAAGAGCCCTTTACGAATCCCGCGGCGATAGCTGCGACCGAGCTGTTGTTGCTTGCCGACGTTGCCGCGCTTGCCGATGTCGTGCAGCGACTGGTAAACGAGGTATGGGTAGACGGCCGTCGCGCCGTAACCGATCAGGCACGCGAAGTGATGCGGATCGCGTGCCGTCCCCGTTTCGACGATGATATTCGCGTTGCAGCGCATGCCGAGCGCGACGAGGTGGTGGTGCACGGTACCGGTAGCGAGCAACGCGTGTACCGGTAGCTTGCCCTGCTCGAGGTATCGATCGCTCAAAATGATGATGAGCTTACCGCGACGAACGGCGTCCTCTGCATGTTCGCAGATCTGGTCGAGCGCCTCGGGTAACGCCAGTGAATCGTCCACGTTGAGATCAATGAACTCGTGCGTCTCACCGTACATATCGGGTCCGAGCAACTGTCGCAGCTTTCTCTGCGACAGTACCGGCGAGTTCATGATCACCTGCTCGGCGTGTTCGGGACCGATATCGTGCAGGCTCGACTCGCGGCCGATGTTCGTCTGCAGAGACATGACAATCCGTTCACGCAATGAATCGATCGGCGGATTCGTGACCTGCGCGAACTGCTGGCGGAAATAATCAAACAGTGAGCGAATCCTGGTCGACAGTACGGCCATCGGGGTGTCGTCGCCCATGGAACCGACGGCCTCCTGTTCCGCCTTCGCCAGCACAGCAACTATCTCGTTGAGTTCCTCCTGACTCAGGTTGAACATCTTCTGGTAGATCGCGAGGGTCGGCGGATCGAACGGTTCGGCCGCCGTGTGCGTATCGATCAGTTCCGAGTCGAGATAGCGCACGCCGCGTTTCAGCCACTTCTTGTACGGTGCACGCATCTTGAGAATGTCGTGGATCTCGTCGTTTTCCAGCAGAGCGCCATTGACGAGATCGACCGCAAGCATCTCGCCCGGTCCGAGCCGGCCTTTTTCGACAACGTCCTTCTCGTCGTATTCGTAGACACCGACTTCGGATGCGATCGTGATGTGACGATCTTTCGTGATGACATACCGCGCCGGGCGCAACCCGTTGCGATCCAGACAGCACGCCGCATACCGGCCATCGGTCAGCACGATGCCTGCCGGTCCGTCCCACGGCTCCATCTGGCAATCGAAAAACTCGTAGAACGCGCGCACATCGGGATCGATATCGTCCACGGTCTGCCAGGCCGGCGGCAGGAGTATCCGCATTGCCTGCAACACATCCATGCCGCCCGCACGCATGACTTCGAGCATGTTATCGAGGCTCGAGGAATCGGAGCCTGTCAGCGAGATGATCGGGTCGAGGTCGGAGATATCGTCCAGTTTGTCCGAACGGAAGTTCTTCGCGCGCGCCTGAGCCCAATTGCGATTGCCCTGGATCGTGTTGATCTCACCGTTGTGCGCCAGGAAGCGGAACGGTTGTGCGAGCCGCCACTCCGGCAAGGTATTGGTCGAGAATCGCTGGTGGAAAACGCACACCGACGACTCGAGGCGCGGGTCCCGCAGGTCCGGGTAAAATACCGGCAGCGCGTCCGGCATGATCATGCCTTTGTAACTGATCGTTACCGACGACAGGCTTGCGATGTAGGTTTCGTGATCGCCAATACGATTCTCGGCTCGCCGCCGCGCAAGAAACAGCCGTCGATTGAAGCGTCCACGCGGCATGCCGTCCGGCGCATTTACGTAGACCTGTTCGATTCGCGGCAGGGTCTTCAGCGCAAGCTCGCCACAAGCTGACGGATCCGTGGGAACCTCTCGCCACCCGACGACTTCGAGGCCGATTTCGCCGACCGCCTTGTCGATGACCGCGCGCGCCGCAGCGGCAGTCGCGTCGTCGTGACTCAGGAAAACCGCGCCGGCGGCGAAACGTTCGGCCAGCACGAAGCCCAGTTGCTCACCGACGGTGCGAAGAAAGGTCGTCGGGAATTTTATCAGCAACCCGCAGCCGTCGCCGGTCTTGCCGTCGGCTGCTACGGCGCCACGATGCGTAAGACGGGCGAGCGCGGCGATTGCCGTTTCGACGACAAAATGACTTGGCAGATCGTCGAGATTCGCGATCAGCCCGAATCCGCAGCTGTCACGCTCGAAAGCAGGATCGTACAGGCCCTGCTTACTTCGATGTCGTGATGGCTCGGTCATAGTCGCCCTGAGATGCGCGCGGGACGCCTCCCCTATAAGTTGTCTCTGCTGAATTTGGGCCGGTGCAAGCGATCGACCCGAACGATCGAGTATATGTTACGGCCTTCGAATGCCGCTACTGCGCCGCAGCAAGCCGAGAAAAATCAAACGTTTAAGCACTCGCGCCGCTTTGAGGCGAGTAGCCGCAGGTATGGTTACGCGCGTAACCTTGGGCTGGAACTAGTGCCGCTGTTCTGCCGATATCTCCGCAGGATGCAGGCGAATCGTGCCACTCGATTTGAAGGCCACGGGGCTCACAAACGGAATGTCGATGTCGAACGTGCCCTTGAGCACGTAGGGAATTTCCCCGTACACGCCGTCGCGTACGATGAACAACAACTGCGGCGCCGTACGCATGAGATTCAGATCGACGCTGATCGCAAATCCGCCATCACTCGACGCCGGCACGGTAAAGTCGCCCTGTGTCTCACCGCTCGCAAAGCGATAGCCGTCGAGTTCCACACCGTAGCTAATCGCGGCAATCGGCAGCGGGAACGGGTTCGGATTGATGACGTCGAAGGCCAGCAGAAACGTCTGGCTGTTGAGGTCGAGCTCCGTGACCTCGACATTGCGCAGGCTGACTTGCGGGGTATCGACGAAACCGGCCGTGCTCGCGCAGCCCGTCAGGAACCAGGCAATTGCGCCAAGGCCGATGTGCTTGAAGCCGATTGATCCATTCATGGCGACCCCCTATCGCAACTCGCCGCCGAAATCATTCCAGCGTCCACTAACGAGCAGCCACTCGTTACCGTCGTTCTCCAGCTCGAGGGCGAACTGGTAGGCGTCGGCGTTGAATCCCAGGGCACTGTCTGTGGTTGCCCCCATACCGACCGTTAGTGTCACTGCGGCCGCCGTGTCGTCCATTACTTCGATGTCATCGACATTGACCAGCAACGCGACTTTGTTCGCGCGCATGAAGTAAAAGCGAAAGAGATTTTCGATGTCGTCGCGGGAATTACCACGGGCATCGGCGTACGTTGGCGAAATCATGTCGACGAGCTCGCCGCGGTCCTTGCTCTCCGCCGCCTCGTGACCACGATCGATCCAAGCCTCGATTTGATCTTCGACATCACCGGCTGAGCCACCACAGGCGCCCAGTACCGCGCAGGCGATGGCGGTCAATATGAGGCGCCAGGCCGTGGCTTCGGTCGGCGCCCGGATGTCGGATGCCTCGGCCTTCATCTGCTAAAGTCTACTGGCAATGCTGCCCCCATACGGTCAGTGCCGCCCAATCTGTGACGCAGTTCGCACTTTCCACGTAGTATTGCGCCTTAAGTAGACACGCTGTTGCAGCGTCATCGAGAGCCAATAATGTCTGTCAAATTACTCTCCGAAAGCATGGGCGCGACGATCACCGATGACGATCAGCTTCGGATCGACGCCATCCTCGCATTCTGGTTCAAGGAACAGGAACTCAGTGCCCCGCAGATCGATCGGCGCATGGATATCTGGTTCGGCGAGGATCAGGCCTTCGATCACGAAATCCAGGAGGAGTTTGCGGCGGACGTCGACAAGGCGTCGGCGGGCAAACTAGACCACTGGGCCCATGAATCACGTGGCCGCCTGGCGCTCATTCTTCTGCTCGACCAGTTCCGGCGCAACATTCACCGCGGCACCGCGCAAGCCTACGAGAAAGACAAGATAGCTCTGAAGCTGTGTGTCGAGGGCGCGATGGAAAAAAAGGACAAAGGACTCACTCCGATCCAGAGGGCGTTCTTCTACATGCCGCTGCAACACACTGAATCTCGCAAAGTGCAGTCCAAATCCGTCGCGCTTTACAACAAGCTCGCGGAAGCTGTCTCGCCCACCTACCAGGAGACATTCCTGACGATCGCCCAATTCGCGGAGCTGCATCGCGATATCGTCGAGCGCTTCGGCCGCTTCCCGCATCGAAACAAGGCGATGGGGCGCGACGACACGCCAGAAGAAAATGAGTACCTCTCGGGCGATAGCCCTGACTTCGGGCAGGGCTGAAAAAGGGTTCTGACCCCTTTTTCTCTCTATCGCTGGCGGCGCCCCCATTCGTCTACTAAGCTGAATTAGACAATATTGGGGGATAGCCATGAAACGACGCGATTTCTGCCTGTCGGCCCTCGGGGCGGGCGTAGCCACAGCGATACCGGCCCGTTACATCCTTGCCGATTCGCATTCGATCATCGACTTGCCAACTGTCACGTCGACGGGCGGTGAGACCACGCTCGAAGCCGCGGCAATTACGGAGCTCAGAGACAGCATGCGCGGTGCGCTCCTGCTGTCGGGCGATGATGGCTACGACCATGCACGTGCCGTCTGGAACGGCATGATCGATAGACATCCGGCGCTGATCGCTCGCTGCGAGGGTGCTGCCGATGTCAGTCATGCCCTGACGTTTGCACGCGAGCGCGATCTGCTCGTCTCAGTACGGGGTGGCGGCCACAGCATCTCGGGCAAATCGGTTTGCGAAGGTGGGCTCATGATCGACATGTCGGACATGAACAGCGTTCGCATCGACCGGTCGGGAGGAACGGCCCGGGCCGATGGCGGATGCCTGGAAGGGCACATCGACAGGGAGGCGGCATTGCTCGGGCTGGCGACCACCGGTGGCATCGTGTCGCATACAGGAGCTGCCGGACTCACTTTGGGTGGAGGCTTCGGCCGCATTTGTCGAAAGTACGGTATGGCTTGCGACAACCTAATCAGCGCAGATATTGTCACCGTCGATGGCAAGTTACGCCATGTCAGCGACGAGGAAGACGCGGACCTCATGTGGGCGCTCCGGGGTGGCGGCAGCAACTTCGGCGTCGTTACGGCGCTGGAGTACCGCCTCTATCCGCAGAACACGACCGTTGTGGCCGGCGACGTAATCTTCGCCTGGAAAGATGCCCGTGACGCACTGGTGTTTTATGCGGAGCATGGCGCCGACATGCCCGACGAGTTGAACCTCAACATTATTGTAAAGACGTTGCCGGATACCGGCCCCGTCGTTGCGGTCGAAGCAGTGTGGTGCGGCGACCCGGCGAAGGCCGATGCCGCTCTCGCGCCGCTGCGAAGCGTCGGCACACCAATTTCTGACACGATTGCCGCGGTTCCCTATGCAAAATTCCAGACTCGCGGTGATAACAGCAACCGGCATGGCATTCGCATGTATATGAAGTCGAGCTTCGTCAATGACTTCACGCCCGAACTCGTGGACCAGGTAATTGATGTTCACAGGGAGAGCCCAACCTATGCAGTGTTCTTCATGCAGTCCGGTGGCGCGGTCAACCGGAGGTCACCGGCCGATACGGCATTCCCGTACCGGTCTGCACACTCGAACATGATGGTTTGGCATCAATGGCACGACCTGGAATCTCCAGATGAGCGCGAGGAACGGATTGCACAGGTTCGTGCGGACTGGGCCCGACTGCAGAAGTTCACGCACGGCTACTACGTGAATCTAAATGACGAAGACACGGCTAAAACCCACGCAAATTATGGCGCCAATTATGAGCGACTCGTCAAGGCCAAGAACAAGTACGACCCGACCAACCTGATGCATCTCAACGCGAATATAAAACCGACTGTTTGATCGCGCGTGAAGACAGGATCGCGTAGCGCCATGTCAGCATTATCGCAGCAGCGGACAGGCCGATCACGAAGCCGCCCCAGATGTAATTGGGTGGCAGCTTGTAGGTGACGGCGGCCAGATATGCCATCGGGAACGCGAACACCCAGAACGCGACGATGTTGATCGCCATCGGTACACGCGTGTCTTTGTAACCACGTAGTGCGCCCGCCGCACCGATCTGTATGCCGTCCGCGACCTGGAAGATTGCCGCCATCAACAGCAGGCTGATCGCTATGCCCTTGACCGCGACATCACTGGTGTAAAGACCAACCACTGCATCCCTGAACAGCAGCAGGAAGGTCGCGGAACACATCATGAACCCGGCACAGATGACGATGCCCAGCGCGCCGGCGTATCTTGCGTGGTGCAGGTCACCCCGACCCAGCGCATAACCCACGCGGACCGTGATAGCGGAATTTATACCCAGCGGAATCATGAACATCGTTGCTGCGAAGTTGATCGCGATCTGGTGTGCGGCCGTTATTTCCGGTCCCAGCGTACCCATCAGGATAGAAACGGCGTTGAATAGACCAGCTTCTGCCGTGATCGTGATCGCAATCGGAACGCCGAGCCAGATAATCTCCTTCAAGGCCTCCGGTCGCAGTGGCGCAAGTCTCGAAAATATACGTAGCGGCTCGTAGACCTTGCTCGATGTCATGTAGAGGAGAAGCACAATCGCGATGATCCACATCGTGATGCCGCTTGCGAGTCCGCAACCGACGGCGCCCATCACCGGTGCGCCAAGCTTGCCGAACATGAATACCCAGTTGAGGAACACGTTGCAGACGAGCGCGAAAATAGACGTGTACATGATCGGCTTCGTGACGCCGATGCCCTCGGTCGTGAAACGCAGCGCAAGGAAGATGAACATACCCGGCGCGCCGAGCGTAATCGCCTTGACGTAACCAACCGTCGTCTCGCGGAACGCGGTGTCGATGCCGATCGTCTCGAGCATTGGCGCCACCCAATACTGCGCTATCAATATAATCGGAATCGCGAACGCTACACCGAGGTAGAGCCCTTGCCTCGTGTAACGGCCGATCAATGCTCCATCGCCCGCGCCGTGATGGCGTGCCGCAATTGGCGAGATTGCCATCAGCGTGCCCAGGGCCATCGTGAAACCGAGGAACCAGACACTGCCGCCGACCGCAACGGCCGCCAGCGCCTCGGCGCCGAGACGGCCGGCCATCACGGCATCCGCGAACTGCATGCCCGCAATCGACAGGTTATTGACGATCAGCGGCCCGGCGAGGCGCAGCAGCGCTTTGATCTCGCGCCCGAATCGTCCGGGTTCTGTCTGCTTCTGCATCGAGTATCGCTTCCGAGAAATTCAGGTGGGAAATCGTGACGGGCAACTACGTTCCACTCGGTCAATAGTGTAAAGTTGCCACGCATTCGTGTGAATCATTCTGTACGGAGGCATTATGCTGCACGATGGTCGATCTGTGCGCGTCGCTGTAGTTGGCGGCTCGCGTACCCCGTTTTGTCGCTCACACTCAGTCTACCGGGACTGTTCGAACCAGGACCTGATGACCGCCGCTCTGCAGGGCCTGGTCACGAGGTTCGACCTGCGTGGGCAAACGATGGGCGACGTCGCCCTGGGGGCTGTTATCAAACACTCCCGGGACTGGAATCTCGCGCGCGAGAGCGTGATTGATTCCGGCCTGTCGCTGCGCACGCCCGGCGTCGATCTGCAACGCGCTTGCGGTACCAGCGTCGAAACTGCAGTCCTGATCGCGAACAAGATCGCGCTCGGCCAGATCGACTGTGGCATCGCGGGTGGCACCGACACTGTCAGTGACGCCCCCATCGTTTTCCGCGACGAATTCAGGCGCATCCTGCTCGACGTTCATGCCGCACGCTCGGCGGCGCAGCGCATCATGCCCTGGTTCCGCCTGCGGCCGAAGCACTTCAAGCCCGACTTTCCGGGCGTCCTCGAACCACGGACCGGCCTGTCGATGGGCGAAAGCATGGAGGAAACCGCGAAGGAGTGGGATGTCCAACGTGAGCACCAGGACCAACTCGCGCTCGCAAGCCACGTTAAAGCCGCAGCCGCCTTCGATGCCGGATGGTACGACGATCTCGTCGTGCCATTCATGGACGCCGAGGAAGATAACAACATTCGCCGGGACACGACGTTCGAGAAATTACAGATGTTGAAGCCGGTCTTCGACAAGACTGCCGACGGCACGCTGACAGCCGGCAATAGTACGCCGTTGACGGACGGCGCCGCGGCAATATTGCTAAGCAACGAGGACTGGGCCCGCAAGAAGAACCTCCCGATTCTCGCGTATCTCACGTTCGCAAAGGTCGCGGCCGTCAACTTCATCGATGACGAAGGCTTGCTCATGGCGCCGGCGTACGCCGTCTCCGATATGTTGAAACAGGCGGACCTTCGTTTGCAGGACTTCGATTTCTACGAGCTCCACGAGGCATTCGCGGCGCAGGCAATTGCGACGTTGAAGGCCTGGCAATCCGAGAAGTTCTGCCGCGAGAAGCTCGGCCGCAACGAGCCAATGGGACCCATCGACCTGTCCAGGATGAACGTCAAGGGCGGTAGTGTAGCGATCGGCCATCCTTTCGCGGCAACCGGCGCGCGCATCATTGCGACGATGGCCAAGCAGCTGGGCGAAAAGGGGTCAGGCCGCGGCCTGATTTCCGTTTGCACCGCCGGCGGCATGGGCGTTACCGCGATCATGGAAGCCGCGGGCGAGTAGCAAGCCCACGTAATCAGGGGGGAGCAAATGGCCGGGTTCAGTGCCTTTCTGGCCGAACTCAACGGCATACTCTGGCACGAGTATGTGCTGTACGCGATCGTCGGCACCGGCCTCCTGTTCACGGTATGGAGCGGCTTCTGCCAGTACCGCGCGCTGACGCATGGCCCGAAGGTCATCAGCGGTATCTACGACGACCCGAACGATCCCGGAGCCATCAATCACTTCCAGGCCCTGTCCGCCGCATTGTCAGCGACGGTGGGCCTTGGCAACATCGGCGGCGTCGCGCTGGCGATCGCCCTGGGTGGTCCGGGCGCCGTGTTCTGGATGTGGGTCATCGGCTTCCTCGGCATGGCGATAAAGCTGACCGAGGTAACGATGTCGATGCTGTATCGCAATACCGACGACCCTGATAATCCGCACGGCGGCCCCATGTGGGTGGCCGCGCGAGCACTGGAGAAAAAGAACCTCGGCGGGCTCGGCCGTGCAATCGGTATCGTCTTCTGCGTAATGCTGCTGATATCGACCTCGACCGGCGGCAACATGTTCCAGGCCTGGAACGTCGGCGAACTTACCGAAGAGTATTTCGCCATTCCGAGCTGGATCACCGGCATTGTGCTGGCGATTACAGTGGGCGCCGTCATCATCGGTGGCATCAAGCGTATCGGCAAGGTAACCGCAACGCTGGTGCCTTTCATGTGTGCGCTTTACCTGCTTGCAGGTTCCTACGTACTGGCGATCAACGCGTCGGACATTCCTGCCATGTTCGTGCTCATCTTCATATCCGCTTTCGTTCCCACCGAAGCAGCAGGCGCGTTCGTTGGTGGCACCGCCGCAGCGGCGTTCGTATTCGGGATGAAGCGCGCCATATTTTCGAACGAGGCCGGACAGGGCTCGTCACCTATCGCGCATTCTGCGGCAAAAACCGACGAGCCCGCTCGCGAGGGCATTGTCGCCGGGCTCGAACCATTCATCGATACGATCGTCGTCTGCACATTCACGGCGCTCATCATACTGACCACCGGCATCTGGAATCGCGGTCCGGACGTCGCGTTCAGCGAGCCGCCCTCAATCGCCCGCTCAGAAGCCGGCTGGCAATTTGCGCCAACTCCCGTTGTCGGCGACGACTGGCGGGAGGGTGACAAGGTTATCCTCGTCGTTGCCGCACACGGGCGCGACGATGGTTTCGACCGCTACAAGCTGGAAGGAAATCTGACCCGCAACGAGGATGGTTTCTTCGTGTCGTGGAGTTCATTCGCCAGCGATGTCAAACCGCGCATTGTGGGCGACGGTTTTTACCGCACCTACATCGGCGCCACGCTAACCGCCAAAGCGTTCGACAGTGTGACTCCGGGCCTCGGCAAATGGCTGGTTTCGATTGCCGCCTGGCTGTTCGCAATATCGACGATGATCTCATGGGCGTACTACGGCGAGCAGGGTGTCATTTTTCTTGCCGGTGACGGTGCGGTCTTCGGGTTCAAGGTCTTCTACTGCCTGCTCATCGTCGTCGCGACGCTCGGCTTCATCCAGAGCGACACCGACCTCGACAATGTCACGGGCGTGGGCACCGGTGTACTGGTCATCGCCAATATTCCAATCTGCTGGATTTTCGGTTACCAGGCGATGCGCGCGTACAAGGATTACGTCGGCCGCCTCAAGGCCGGCCTCATAGGGCCTGACCATCCGCCGCCATCACTCGACGACCTGCTGTCGGGCAGAGATGTAGAGAAATAATCTGTGGGAGCGCGCCCCAGCGCGCGATGAAGCTTTGATCGCGCGCTGGGGCGCGCTCCTACTGTTCTTCTTCCTGCTTACCGCGCTGTATCGAGTTCAGCGCTTTATCAATACGCTCCTTGGCCTGCTTGGTCACACCGCCTCGCTGGTATTCGTCCACGACGAACGACTCGAACTTGTCGACAAGCTCATCCATATTGGCAACACCGAAGGAGTACTCCTGCTTCACTTCAGCCGGCGCATGCTCATAGGCTTTGAACAGGTTTATCCAGATCTCACTTTGCTTGCCAACGCCGATCAACTGGTAGAACTGCGGCCCGGGACGATCCTTTGTACCTTTTACAAGGCTGATGATGCCGGCAATCAGCGATGCCGGCACCAGCACGAGGTCACGGAGGCCGTCGACAAGCAGTTTGACCTGCAGTACGGCCAGATCGCGTAACAGTGTCCAGCGATCAGGATGATCGCTGTGTTCGGGGAGATTGGAATCCATCGTGGCGTTACCTGCGTAAAAGTCAATCAAGACAAGCGATTATAGCGACCCTATCGGTGGCAAGGGGGCAACCTTTCCAGTAGTGTTACGGCCAGCACGCACCGGTCCCAGGTTTATGCCGACGTTTCAAGCTTCGCCGCCGTATGAACATGGCAGTCCCGAGTCACTCGGGGTGCTGCTCATCAATCTCGGCACTCCAGAGGAACCGACGGCGCCTGCCGTGCGTCGCTTCCTGCGGGAGTTCCTGTCGGACCCGCGAGTCGTCGAGATACCGCGAGCCATCTGGTTGCCGATACTTTACGGCTTCATCCTGCCCTTCCGGCCGTCGCGTTCCGCGCAGGCGTATCAGAAGATCTGGACTGAAGACGGCTCGCCGTTGTTGCTCATTTCCGAGGACATCACGCGATCGTTACAGGAAAAGCTGACACAGCGATTCGCCGGCCCGGTGCATGCGGCGCTTGGCATGTCCTACGGCAACCCGTCGATTCCAGCCGCGCTGGATAAGCTGCATGAGCAAGGCGCACGGCGCATTGTGGTTCTGCCGCTGTATCCACAGTACTCCGCGACGACGACGGCTTCAGTATTCAACGCCACGACGGCAGTGCTCGGGGCTCGCCGCTGGGTCCCTGAACTGCGCTTCATCAATGACTATCACGACGCCCCCGGGTACGTCGCTGCACTGGCCGCGAGCGTGACCGATTACTGGGAACAGAACGGCCGCGGCGACAGGTTATTGCTGTCGTTTCACGGCGTCCCCAGGCACACGCTCGAGGCCGGAGACCCGTATCACTGCCAGTGCCTCAAGACTGCGCGCTTGCTCGTGGCATCGCTGGAGCTTGAGGACGACGACTGGCAGATTGCGTTCCAGTCGCGCCTCGGCCGCGGCGAGTGGCTGCAACCCTACGCCGACGCGACCATCGCGGACCTCGGCCGCAAGGGGCTCGCCCGCCTCGACGTGCTTTGCCCGGGGTTTGCCGCCGACTGCCTGGAGACCCTCGAGGAAACCGCGATGCAGAATCGTGACATCTTCCGCACGTCGGGCGGTGGCGACCTGCATTACATCCCTGCTCTGAATGCCCGCGACGATCACATCGCATTCCTGGCGAGGCTGGTCGAGAAACATGCGGGTGGCTGGCCCGAGTCCTCGCCGGACTGGAGCGAAAGTGAGGCAGCGCGCCAGCGCGACCGTTCCAGGGAACGCGCGCTGGCGGCCGGGGCGGAACGATGAGCGGAATCGGTCGTTTCCTGGAAATCAGCGTGCGTTGCGACGACGTCCCGGAATCCCTGCATTTTTACAAGACGCTTGGGTTTTCGGAACTCGAGACCGCCGACATATGGCCCCACAAATACGCGGTCGTCAGTGACGGTGTTCTCTGCATTGGCCTGCACGATCGCGACTTCGAGTCGCCCGCGATCACGTTTGTGCAACCCGATCTTGCGCGGCACGCCCGATCGATGGCAGACCACGGTTTCGATTTCAGTTTCATGCAGCTTGACGAGGACAGCTTTAACGAAATCGGCGTGAAGGATCGCGACGGCCACCTGATCACGATGCTGGAAGCGCGCACTTTCCACGGCGACGACGAGGATGACAATGACTCCCTGTGCGGTACCTGGTTCGAACTGACGCTGCCGGTGCGTGATGCGATGCGCTCCGCGCAATTTTGGGGCCCAGTTGCGGGCGCAATCATCACCATGCGCGAGGAACCGACGACGCACCTGCGATTCGATGCCGGCGGCGTTGCGCTGGGACTCTCGGAGAGTATTGCGCTCGAACAACCGTCACTGTGCTTCAAGTGTCACGACAAGTCCGCACTTGGCGATTTGATTAAAGCGCAAGGATTGGAGGCCGGGAAATTCCCGGGTTTCGAGGGCGCCTTCAAGGTGCTGACCGCCCCCGAGGGCACGCAGCTTTATGTATTCAAGGAAGACTTTCTTGGCGAAGCAATCGAGGTCGACGAGGATGTCGACCCGAGCGAAGCAGAAGGGAAATTCAACTGACGAGAGAGCATGTAGATATGGATAGCCTCGAAATCAACGCCCCGAATGACCTGCCAATGAAGCACTCCGGAATCGGAATTGCCTCGTTCGCCCTGTCTATCGGAATCCTGATCGTGACGTTCATCCTCGTCGTAGTTGCAGGCGTCATGGAAGCATCGACGCCGGGCGGAATCAACGAGGAGTCACCCGCAGCAATCATGCTGGGGCTCGCAATCATTGGGATGGTCGTGCTCAACGTGGTTGCCTTCGGGCTCGGCATCGGCTCGATGTTTCAAAAAGACCGCAAGAAACTGTTCGGCGTACTCGGCATGACGTTTTCAGCTCTCACCATCGTCGGCATCATCTCCTTGATTCTGTTCGGCATGAGCATCGACGGCTGATGCCGGCCGCGCTAAAGGTTGCGTAGCAAGCCGAGCGCCTGGCTGAGATAGCCGGCGCCGAACAGATTGAGATGATTCAGCACGTGATAGAGCTGGTATAGCTTCAACCGGCGCTCATGCCCGGACGCCATCGGCCAGGCCCGTTCGTACGCGCGATAAAACTCACGCCCGAACCCTCCAAACAACATCGTCATCGCGATGTCGGACTCACGGTCGCCATAGTAGACCGCCGGATCGAATATGACGGGCACACCATCCGCGACACCCCAATTGCCACACCACAGATCTCCGTGACAAAGCGACGCTTGCGGCTCGTATTTGTCGAACAGCTCCGGCAATCGTCGCGCTAATTCGTCGCCCAGCGATTGCAGCTCTCCCTCGTAGCCGTTTCGTGCGGCAAGCTCGAGCTGAAAACGCAGCCGATGCTCTCGAAAAAACGCTACCCAATCATCGGCCCGGGGATTCTGTTGTGGTGTCGGTCCAATCGTGTTGTCGCGATGCCACCCGTGCTGCTCAGCCGTATGCCGATGCAGCGCCGCGAGCTGTTCACCAAACAGCGATTCCGTCGCGGGAGTTGCTCGCTCGAAGGACAGGCGTTCGATCGCGATGAAGGCCTCGCCATCCTCTACGCCATAGTCGAGGACGTCAGGCACACGAATCGCGTCAGCCACCTTGAGCTCACGGAGGCCTTCGGCCTCGGCTTCGAACATGTCGATGGCGCTTGCCGGCCCGGTCTTGACGAAAGCGCGACGCTCGACCAGCATCTCAGAAGCGGCTGAGGTCGGACACTCGTTCGGCCTGGCGCCTGAGCGCCGTGCCGATATTTGCTTCGTCGAACAGCGCGTTGATTGCGCCGAGATCCGGCATCGAGCGCCGCAGCTTCGATTCGGGATCTTCAATGGGAGCGTCGCAGGCAATGCCGGTCAGTTTACGGGCGAGTATTGCGGCATCTTTGTGAGTCTCCAGCTTGGCGCCTAGCGTCTTCGCGCCCCTGACTTCAACCTCGTGCACCTTATCGAGATTGTCATAGATGTCGTCAAGACTGCCGAAGTGACTGAGCAGCGCGCCGGCTGTCTTCTTGCCGACACCGGGCACGCCGGGAATGTTATCGACGCTGTCGCCGGCGAGCGCGAGAAAATCTGCAATCTGTTCGGGCCAGACGCCGAAGACTTCGGGAACCTTGTCGTATCCGATCTTGCCCTTGCCAGCGAAGTCCCAGAAAACATCGTCACGTGTCAGTAGCTGCGCAAGGTCCTTGTCACGAGTAACGATCGTAGACGGACGACCGTTACGACGACCGTGTTCGACGAGCGTGCCGATGAGATCATCCGCTTCGTATCGTGGATCCGCACAGTTCATGAGGCCGAGCGCTTCGGAATATCGGCGGCACTGCGAGAACTGCCGCTTGAGATCGGCGGGTGCCGGCTCGCGATTCGCCTTGTACTCGGGATAGATCGTCGTCCGAAACGACGTTGTCAGGCTCTCATCAAAAGCAACTGCAACGTGCTCGGGATTGACCTGCTCGATGAAGTCCCCGAGAAACCGACAGAACCCATACAACGCGTTGATCGGATTCCCATCCCCATCCACCATATCGTCGGGCATCGAATAATAAGCCCGAAATACATAGACACTCGCATCGATCAGATATTGCATGGCAAGAGTATAGCGCCAACCTCTTGGCATCGGGTGCGCGGGGTAGCGGGTCATTTATCTCCCTCATGGCTCGCTGCGCTGCGCTTTACTTCGATCGACAAACGCCCCGCTACCCCGCGCACCCGATTCGCACGACGTTGTTACCCCGCAATCGGTTAGGGCACTCAGTACCAGGGCGGGGGTTTGGGATGTTTTTTGCGCGAAGTAAAGCGGACCGAAGGGAGCCATGAGCGCAAAAAAGCATGCCAAAGCCCCGCCCGGACAGCTCATGCGTGTATTTCAGAGCAGGATCAACCGTGGAAATGGGTGTCTATGACTTCCTCGCCTGAGAAGAGGTGGTCTGTCAGGCGCGCATGCAGCGGGCTCGAGCGCGGGATGTGCGCAAGCAAATATTGCATTTGGTCGGCGAGGACGCGCCGCCCCTTGAGGTAGATGTACTCGGCGTAGGTCGGTGTGAACGGCACGGCGACCAACTGCATCGATGCCTGTTCCGGCGTGCGACCACCTTTGTAATTGTTGCAGCGGCGACAGGCCGTCGCAACATTGTTCCAGGTATCGCCTCCTCCCCGCGAGATCGGCGTGATGTGATCCCGGGTAAGGTCGCGCGTCGGGTAGCGCATCGCGCAGTAGAGACACAAGTTAGCGTCGCGCTTGAACAGCGTGCGGTTGTTGAGAGGCGGGACGTACTTGTCACGATTGCGTGACAGGCTGCGGCTGGTACCGTGCGTTGCAATGATCGAATTGACATCGACCTTGCTGCGCTGCCCGTCAATGGAACTGTAGCCACCGAACACCGTGTAAAGGAGTGTGCCGCAGTCATACGCTACCTGCTCGGCGTGGTAAAGACGTACCGCCTCGCGATAGTCAATCCACTCGAGCGGCATTCCGGCAACGTCGGTTCTGAGAACCTGTTGCGATATATCGGACGCGACTCCGGCCAGCATATGCACACCTCGGGTGCTGATTGCGGCTGCATTCATTATCACAGCTCGCACAACGCTAGTTTGCCGAACGTGTCTCAAAAATCAACAGACAATCCGTGTCTGTTGATCAATATTCGAGGTTTTCGTAACCGTTTTGTTGCGATTCCTCAGAGCGACTTGAAAACTTCGTCGAGACTGTCCTTCGCATCGCCGAAG
>Ga0255054_10000157_pt1 | contig 37470 bp, 73 predicted proteins | sample JV7_2_23_MG_FD_188634 | JGI IMG/M metagenome (GOLD analysis project Ga0255054, IMG submission 188634) | Seawater microbial communities from Jervis Inlet, British Columbia, Canada - JV7_2_23 | ecosystem: Environmental > Aquatic > Marine > Inlet | place: Canada: British Columbia | collected... | reverse complement strand
TCTGCGATGCGTCTATGTCGGATACAACGCCGAAAACGAGAGCCGCCACAGTGAGAAATTCTGGCAGCTTGAGGGAGACGGTAACGGGAGCGTAACCCGGCGTTGGGGTCGCATCGGCCGCAATGGCACGAGCAAGCCGATCGCCCTGTACGATGGCCTCGACAAGTTCCACGAGAAACGCGGCAAGGGATACCGCGTGGCCGTCCGCTAGGACACCACACCCCCGGGGGCCCGGAAACGGGCCCCTTATTACGTGGGCGCCATAGGGGCCCCGTGGTGCGGCCGGCCTGTGGGCGCTGGTCATATTTGGCGGGTCCCTAGGGCGCGGCGTGAGGGCTCGAGATCCGCCTGTGGGGGTGGTCGATTCTTTTGAGAAATCGACACGAGCCGGGAATCACACAGGGGTGATAGTGGTAGACCATACGAGCATGGCGAACACCCCGAGCGAAACCCGAGACCTTATCCTCCCCTCCGAATTGTGCACCCGCGTGAGTGAGTGGCATTCGGGCCAGTGGTCGGCCACCTACTCCCTGTGCAGCACGGGCCTTAATCACTACGTGAGCCCGGCGATGGTCGAGGCCGCCGCCGACGAATTGGAGGGTCCTGCGGGCCGGTATGACACCCCCGAATTGCGGGCCGACCGTGAGGATCTCGCGGGCGAGTTGCGCACCATGCTGGCCTACCCCGAAGAGCACCGCGCCTAGTCTGGCATATTACGTGCAAGTGATAAGAACAATGAGCAAGACTCCGACCCTTCGATCCCGCGTCCTGAACCTCCTGCACACGTCCCGCATGTTGGGCCTGTCCGGTGTGACTGTTGCGGTGTTGGCTGCGACCCTTAGCGGCCCCACGGTCCCGGTCCAGCCTGAGACGGTCCTGGCGTCTGTGCTGGCTGATATGGTCGAGACCCCGGAGGGTGCCGACACTCCCCCGGTCCACTATGACCTAAGCGGCAACGAAGCAAGGCTCGTGCTGCGAGGTGGCCCCAATGCGTAGGGCCGGCGTCCTGGCCCTGGCCTGTGTGGCGACGGCCCTTGTGGGTCTCGTGGGCTTGACCGGCTTTGCGCTGCAATGGTGCGGGGAGGGTCTGACCGGCTTCGGGTTCCGGGGAGCGACGGCCCTACAATTGGCCGTGAACTTTGAACGGGATCGTGAAAATGGCACGGAGTGTGCATCCTAAGAGGGCATGAGCATGAGTCGTATCCCGAGCGTCGTTTCCTCCTACGTTGGTTTCATGAGCCGGTCGGCTGCGAGCCAGCGCGCCGGTCTGGCTGACCTGTGGGATCGGTTGCAAGGGCTGCGAGGCAACAACACCCGCGAGGCCAAGCGCGTGGCGTCTGAGATGGGCCTCGACCCCCTGGCGGCCTCGTGGCACTGCCGCAAGCTGGTCGTGGGTGTGGAGTACCCCACAGGCGACGAGATGCTGGCGACCGTGCTGGCCCGTCTGGAGACGGCCCGGGATGCTGCCCGCGCTCGATCGGCGCAACCCCGCCGGCCCGACCCCTACCACCCGGGAGCCCCCACCCTGCCGGGGAACCGGAGCCCCTCGGCCTAACGGTCGCGGGCGAATTCCTAGGAGCCCTGGCCTCGTGTCAGAGGCTCCCGTGTGAGCTCGTGTGAGGGCTCGAGGCCCCGCTGGTCATGTTTGGCGGGCCGATAGCTCGTGGCGTGGAGGCTCGTGCGGCGCCTGGCGGGTATGACACGCGTGTCATAGTTGGAGGGTCTGAGGACCTATCACAACTGTGTAATATCATTGGGGAATCTCGGAACGGGCTCCGGGAGGCGTCTGGGTATGACACGTGTGTCATACCATAAAACGTCGTATTCGGAATAAGTATGACACGCGTGTCATAGGCAAACCGGTGCACGCTACCTAAGTTGGGTATGGCACTCGTGTGATACTTTGGCACGCACCGTGCATCATTAGTAGGGCAGAGAGACAGAATGACCAACCTACTCACCGCCCTCGTCGTCCTCCTTCCCGCCCTTTTCGTCATGGCCACCGCGTGCCAGACCGTCACCGATGAGTACGGCAAGCCTGTCCCCCGCGGCACCCGCTCGTTTCTCGGAGACGCCCGCCACCTGCTTGGCATCCTCTAGGCCCGAGCGGCGCAATCGACCCCCGTAGCTCGCAGGAGCACGGGGGTTTGGAGCGTCTAGCGGCCGGCTCGCAGGGTGCTGTGAAGGCCGTTGCGGCGTGTGGCGATCCCAGGACGGCCCCGGCCCCGGTTGGTGGTTGGTGCCCCGTGATGAAAAAAGTGGTTTCGTGCATGGGGGGCCCGATCCCTGGACGCACGGGGGCACGCCCGTGGCCGGCGGTTGTGAACATGAAATCCCACTCACCCGGGGCGATGGGGCTCACCCGCAGGGGTGGCTGTGCCGGGGCGATCCGGGGACGCGGGGATCGGGGATCGGGGATCGGGGATCGGGGTAGCTGGAGCTGGAGCTGGAGCTCTGGGGGTCGGGGATCGGGGTATCGATCCCCGGACGCTGGAGGTCTCCCCGGTGCGCGGCCGGTTCGCAGCCGGCCAATCATGTTTGGCGGGTCGCGAACCTGCGGCGTGGGAGCTCGTGCGGCGTGTGAAGGGGTCAAATCTTTTTACGAAAAGATGCGAAGGGTGGGAATCACACAACGGTGATACCGGTAGTCCCTAGCGAGATGAGCAAGGTCCGAATGAATGCCACCCCGGCGCAAGCCGCCGATATCCTCACCCGCCTCGATACCACGGGGCCCACCTCCAAGGATTTCGAGCACATGGGCTATACCTTTGAGCACTTCCTCACCTACGGGCAGCTCACCGGGAAACACCTCAAAATGGCCCACGATCGCTTGCGTCCCGCTTTGGAGGCGGCCGTCGCTGCCTGATCGGCGCCGTCCCTTTGACCCCCACCCCCGGATGCTGCCCCACGCAGCACGGGGGTTTCGGGGTGAGACCATGAGACACCCACGAACCAACGTCCACGCCCTCACCCTCGAACTGTCCACCGCGACCTGTGGCACCCCCACCGCAGCTCTGACCGAAACGGACGCATCGGGCAGTGAGAATGTCCAATTCTCCGGCCCGCGCGAATGGGTCCAGGCCATGCGCCTGGAATGGTACGCCGGGGTTCCCTACACCCGCGTCACGATCGAGACCGTCACCGCCTAACGGCTGGCGTATCACCTGGGGGCCATAGGGCTCCCGGTGCGTAGCCGGTTCGCCGCCTGCCAAACATGTTTGGCGCCTCCGCAGCCCGTGCCGTGGGGGCCCGTGCGGTCGCTGCGAGTCTGCGATCTTTTCTCGAAAAAGACTCACGGGGTGGGAATGACACAGGGGTGATAGCGGTAGTCTCCTACGTGAACAAGGAACGCAAGCTCGCGCAAGCCGTCTATTGGATCGATCAGTGCCGCCTGGGGCGCGCGGGGGAGACCTGCCCCGCCTGTGCTCGTCAGAGCCGCTGGGCCAAGCGCACCGTTTCGCGGATCACCCGCCGTGCCGCTCGCCAAGCTCTGCGCCAAGCGGCCCGCTAGGCCCCACCGGCCCGATCCAGCCTCCGGCGATTCGATTCGCGGAGGCTTTCGGGGTGTGAGCACCGACAGCAGCCGCCTCCAAGAGTCCACCGTCGAGATCGCGCGCGACACCTATCGCAAGTGTCGGGCCACCCACGGGGGCACACAGGCCGAGTTCGAAGCCGCCTGCGTGTTGCACATGCAACGCACTGGCCGGGCGCCACAAGCCGGCTATGCGGCCTCACGGTGGGTAGTGGCCGCGATGGCCGTGGCTGGCAATCTCCGACCCGACCGCGGACGGGCCACACAATTGGGCCTGCGCTGGTAGGGCCTGGCGTATGGGCCTGGCGTGATAGGGCCCCCGGAGCGCCCCCGGGTCACGGGGTGCCAAACATGTTTGGCGGATCGCTAGCCTGCGACACGGCGGATCGTGCGGCGTCTCGTGGGGTCGAATCTTTTTCACGAAAAGATTCGAAGGGTGGGAATGACACAGGGGTGATAGCGGTAGAACACTACGAGATGAGCGAGACCCCTACCCTTCGATCCCGCGTGTGGAACCTACTCGGAACCGCGCACACCCTTGGCCGCGCTGGTATCACTGTGGCCGTGTTGGCTGCGACCCTGAGCGCGCCCGGCTCTACCGTCTCCCCCATGGCCGTGCTGGCGTGTGTCGAGTCTGACATGCTGGAGACCCCGGAGGGTGCCAACGCTCCCCCGATTTACTGCCAGCCCACGGCGGACGGGCCAACCCTCTGCCCCCGGAGCTTCCCTAGTGCGTAGGGCGGCCTTTATGGTCCTGGCCTGTCTGGGGACGGGCCTTGTGGGCCTCGTGGGTATGACCGGCGTTGCCCTGCGTGGGTGCGGGTCTGGTCTGGTATCTGTGAGCCGCTGGGGAGCGACGGCGTTACAACTGGCCGTGAACGATCAAAAGGATCGTGAAAAGGGCACGGAGAACCCTAGCGCGTAGACCCTACGGTATCACCTGGGGACCATAGGGCTCCCGGTGCGCGGCCGGTTCGGACTCGGCCAAACATGTTTGGCGCCTCCGCATCCCGTACCGTGGGGATCCGTGCGGCCTGTGAGGGGTCAAATCTTTTTCACGAAAAGATGCGAAGGGTGGGAATCACACAACGGTGATACCGGTAGCCCCTAGCGAATCACAAGAGCAAGACCATGAGCAAGACCACGAAAACGATGAAGAACCTACGAACAGCGGCACGTGGCGACACGGGAATGTGGCGCGCGGCTCAACTCTGGGAGCACCGGGATATCGGCTGGCACCGAGTGGAAGGCGGCGGGTCCATTACCCTTCGACCAGGGGAGTCCCACGAAGGCGTGATCGCCCGCCTGCGCGCGGAGGATACCTCCCTGAACGGGGCCGACCTCGTGTTAGTGGAGAGCGGATTTTAATCGGGCACGTTCTAGCCCCACCGGCCCCGAAACAGCCTCCGGCGATTCGATTCGCGGAGGCTTTCGGGGTGTGGAAAAAACACGAGCAGAAAAAGCACTGGCCGTTATCACCGCCCGTCCCATGTGGACAGCCAAAGGACTCGAAAAGAGCCTGTTCCTCTCACGTCTCGGCGACCTCAAATCGATCGGCACGAACGGAGGTTGGATCAACCCGCCAGACCAAGACGGAGTCATTCGCACGTTCAACCACTATGGCCGCATCGAGTACACGTACAAACCCGGCGAAAATGGATGGTATTGGATGGCACGTCGGTTTGCAGTCCCGCACGGACTCTGGACAGAAAGATACGTCTCCGCCGCGGATCGCTCGAACCAATTCGGCATGCTTGGCTACCAACGTGATTACGTGAGCGGCAACTCAAACGAGTGTTGCCACTGCGGAAAAGACATCGCCGAAAAATCTCCTTGCGTTTTCTACCGCGGGTGGAGACCCAAATACCGGCTTGCCTACTTCCACACCGAGTGCTTCGACAACGTGATCGAATTGGCCCCGACGAAATGACCAAAAAGCGATCCCTTGACGCGCCCAACGCACCACCCACACTTAATGTGATGACTGATTGGCGAAAACGACGCGATGCCCCGGTGCAGATTCCGCTGTCGTTACCGCTTCATCGCCCGCCTCCCCCTCGTATCGAGGAGGACAAGAAAAAGAAAGACGACGATGGGAAAGACCCATTCGTCGTCGACTTCTTTATCTAGCTCCTATGGACGCGATGCGCGACGGGATTTTGCAAATCAACCGCGCAAACGGATTTAAGGGGCGTTGGGTCGCGGTGGCGTCCAAAACAGACCGCCATGAATCGGAGGCGGATGATGACCCTGTAGCCGCAGGCGTTCGACTGCTTGAACGTCTCGACTAACTAGTTTTTCGACACCAGCCGGGAATGAATCCTATCGCCCCGGTGTAATACCCACGAGCCCGGAGAGACCAGCATGAGACACGCAACCCACGGCCGCACGTTCTACCACGGCACCCGTTTGGACGATGCCCGCGCTATCGAGCGCAACGGGTTCAACATCGGGCGCCGTCGTGGCCGTGGCGCGGCGTTAGGTGCTGGCGTCTACATGAGCGCGAAACAGGAATGGGCCGCCGACTACGCGAACGATGTCTTGAACGGGGACTTGGACCGGCAAGGTATCGAGCGCGATGCTGGCATCTTGCACTTGCGTTTGAACGTCGATCGATTCTTGGATATCTCCGACCCCGCCAACTGGCCAGCGGACTTGTTGGCCGACTACGGCGCCCCGGTTAGCCCGATCGACTGGTTGAGCGTCGGCAGGTTCGCCCGTCGCAACGGATACGGCGGCGTAGGGAACCCTGCGGGGGCGTTGGTCGTCTACGACCCGAGCGCGATCACCATCGTCAAAATTGAGGAGATTTTTCGACGCACCGGGGAATGAAACCTATCGCCCCTGTGTAATACCCACGAGCCCGGAGAAACCCGACCATGAAAATCACTTCCCAGACCCGCCCCTTCGCTGCCCTCTACCGCGGCGTTCCTGTCATGCTGGCCCTGTTCTTCGCGGTCCTGCCGACTGGCGAGCGGGTGCGGGGTGTGGCTGCCGAGTACGCCGACGGCGTGCGGGTGGTCGCTGTGGTCCCCGTGGGAGCGCGCAACTAATGAGCCCCCGAGCCCAACGCCCCCCGGAACAGCCCGTGCTCCACGCGCCCCGTCCCCCGCTGCCCGAGTACCGGGAGCCGGATACGGACCCCAAGCCCGAGCCCGAGCCCCGCGGCGTTGCCGTAATCGACTTTTTCGTCTGAACCTATTGACTTCTTGTCATATTACGTGCAAGAGATAAGACCATGGACAAAACACCCACACCCACAACCGTCCCGCCCACCGATGACCGCATCGAACGCCACGATGGGACCGGAATGGCCCCGGCCTCGTGCGAATATCACATCCACGGCGAACGCGACCCCACCCCGGGCCGTCGCTGTCGAGACTGCGGAGCCCCGATCCGATGAATGTCGCCCGTGCATACGCCGCCACCGCCCACGCCGGGCAGACCTACGGAGCTGAGCCCTACACGGTCCATCTAGAGGCCGTGGTCGCCATTGTGCGGGAGGTTGACCCGTCGCACGCCGCCAAGGCCGTCGCCTACCTTCACGATGTGCTGGAGGACACCACCGCCACCGTGGCGGAACTGACCATGGTGTTCGGGGCCGTCGTCGCCTCCGCTGTGCTGCTTGTGACGGACCCCGAGGGGGAGACCCGGCGCACCCGGAAAACGGCCCTACACACCCGCCTGCTTGGCCTGGATGTGAACGTCCCCGCGATGCGGCTGGCCCTACTGGTCAAAGCTGCCGACCGACTTGCCAACGTGCGGGCCTGTATGGCGAATCACCCGAGCAAACTGAGCATGTATCGCAAGGAACACACGGTATTTCGACCGGCCACGTACCGGCCCGGCGTCTGTGATACGGTGTGGGCTGAGTTGGATTCACTGTTGGAGGGTAGCGCGTGAGGGTGCGCCGTCACGCGGCTTGTCCTACCTGCCAGCGTCACGTTAGGGCGCGGTGCGGGAAGGATGGCGTCTGGACGGTGTACCACCACCAGGGTTGTCAAGGCCACACACAGCCTATCCCGCTTGCCCTCACGGGCATCCCGATCCTTTTCCCGTCACTCGTTGCCGAACCAGAGGGTAGCGCGTGAAGAGTTTTGACGAAGTGCTCCCGGATGTTTTCGGAGAACGGCACACGGAATTCAGCCCAGTTCTGCGTGAACGGCTGGAGCAGGTATATCGGGAGGGGCTCAAACAGGGTCTTTACCTGGAGCGGGAGCATCTGCCCGTTCCCGAGGAAGTTTTCAAAGTGTGGGAACGCCCGAATACCCCGTCGGAGGGTGATCCGCGTCGGGCTCCCGGACGTTTGGGTGAGTTGGACGAGGCCAAGAAAACGCTGATCGAGCTGATCGAGACCCTGGCTATCGAGGTCGACCACTGCTTCCGCCCCGAACGAACCCTGGGTCTGGGGGGAGATGATCTGGCCAAGGGCCGCCATCAATTCCTGACTCGAACCCAAACGCTGATGCGTACCGTCGATCGGGCCCTCACATCTGTGAGAGAGGCACTGTGAGTTTGAATCCCTGGACGATCCTATCACACTGGGGTAGTATCACAGACATGAACATCACATTCCCACGGAGGGTGGGGCGGCTTGACCGCAAACCTTCCGCAAGCCCACATCGGGGCCGACTCCATGACGGGGCTGGCTCCGGGGCTGCTTAACTGAAAGAAGAACAACATCATGAGTGCAGCAGAAAATATCGAAGTTGACGAGAAGAAGGCCAAGACGAAGAAGACCGAGACGAAATCCATGACGTGGCGAATGCCCGTCTGGGTGGCCGAAGAGTTTTCCGGCGACTGGTCGGGATTCCGTGAAATCTTGGACGACTGGGCCGAGGAAGGCGAGGAGCTCGAAGTTCCGAACAACCCGGACGAAACCACGAGCGTGTGCCTTCGGGTGTCGCTTCCGACCCTGGAGAAGCTGGAGAAGGAAGCCAAGCGCCTGACGAAGACGACCAAACGCAAGTGGACCGCCGGCAAAGTCGCCCGGAAAATCTACGAGGACAAGTACGAAGAAGCCAAATGATCGGGACCATGACGTATGAAGCCAACCCCCACCCGCTGCTCGATTTGAGTGCGCTGGAACAGGTGGTTCTGCTCAAGGCTGAGCGGAATCAGTTGCGGTGTGCCGTGGTGCAGGTGGGTGAGGGGCTGGCCATCACGCATCTCAAGGAGCTGGGTCTGATCGAGGTCCAGGACGATGTTTGGTTCCCGACCGTCGCCCGCGGTAGCCTGTTCGCTCGAGTATACGAGCGGTTCGAATGTGCTCGGGTGGTCCGGCGCTCACAGTCCGCGCCCGAAAAGAAGGCCGCCACGGCCATCGATCTTGAGGCCGAGATAGGCGAGCTGATGGCCGAGGTCCGAGCCCTCCCGTTCCCCTGAACGCAAAAAGCCGACACCCCCGAGGGTGTCGGCTTTTCCGTGGTGTGGGTCCCGTGGTGTGGGTCCCGTCTAGGGGGTGCGGGTGGCGCAGCCGATCAATCGGATGGCCCAGCCCGTGTGGATGTTGCCGCGGAAACCCAAAGCCCCCTGGATCACGGCCAGCCTCTGGATCAGCTCTCGCTCGGTGGTGGGGTATGGACTCCACCGATCCGCCGGGAACAGATCATCCCGATCGGCGTATTCGGCCGAGCGCCACGCGCCGCCGCAGTACACGAGTTCCACGGTGTGGGCGCTAGCCTGGTGGGCAGGCGCACGGCACTCGGTAATGGTGTTCATTCCCATGTCTCCTACTATGGGGCTGCTGTGATAGCCTGCAAGGGGGAGATGTCGAAAAACTCGATGAACTTCCGGGTGGCCTGGCGTTCGGCACGGGCCCAACGGCGGCGGGAGGTCTTGCGGACCCGGCTGCGGATGGGGTGTGCCCGGGAGGGAAGTCCCAGGTTGGCGCAGTCGCCCAAATCGGCGCAGTCCCGGGTGCGGCGGGGCTCTTGGTCTCGTCCGTACGGCTTCATACCTCTACTATGGGGCTGCTGTGATAGCACACAAGGGGGAGAGGTCGAAAAGAATCGAGAAACTTTCTTCGTAAAAAAGATGCCTTGCACGGGAATCACACCTGTGTAATAGTGGTAGACAATACGATGGCGAAGAAAAGACGCACACGCAAAGGCCCGCCCACAGACCACTTTCAAGAGATCACCGATCGAATGATCGCGGCGCTTGAAGCTGCCGCCGACTCCGACAATCCCCTGGCCCCGTGGCAGAAACCTTGGAAGGCTAGCCCCTACGGGAGCGCCCCGCACAACCCGGTCTCTGGGACCGTGTACCGCGGCATCAATACGTGGCTCACCCTGATGGTCATGTGGGAGCGCAGCTACGACCTGCCGATCTTCCTGACTTTCAAGCAGGCCCATGAGGTCGCCGCCAAGGCTCTGCGCGCCAAGGGCATCAAGGTCGAGACCAAAGAGGTCGGCAAGAGCAAGCGCAAGGTCTACGTCTACGCAGACGGCCCCGACAAAGGTAAGAGCGTCGGTGGCATCAAGGCCGGCCAGAACAAGAAAAACGACACTGGCGGAACGACCATCATCCTCTGGAAACGCGTCAACCGTGTCGATGAAGACGAGGATGGCAACGAGCGCTACTTCGGGAACTTTTTCACGAAGGCGTACACCGTGTTCAACGTCGCTCAGTGCGACGAGCATGTCCGCGAGTACCTCACGGCTACCCCCGAGGCACCCGAGTTCACCCCCTTGGAACGATGCGAGCGCATCTGTGAGGGCTACGAGATCGAGACCCGCCACGGCGGCGACCGTGCCTACTACCGTCCCGATGAGGACCGTATCCAGCTTCCCAACCGGGAGACGTTCAAGACCCCGGAGGGTTACTACACCGTCCGCTTCCACGAGATGGGACACAGCACCGGCCACGTCAGCCGCTTGGGTCGTGACAGCATGAAGCCGGGCGCACACCGCGATGTGCACACCTACGCCGAAGAGGAGCTTGTAGCCGAGTTCTCGGCTTGCTTCCTGGCTGGTGAGGCCGGAATCGTCCGCACCGTGGAGGGCAACTCAGCGGCCTACCTGCGCCACTGGGCGAGCAAGCTCAAAGAGAACAAGCGCATGGTGGTCTACGCCGCACAGCGCGCTCAGAAGGCGGCCGATCTGGTCATGGGCCGAGAGTTCGTCCAGAGCACTGGGAACGAATCAGGGACCGCACAGGGAGCCCAGGAGTGCGCGGCAGCCTAACTCCCCCCGAGAGCCCCGGAGCGATCTGGGGCTCTCCTGCGTCCGACCTGGATGCCGAGCTTGATGCGGCCTTCGACGCGCTCGAAACCGCAGCGGCGCCCCCGCATGATGTCGCCATCGTCATCGGGGGGCGTCGCTTTTTCTTCGTGAAAAGTTGCAAACTCCGGGAATAGGATCAGTGTGATACCGGTAGACCCTAGCGAACGTGAGACACCTAAGATGAGCAAGTTCAAGCCCAAAAAGACCCCCGTCCCCGGAACCGCCTGCCGCCGCGCGATGAGCATTGAGCACGAGGATTGGAAGGGACGCAGCCACCGCCGAGGGGGCAAGCTGATCCGGAACCTCCGGGCCGCTGACCACCTCAAAGCTGAAAAAGAAAATATCTGAGCCCGAACCCTTCGACTCCATGAAGCCCTGACCCCCACGGTCGGGGCTTTTTACGTTCGCTTCACGTCGTACAGGGAGCGGGAGCCATAGACCTTCTCCAACGCGCCCATGAACTTCGCGCCGTCCTTGGGGACGAACCGCTTGCCCATGAGCCTGATGCCGCGCTGGATGTCCTGACGGAAGCGGTGATCTTTGTAGGACTCCTTGACGTTCCCGCCGCGGTCGAGCTCGAACACGCCAACCACTCGAGGCTTCCTACCTCGAGTCACTTCGCTGATGGTGAGCTTGCGGCCTCGGGCGAGTTTCACGAAGCTCGCGATCCAGCGGTCCCGGACATTGGCCAACATCGAGAAATCCAGATCGGGGTCTTTCTTCTTGGGTATCGCGGGGGCGGTGACATCATCGGGGGCACCATCCTCCCCCCAGTTCTCAAGGTCGTTCATGGCCTTCTGTGCTTGCTCAAGGCTGACGGCCTGCACCCAACCGCCCTTGGGTCGTGCCTGCCGCATGGCTGCGTCGATCTTCTTCTCCGCCTTTTCCCCAGCACCTGAACGCCACAGGAGATCGTCTTTGAACCCCGAGAGATGTTGGAAGTCTCGCCACGCTTCTGCGAGGTCGCCTCCATGACGGGCCAAGATGTCCTTGAAGATGGTGGGGTCTGCTTGGACGGCGGCGATGCGGACCAGTGCAGCTCGCACAGCGCCTTCTTCGTCAACACCTGCGGAGCTCATGGATTTGGCCACGGCGGAGAGGTCAAGCTTCTTGATGCGCTCGTGGAGCTCGGGGCTGATCTTCGACAGGGATTTGGCCACCGCCTCGTCGCCTGCCTTCTTGGCCTTTGTCTGAGCCTCGAACCCCCGCTCCCATTTGTAGTAGCTGCCGAAGGGATGCACGTAGACGTGATGATCAGAGATTTTACTGGGTGAGGACATGCTCAGACCATTGTCGATGGCTACGAAGCGCAGGTTGTCCGGCGTCTCGTCTCCGTCGAAATAGTAGAGGAGGTTCCCACGATGTCGATCCTCATGCCCGATGAGGAGATCCATGACGTTGACGCGTTGGAAGTCGGGATTTGAGCTGAGCTTGTCGATGGGGACCTTCTCAACGAGATCATCGAGGTCCTTGTCCCGCATAGTTCGAGCACCCTCGGCCCATACTTGGTACGAGCCGTCATCCTTCCCTCGGGTGTGTGTGACGGGGACAACTCCTTGACCCCCGAGCATCGCGTCGATCGAGTACGCCGCCTGTTCGCGTGCGTGGTACTGACCTGCAGGGATGCCGACGCGCAGGAAGGGTTCCTCACCCTTCGCCGGCTTGTAGATGAACTCTTGGGTCTGGCCGTCCTTTTCAAGCTGGACGATGAAACTTTCGTTGGTACCGCTCCGAGAATCCCGGCCACCTGACGACAGAACTTCACGAGAGGTCTCTCGGCCGTTTCGTACAATGTCGATGTTCCGCGCCGTGATCTCCTCGGTGGTTTCGGGCTTCTTCTGTTGAGGGGCGGGCTCCTCGACGTTGTTCTTCGAGCGCCATTGATCGTAGATGCGCTTCTTCACATCGTCGGGCAGTGTGTCGAACGCCACATCCTTCAACCGACCCTTGGGGTTCGGGTTCGGGAAACGTCTACCGTCCACGTACTGGAGGAACTTGGGCGCGTACTTGGCTCGGCGGACATGGGCCCGCACGAACTTCTGGGCGATCCGGTAGGCGCGCGCGTCCATCTACGGAAGGGGCTCGGATAGGGGAATCAACGCATTCGGCAACTTTTCACGAAAACATGGGAATGGGATCGGTGTGATACTGGTAGTCTCCTACGTGCCCACGAGCAAAACCGAGCAGGCCCGCCTCGCAGCCCTCACCCCCGCGCAATACGCGGTGGAGTTGAACGTGAGCACACGGAGATGGTTGGACCGGAACCCTACGGGGTGGGCCGGTTTCGTGTCCGAGAACCCAGCCGATCTCACGGAGTACGCGAGCGGCCTCGCTATGGCTTTCGAGTACAAGCGCGCGGAGTATTCCGACGCGTTCAAATCCACCTACGGCATGCGCCCGCGGCACACCTATTTCGACAGCCTCACGGCGTGCGAAGAGGCCCTTGAGGATCTCTACGAAGAGGCTTCGGAGAGTCTCTCTAGCGAGAGATGGTGGGAGATGGCCGAGGGTGCCCACCGGGCGGCGGAAGCTACCCAGGCGGCCAACGTCGCTGCTGCGGTCCAGCGTGCCCATGAGGAGCGCTGGATGAACCGGGCTGCGGCCTGCGGTGCCTGCGGCTGGTAGCCGCTCACGGAGCCCCCTGCGGCGTCAGAGACCCGACCGGAAACGGCCGGGTCTTTCTGCGTTTGGGGTTCAAAGAAACTTGCGGAAGACGGGAATAGGATCAGTGTGATAATGGTAGACCCCTACATGAACAGGAACGCATACCTCGCGGCCCTCAATGCCCTGCACGCTGCCCAGTGGGAAGCGGAGATGGAATGCGAGTGCCGTTGGTCCTACGACTCCGTAGAAAAGGCGGAGGCGGCTCTGGCGAGTCTCGCCTACGTCGAGGCGCGGGATGATTACGTCGATGCGTTCCAAGCCGTGTACGACGTGGACCCCTGGTACCCGTTGCCCCTGAGCCTGGAGGCCGTCGATGCGGCCATGGATGCCCTGGCGTCCCCGTAGCCCCGATCTTTCAAAGAACAAAATGCAAATCAACCATATCGTCCGTCGTAATCTAGTCGCTACCGAGCGACAAGCGCAGTCTCTTCGCAAGGGGGGCACGTCCGTTTGTGACGCGATCGATGGTCTCGTCTCCCGTCTTGCCACCTTGGACTCAGACGAGCTGTATGCCCGTCCTGGGCACGAGGAGGGGCGGATACCGGCGGAGTACCGAGTCAGCTACCGAGCCCACTTAGAAGGCGCCCTTGCGCTTCTGGTCGAGGCGGAAGATGTGTACCTCCGGCAACGTGCCAGCATCCGGGAGGAACGTAGAGCCGCGCTTAGCGAGGGGTAGTCGCCCCCGCGCCCCTGTGGTGTTAGAGCCCCGACCGGAAACGGTTGGGGCTTTCTGCGTTTGGTTCCCCTACTTCAGCCACTTACGAATGGCGTTGTCAGAAACTCCAAACAGGCGTCCCGTCCCACAATAACCGTGCTCCTTGACGAGCTTGCGAAGCTCACCTTTGGAGGGTCGGGTTTTGATCTTCCTGCGTTGCGTCATGGTGATCGTGTTCGCACAGGGTTGACAGTGGGTGCCCTTGGGACCTCGGGGGTCTCCGCATTTAGGGCACTTTCGGTTCTTCCGCCCCGCGAACGTGTCTGTCTGGCTATTGCAGTTTGGACAAAGCAGCCGGAGGTTCTCCTTGCGGTGGTCGTCAGGAACCCCGTTGATGTGATCGAGGACCATCACGAGAGGACGCCCTTTCCACTTAGGCCCCTGTCCGCATTCGGAGCAACAGTTCGGAAGGGTGCCATTCTCGATCAGTCGCTTTTTCAGAGACCCGCGCCGGTAAGTAGAATTCCGGACCATGACCTGCTCCAGAGGAAACCTTCCACGTAAACCAATTTTCGAACGCTGTCTCTTTGCGTGTTCGAGTAGGTGGCTGACGGAGAGATCAAGACTCTCGATACGAGCTTTCAACGTCCTGTGATTGCCACCTGCATTCCGCATCCCGAAGTGCGCTAGTACTTCCTTGAGGCCAGGACCGCGGGCCACCAGAGCACGGAACTCAGTTTCTGGCATTGTCCAAATGGGGCTGCGTTTCGGCCTGGTAGTCACTTCCGGATCCTAGCATGGCTCACTACCTTTCGGATGAAGAAATGCCATGGACTGGTTCCCCTGTGCTCCGAACAGCAGCGGATCAAGGTCCATGGCAATGGACGGGGCGGTGGGATTCGAACCCACGAATAGCAGCACCAAAAACTGCTGGCTTAGGCCACTTGCCGACGCCCCATGAAGGTGTTGGATGGGGCACTAGGAATCGAACCCAGATTTACAGGACCAGAACCTGTCGCCCTACCGTTAGACGATGCCCCAATTAGAAAAACCTCGGCGTGGTGCACGTCGAGGTTCCTTGCGGGCTGTCTCAGGCATGCACGTAACCGTGCCGACCCGAGTGAACGAGCCGGCTAAATCTGCAAAAGTTGTCGGAGAGACATCAGAGATCTTGTGTAGCTGTCTTGACGCGGCAAGTCAAGAAGTCACATGCACTTTTCTTCGAGACTGATGCCGTCACCGAAACCAATGTCACCGAAGTTCGCCACGGTGTCGAACCGGACGCCGACATCCCCGAGCTTGATGAGGGTGGGGATGGGGAGCGTGTCCATGTCCTGAGCCTACCACTCTTCCCGCTCCGGTGTTTTGCCTTCGCCGTACTCCACTGGATGGGTGGTGGGCGTAGACCAGTCCATGACGGGCACCCAACCGCTATTCCAGCGTTCCCACTTGCCTCCGTGCCGGGTTCGGGCCCAACGGTAGTGCCACAGGAAACGGGGCAGCATCAGACCATCCTCGAAGGCACAGCGAGGTACGTCGCCTGCACCAGATCTTGTTCTTTGGTTTCTTGAAAAAACACGACGACAGTAATCGGGTGCTGCTTGCCGACTCGGAACAGCGTCACCTCATGGTCCATGAACTGAATCATGCCGTTGCGGAAAACTTCGACTGGGCGTGTTGGGCTTGGGTGTGTGCCGAAGGGGAACAGCCAGGTCCTTGACGTGTACCTCGACAGCGGGAGCTTGGTTCGTCGAGCTCCCTCGTATTTGTCGCGAAGCGGCTCGAGCTGTTTGTTGTCGAGGAGGGCACCGAGTTCTTCGAGCTCCGCAGTGGGGATGATGAATTCCATCACAGGACTCGAGGTTGCCAGGTCTCGAGATCGGTTGGACGAATGTGCTGAACCTTGCCGTCGGGGAGCTTGATGATGGCGCGATCAGGTCGGGCCTTCTGCACGACGCCTCGAGTACGTTGGTTCGAGGGGCCCCACTCGAGCTGTTGACCGCGCTGAAGCTGACCGAGGTCTTCGACGAGCTCGCCGGGTGGTCCCTGCTTTTCACGTTGAGGTTTCCATCGGTTGAACTGTCCTCGGACCAGTTTCCTCAACCGCCGGTCGGTTTTGAGGAGGGTGGAGATAGCAACCATCGGGAAGCGGTCCTGCGTATCCCGGTTGGTATTCCTCACCTTCTTGGCGCCGCCCTCATACACCTCAGCCATGAAATCCTCCCACAGAGGTCCCTTGGCCCGTAGCCACAAGGAGGCCACGCGAGAGGCCGTCTTCTTGAAATCCATACTGAGGGGAATCCCATAGGACGACTAGCTTGCCGTGTACTTCTCGACGACTCGGTAGCGGGCTTCGACGATCTCCGTGCCCTCGTAGGCCGGCAGGCACTGTACTTTGGTCACACAAGACTCACCGTCAAACGTCTCCCAGTGCCAAAACAACCCATGGAACGAGCTCGAATCTTGTTCGACCCCGTTGATGAGGATCGTCAAAATGTTCACGAGATGCAGGATGTCGTTGTGTTTCCCTCGCGGCCGGGGATTCGGGAAACACCAATGGACCCCATCCCAAGCAAGAGACACTCGGATCTCCTGGGGATCTGGGTCGTGCCGTTCCCGCCAGTTCCAAAGGTGAAAAGCAGCGCGCTCACCTGAGTCTGTGTGCATGAACACCGGAGCCCACTTCCAGGAATCCTGATGGTCATCGGCAGGCAGCAGTCCCTCGAACTGGAGGCGCTTCCGCAGGCGTACCTGCGTGAGCTCCTCAGAATCGTTGGTCGTGAGCTCAGGGAAGCTCGAACCGTCGGCTTTGATGGTGATTTTGCCGTACTCCTTGACGGTCTCGAGGCCGTCGCCGGGATTGATCACCCGAGTAAGTGCGGCAGCCAAGGCGTCGTCGAACATGCCGCCGCTGGTGGGGAACTCGAGTTCGTTGTGCAGGTGGGTCTGAATCCCAGCCACCATGACGCCCTCGAAGGTGGACTTGAACTGTTCGGCTATGACAGGGAGCTGGGCCTTGATGCCGTCGGCGATCAGGGCTTCGAGGTCTTTCTTCTCGGAGGCGAGTTGGCGCAGTTCTTCGAGCTCCAGGACGATGTCGGACTTGGTTCCCCGAGCTCGGGACCAGAGCTCGAAGAGCATGCCACGCAGGTGGTCACCGAAATCGTCTTGCTTGCCCTCGAAGACACGTTCGAGGTCTTCAGAAAACTTCAGCTCGAACTCCTGGACTTCCTCGAACTCAAATTCACCCACTCGAGCTAGATCTTGTATGCCAGCCATCTCGGGGGTTCTACTCGGTGTCGAACTTCAATTTCGTGGTGCGTTTGATGAGGCGCTGGGTGAAGGAGCCTTTCGCTTTCGTGAGGAGGTCCTGGACGACCCCCGGCATCACGTCAGATTTGGGCATCAGGGCGCGGCAGGTCCAGCCATGGTCTTCGTGAAAAGCGAGGGAACCAAATGCCTGGCCGACATCCATCAGGAACTGGACGCCATCCCCGTATGCGATCCCAGGCAGAAACCGTTCTTCCTCGCCTTCGGGTGCCCAGGGGTTCGGGATGGCAATCCGCATCCTGGAGCTCAGCTCGTGCTTCTTCAGGGGCTCCGTCACCACGATATCCAGCGCATCCCGAGTCTCAATCCGGTAAACGGGATACGGCGGGGTGAAATTGAGCACCGTGGCTTCTTTGGGGAGATCGGCCATCGTCGAACTCTACCCACATTTTTTCCAATCTTTTTTCGATTTCCGGGAATGACACAGGTGTGATACTGGTAGTCACATACGAACCCGAGAGGGGGACCGAGAACATGTCCGAACTTCAACAGTATTTCGATTCTTTCCGCCGGGGCCAATGGTCCCAAGAAGATCCCAAGGATTGTCCTTGTGGTGGAGGCGGCTGGGTGTTGTCCCAGGTAGATACTTTTCACGAGTGCCCCGGTCATCACGATGGGCAGCCTCACCCCGAAGACCAGAGAGACTAAGACCATGAAGACACGAGGAGGAACCAAAGTTCAATGGGGCACCGCAAAGCGCTCAAAACGAGAAGAGCGCGAGCGCAAGGCCGATCGATCCAAAGGTCGTCAGAACGATCGCAAGTTGGTTCGTGAGGGTCGAGAGGAAGCAAACCGATGAGAGCCAAAATAGGAGACCAGTTCACCGTTCATGTTGCCGATGGCAACGTCCTCATGGAAGTCACCGGCCTGCGGTGCGGAGATGTGTGGGACTGCAACCCCGCCGAGTACGCCGATCGCGGCTACGCACAAGAGTACGGCAGCCCCATGGTTTTCACCGACCAACAGGTGGCACGGAAGATCGCCTTCCACAACAACCGTAGAGCCCGCACGGGCTAAACCATTTCGATTCCGCCCTGAGAGGGTGGATGGAGCAACCCCTAACCGGGCCAGTAAGAGTGGATTCAGGTCTTCGGACCGAAGCAAAGCTGGCTTCACCCAAATCCCCAAGTTGCGGGGAGCAATCGTGGATACGCGATGTCGGGTGTGGGTTAGGGCCATCCTCCCACCCTCTCAGAGCGGAATCCTCAGCCTCAGTTCAGATCAAACTGAGGTCCTACACAAGCACAACGGCCGATAACCAGAAAGGTCGCACCTTGTTGTGGGTGAGGCGGGGGTCAAGAGAAATCCTGGCCCCTAGTTATTTAACTCCCGGACGCAGCCTCGCCCTCATCGGCGGGGCTTTTTAGGTTAACAATCTCTTCGGCTTCCTCGAACGTGAACATCCGCATCGGGTCGGGCCATGTCGCTGCGAACTCGTCGCCCGTCGGGGTTCGACGAAGTCCCGAGGCCGGGCCGTAAACCGTCAGGGTGTTTTTGAACTCCGGGACGTGCAAGAGAATCTCCCTCATCATCAAGAGCTGCCACATCTGCTCGTAACCGCAGCTCGAACCGTCGGTGTTCTTGCTAATCGAGATGATGACCTTGGCTGCCCGGAGATGCCGCTCGATGTTCACAGGCCAATTCACGATCCAAGAAGCGAAAACTACAGGACGTGTTTCTTCGAGCTGGTGGAAATGGGCCTCCAACGTAGTGATGCGGCTCGAGCTGGGCGTGGGCATGGGGTGCCGATCGACAGCCAGCACATCCAGAGCTCCGAGCTCGACGAGGAGGTCGGAGCCAAGGAGCTCCGCAGCCCCGAGGTCCAAAATAGATTGGTCCTTGACGAATGGTTCGAGCCGTCGGGCTTGATCTTCGCTGAGTTTGAACCTCATTGCCGCTCTCCCAACAGGCCGGACAGAGCTCCTTGGGTGTGTTTGCCCGCCCTCATCCGTTTCCCGTCGGCAAGACATTCGCTTTCCGAGGTGAGACCTGTCCGGCTGAACACGATGCCTTCGAGCTCGGACTGGTCGTACTCTTCTTGGGTCAGGTGGCCAGACTTCCGCAACATCCGGGCGTGGACCTTGCGGATATACTTGTCGTGCCTGGTCGTCAGGTGGCCCCTGCACCACATATCATGACGTTCGAGCGGCCTGGGTAGCAGCGTGGCCAAGAACACGGCTTCGAGCGAGGACAGCTCGTCTACGGACTTACCGAAGTAGTGATCGGCTGCATTAGCAATCCCGAAGATGCCGGGGCCGTACTCCACAACGTTGAGGTAGATCTCCATGATCCGCGTCTTGGGCAAGACGTTCTCAACAGCCCAAGTCAAGAAGGTTTCCTGCAGTTTTCTTGAAATTGTTTTCTCGTGGGTAAGCAGAACGTTCTTGACCATCTGCATCGTCAGTGTTGATGCGCCTCGTCGGAACGTACCGAGCTCCACGTTTCGACGAAGGGATTCGAGGAAGGCGGAGGCGCGATAGCCCTTGTGCTTCCAGAAGCCGCCATCTTCAGTGGCCAGGACGGCCGCGGGCACATACCCAGGCATCTGGTCGAAGGCGAAGAAGAAAGGGTGGCCGTACATGAGTGGGCGTTGAGCGACTTGACCGTTCCTCATCCGCACGAGGTGCATGAACGAACCCTCGAGGTCCCGGACGATGTCGGGCATCTCCTTGAGTTTGCACTTCTTGGCTTCGAGGCCGCCCTTGAGAACGGTGGCCTTCGGGTGCGCCATCTTCACGACGACCTTGAGGTCGAGGCTGGTGTCTCCCTTGAGTTCGAACCCCTTGAGTGCGGGAAATAAACCGGCGGGCATTATCTCAAGAACTTCTTGACAAGGCGTTGCGTCCATGTGGAGTTCGAGCTCGTACTCTCGCATCAAGGGATTGGCGACGTACAAGACTCGGCCTTGGGCTTGGACCTTAACCGTCGATAAGCGATCCCCAATGCGTGGCTGAACCGTCAGGGTTTCCACGATCAATTCCCGTGAACTGAGGTCAGCTTTCGCAATCAGTTCGAGGTCAGCTCCAACAACCACGGTGTCCCGAGCGAGTCGATGGTGGATGATGTGGAGCTCCATGACGGAGGCGGTTCCTCGCGCTGTGAGCAGGTTCTTCTCTTTCTTCAGCTCGAGGTCCACAGACAGCGCGCCGTGTTCGGGGTCGATGGGCAGGTCAGCGATGGGGAGCTGGGAAGGAAGCAGTCCTTCAGCGACCAGGTGTCCGTCGGCCGTGTTGTTGAGGCGGTCAACTTGGCCATCGAAGGACCAGGTCTGCCCCTCATCAGTTCTTCCTCGAAGGTTGGCGGCAAGGAGGTTGGCGGCTGGGCCCATGACGGTGAGGGTGCCTTCGACATCTTCGATGGTGATGTTCTCGAAGGCGGAGGTGGACACACCGCCGACGGTCAGCTCGAGTGGCCACAGGTTTTCACGATCCACCGTGGTTTCGACGAAGGCGGCGGAGAACAGGACGTTCTCATCTCGAATCACGCTCATCGGGTCCACGCTGAGCTCGAAAGGGCCCTTGAGTGAGCTCGCCGAGGCGGTGATGCTGCCTTGAGCTGTGTAGCCTCGAGCCGTCAGGTCGAAGCCGAAGTCCTTGACGTTCACCGAGGTGTTCGAAAGGTCCACGCGGCCCGAGCTCTTCTTCGGGGAGTCGTCAGAAGAACGGAGGGACTTGAACCCTTCGAGTGTGCCGACCGAGCTCCCGGACTCGAGACTCACCGAGCTGATGATGACCTTTTGATCAAACCACATCGGGGTGAAGTCCACGGTGAGCTGGTCGATGGTGAGGGAGGCATCGGGGTTCGAGAGGACCAAGTCCTTGACGATTACCTGGGTCTTCGTCAGCTCGAGTTCTCCGTGCTCAACCTCGTCGAACTTGGAGCTCAACACCTGGTCCATCTTCCGCTCGGCATAGCCTTCAACCCAGCTCGGCCAGGTTGCTGCGAATACACCCCCGAGGAGAGCCAGAGACCCAACACCGATGCCAGCGATCTTGAGCGCGCGCTTCATCTCCCTTGTTCTACCCCGTTCGGGGCGAATCCTTGCACCGGAAGCCTCCAGAACAGCTCCTAGAGGCTTCCGGTCGTAGCGGCGCCTGATCCCCTTACGGAACCCGGCGTTGGCAAGACTGGCAGGTGAGACCGTTCTCAAGGGTGTCCTCAAGAGCCATCCGACCGACCTTTTTGCCGCACAGGGTGGTTTCGCCGTCCAAGGTAGCGTGCGAGATCGTGTAGTTCATCGCCGTGTCCCGGTGCCCGGCTTTCAGCCAAAAAATGGTTCGTAGCATTGTGGTGTTTCTCCTTTCCTGCGGGAGCCGGCGTCGGCATTTCGCCCCGTCTAGTAGTCCTACGTTCGTGGCCGGAAACGTCTGACAGTTTGCTTAATTCTGGAAGTTTCCTTCAAACACGGGAATGGGATCGGTGTGATAACGGTAGACACTACGAACACGGAGGACAGTCCTCCCGCTTTCTGAAAACCGAATAGCCGAACACGTAAGAGCCGAAAAGGCCAAACGTTCGACCTGCCTTAGAAGGCCGAACACCCAACCGTTGGAAAGAGAGAGAGTTTGGACGAAGAATCCGACTTCTGGATCACCGAGCGGAACGGCAAATTCGAGGTTTCCACCTTCGCCAACGAACGCAATGTTCTTGGCGAGGATCACCTCGTTGATGTTCATCTGGGTACCTTCGACAGTCGCAAGGCTGCCGAAGACTTCGTTACCAAGTGCGAGGAAGAGGGCGATGAGCCCGAACCCGAGCAAGATAACGGAGTCTGGTACACCCAGCAGGAACTTGCCGACGACTACAACACCTACGACTACTGGGACTGATCCTTCCAGAGTAGCTGTTGCCGCCTAGCCCACCACGCTAGGATACGCCCCCAAGTGAGAGGCGCCCGACCAAAACCCCGAAGCCAGCAACTTCGGGGTTTTGAAGTTTAAGGGTCTCCATGACGAAGATTTGCGACTACACACCCGTCGGCCGAAGAACTTTCCCGGTTGATGAGCTGGAGCGGGTGCTTCCGATTTACGACATGCGGTAGCACTCCTTGACGTGGCCTCGAGGTCACTGCGTACGTTGTCGGTGATGAGGGTCAGATTTCGCTAGAAACCCCGAGGTGACTGCGTATGTGGTGGGCGATGAGGGTCAGCTCCATGACGTGGACCCCGAGGTGACTGCGTTCGTTGTCGGTGATGAGGGTCAGATTTCGCCAGAGGTCCCGAGGTCACTGCGTTCGTGGTGGGAGATGAAGGGGAGATTCCAGGGCCGTTAACGCAAAAAGCCCCAGCTAGTCAGGCCGGGGCTTTTTGCAGGAGGCGCGGGGCGCCTAGAAGAGGAATGCGTAGGCTTCGCTGCGACGCTCGGTCTTGTCCTCTTGAAGCTTCTTGTAGAAGCGGCTGTAGCTCTCACAGGCGCCACACGGGTAATCGCTGCCATGCCAGCGAAACCACCCGTTCAGGCACCTCTTGTCGGTGCAGGGTTTGGGGTTGCTCATACCCCTATTATGGGGATGCTGTGATAGGAGTCAAGGGTAAAAGTAAAACAAAAGCCGGGGAGGGTTTTCCTCCCCGGCTTCGGCCAGTCCCTATGCTCCCCTCACCACACCGCACATGCTGCGTGCAATTCGAGGCTGACCTCGTGTGAGTCTTGGGCAAGCACTACTCTGGCATGGGATCTTTAGGTGCCTCCCAGAAGCTCTGAAAGGCTCACTGAGGGCTCCGAAAAACTGTGGACGTTGGGGAGCCACCACACGGCTGGAGACTCCGTAGCGGCTTTGTACAGCCGGAGACTGTACCAGTCCCCTGCGTAGTCCAGCGCCATGTCGAAGGACGAGAGCAAGCCCCGCCCGAGACGGTCGCAGGGCCCGAGCAGGTCGTGCGCGACTTCGGGTTGTCCAGCGGCCCAGAACGCGAGAGCGATGAGCGCGGCGTCCTGTCGAGCCTCGCACAGCTCGCGGCAAAAGTCTCCGCAACCTTCGGGGTCCTTCGACACCCGGTCGATGAGACCGTGGAGGTCTTCTTCGATACGGTCGGCCAAACGCGCGAGCTTGAATCCGAGTCCGCGCATGAAATCTTCGTGTGAGTGGGTCATACCCTATCTACGGTTGAGGCCGGCGGGTTCTGACAGTTTGGGGCCTTAAAGTACCGAACCCTCCCCACGCTCCGGCCGGATGCGTTAAGGAGGGCCCTAGAAAACGAACTTTCGGAGATCGTCTCCCCCAGGGGAGGGCGGGAGTCTAACCCGCCTCGTTTCGTACTCCTACTATAACACTGGTGTGATAGATGGCAAAGGGAGATTTCGACAAAAGAAAGCGTTGCGGGGCCTTGCTCCCTATCACACCGACCCCATAGTAGGAGGGTGAGAGAGAACACCCAAATGGCGGCGCCGACGCTGACCCTCCGACGCGGAGGCGATTTCGACCTCTATGTCGTAGGTGATGCGCACTGCGGCCTCGCGAACGAACAGGGCTTCGTGCCTTGCTCGTACCTGCTGGTGCTGTGCTGCGATGCACAGGGCCTCGATTCCGATGGCTTCCTTGTGGAGCAGATCGGCATCCACAAGTACTTCCAAGAGCTGCCTGCCACGCGCCTGTCGTGCGAGTTGTTCTGTGTCGAGTGTTGCCGCGAGTTGTTCCGCAAGGTCATGATCGAGAATGCGAGCGCCAAAATCCACGGCATCGCGCTCACGATCAACCCCAAGCCCGAGGGCGCACCCGGCGAGGCCGGAATGACCTTCCGCTGGGGTCACATCAACTAGGGGCTACGAGCCCCATAAACGAAGCCCCGGTGCCTAAGCATCGGGGCTTCGGTCGTTAAGGGCTACCGGGAGCCGTACCTGCGTCCCCTACGGCGGCGCACACCGCCGGGAGACTGGCAGTACCCCTCGTTCTCCGGGAACGCCTGTGGGGCTTCCTGCCGCTTCTCCGAGGGGCGCACCATGATGCCCCGCTCTTGGAGGGAACGCATGGAATCGTACCGGATCACCCAGAGCTCGCAGGGCTCGTCCGTGGCCCGGTTGAACGTGACCGTGCGGACCTGACTGTTCAGGGCCTCACCGAACCCAGTGCCGAGGCGCTGTTGAACCTTGGGCTCTCCACGGCCTCGACCTCGACCCCGCTTCCGACTGGGCCGGCTGTCCACGGTCGCGGATGCTTGACGCACCTTGACCGAGGCAGGCTCTCCCGTGTGGACCGCGTTCGAGCTGGTCAGCGTGACGCCGGGGCTGCCGCCGCTGCCGCCGCTGAACTGGCCTGTGGTGGACGATGAGACCTGGACGCTGCTGTCCACCGGGCTGCCGATGGTCATGTCCGACATCGGAGCGATGCCGGGGCTTGACGTGCTGATGGTCGTGGACCACTGGGCCCCCCACGGGTTGGGCGGCGTGAAGATCGCTGGGGTGGGCACCGGGTACGGGATGTACGTGGTCTCCTTGACGGTCCTGGTGATCGGCTCGGGCCGCTCTTCCTCGAAGACAGCGCATCCGATCACGCCCACGTTCTGCGAGCTGCCGAGCTGTGCCGAGTAACTCCCGGACTTGTTGCCGAACTCGAACGCAGCGACCTGGCTGTTGGATGTCCGCCAGCCTTTGAACAGCCAGGTGTCCCGAGGTCCAATGACCTGGCCACCGTCGTTGTGGTCGCCAGGCTTGCCAGTGATGACGTTGCGGCCATCGACCGTGAGTACGACCCGGACTTCTACTTTGTTCATCTTCTTGCTCTCTCTCTGCCTTTTGCCGGAACGAGCTGCTTCGCAGTCCGCGTGGCTAAAAGCGATGTTGGTTAGCGCCCAGAAGAGGTCGGGATCTCCCTCCCACTCCTGGACGTGAACGATGGCAAGGTCATCGGGGTCCTCAACCGCGAGGCTACATCGACAGCATTGGTTCTTGCCGAGTTGGAGGGCCAGCTCGTGGATGATGGACTTGCGAAGATGTTTCTCCGCTGTCCCCACTGGCATGCCCAGCAATTCGGCTCGTCGCCGTCTATCGTCTCTTGATTTCGTCACCGTCTGGCCTAGCCGTTGGTGTGTTCGGTTCCTTTGGAACCGTGAAGACTCTGCGCCGAACCACAAAAAGCCTCCAGGGGAGTCCCTGGAGGCTTTTTGTGGGGGTTTGGCCGCCCTTAGAAGAGGAAGGCGTAGGCGTCGCTGTTTCGCTCCTGGCGGTCAGCAACCGCGGCTGCCTCCGCAGCTAACCGAGCACCCTCACTGGTATGGGAGACGCCCCGAAGCGCCGCGTGGAGGTCCGAACCCCCATTGTTGCGGAAGGCAGCCGAACGCTTACGAGCGGCCTTCTCCCGTTCGCTCGCCACCCAAGCGCGAAGCTCGTCACCCGTGAACAAGGCTGCCACCTTGCGCACGCGTGCATCCCAAGCTCCAGGGGCTCCGTACACCGCCAAACGCTTGGGAGGCATCCCCGCCCACACGCGGTCGAAAATCGCACGCGCGGTTGCCGCGGAAAGAGGGGCACGAAACTCCGAAGGGCCGGTGGTCTTGCTCATGCCTAGTCAACAGTATTACCTCGATCCTATTTCCAAGTTTCTCCGAAAAACGGGCATCCAAACGCAAAAAGGCCACGGGGAACCCCGTAGCCTTGTGTGTCACTGAGACCCTCCACCCTCTGGCCTTTCGACCTTGTAGGCGTGAACAGACGCCTCGTTCTTGGCCCCTCTGTGGGGTTGTAGGTGGTTGCTGCGGGGAGAAGGATTTGAACCTCCGACCTCCAAGATGTGACTCACTCTCTTCTTCCTCACCTGTCCCCGTCTAGCTCGGTTCTGGGTGCACCTAGGAAGGAGATCAAGCCTTCTTCGGTGGCGGTGTCTGAGAGCCCCTTGCGATCAAACAAGGATTGGCGCTCTACCTGTCTGAGCTATCCCCGCTCAGTGTGCTTCACAGGGGTCTACCGGTATCACCCCGATCCCATTCCCGGTTTCTGCCGATTCTTTTGAGAAAGTTTCTCATCATTTTTGGGAACACGGGGTCGGCCTCTTTGCGTTTAACGCAGGTGGATGAACAACAGCCAGCGGTCTTCGGTGGCTGTCGGCTCAACCGAGAAAGCGAACGAGCCGTTCGTGTCCCAGACCCGGAGAAGCCGTCCGTCCCCGACCTGGGACCACAGGATGCCCAGGCGTTTTGTCGCCGGGGAACTGTACTGGAGGTCCTCCATGACGGCGCGGATGTCGATGGCGTCGCCGTTGATGTCGGTCATCGGCATCTGGAGGTACTCGACGATGCCACCCAGCACCGGCGGTTCGAGCCCAGTGAGCCGGCAGAGCAGGGGCCTGATGTTCAAGATCGGGGCAGTCCCACGCATCTCAACAACACAACCTCGTCGAATTTCGAGGAACTCCTCGAGTCGAGGGTCAGCTTCTTCCTCGTCTTCGAACCCTTCGACCAGCTCCATGACGGAGCTCTGGAGTCGGGTGTGGAGCTCGGGATTTTCTTCATGTTCGAGGTGCGCTTCGGCCATGTCCAGCCACATGCCGTCATCGTCGTACTCGAGCCAGCGGACCAGGACGTTGATCGCAGCTCCACGGAAGTTGACGTTCGTCGAGCTCAACGGCCGGACGATGAGGTCCCGTCCGATGTGCCCGACGAGGTCGCCTCGGAACGCGATGCCGAAACACTCGAGCAGGACGGCTGCAGTGTTCGGATCTCGAATGTCGCGATCTCGGAGAAGGCGGCGGCTCCATGACGCCACCACCGGGAAATCGTGGAACTGTCCCCAGGAACGGAGCTCGGCGCATACCGCCTCCGAAATCCCGTGGTCCCCGATGAGCCGGACAATCCGAGACCTGAAACGTCGGAAGAGCTCGCCATCCGTTTGGCGGTCACCCTCCGTCGGTTGGAAGTCGAGATCAAGTTGCTCGGGGGTACTCACCGCATCCGACATCATGCTTACCGTACCGCTACAGCCGGAGTAACGCGCAACGCAAAAAGCCCCCTTCGTGAAACTTGATCTTTTCACGTACCCAGGGGTTGCCAACTATCACACAAGTCCTATACTGTATACATGAGCCACGGAGCACAAATCACCGATCCTGCCCAAATCCGCACCTTCGCGACTGCGGGGAAAGCGCGCCTCACGCTGGTCAGCGGGAGCACTGGCGACCGTTTCACCTACCAGGTGAAACTGAAAAGGGGTTCGGAGGATTTCTACTTCGTGTCCGTGTTAACCGGCTCGAACAACGAGGGCGACTACACGTACCTCGGCGCGGTCTCCCACGGCCGTTTCGTGGATGACCGTCGCCTGCGCATCGGCGCCGACGCACCCAGCCGCAAGGCGTTCACTTGGTTCTGGAACCGTCTCCGCGCAGACGCTGACCTCTCCCAGTGCGAAGTCTGGCACGAAGGCCGCTGTGGTCGCTGCAGCCGGGTCCTCACGGTCCCTGAGAGCCTCCAGACCGGCCTTGGCCCCGTCTGCGCTTCCCGCCGCTAAGGCCCGGCTCTGGCCCTCCTGACGCCCCCACCACGGGGGCGTTGGCATTTAAGGGCCTCGTCAGAATTGGGGAGTTGGACACGTCTATCTTAGTGATGGAAACGAACACAAACCTGAGAGCCTACTGTTTGCAAATCGTCGGCCGTGGAGGCGGCCGATATGATCTGACGTTCGCCGCTCCCGTGGGGGTCTGCGGTGAACCTGAAGATGAGCTGTGGAGGGCCTGCAACCGGCTGCATGATCGCACTCAGGAATGGGAGTTGCGTTCTGCCGAGAAGGCAGGGGCAGGGGCAGGGATTGATTTCGTGCTCACCGTCCCGGCAGCGGTGTTCGAGCATGCCATTGGTTGTATGGCCCTCGCGGTCGTCGAGTGCCGCCGGGAACGGGTGTTTACTGCCGCACTCTCTCGCCTAGCGCTCTAGAACCCGTTTCACAAAGTGAATGGGGTCGAGGTGCAGCTTGACCGCGTTGCTCAAGGAGAGGACCTCGTGCCGCCGACGGACCCGTCCACGCATCAAGACACGGAGGTTCACTTTGACGTGGTTGTCCGTCATCTCGGTGAGTTCCAGCCTCGCCTCGCATTCGTCGGCGTGCCACAACAGGACGGACGCCATGCGGCCGACGGGAGGGGAGCTCCAGTTCGTCTCCCGGTGGAAGGACCATTCGTCCGTGGTCATCTCGCGCAGGGCTGCGGTCCAGGTCTCCTGACGAAGACGATCAGGCTCCTCGGGGAGATCGGCAGGTGCCAGGCGGCCCCGGGGCGGGACCATGCTGACGATGCGCATCTCGGGCTCATACTCAGGCTTGATGAGTGGGAACTTTTTGGGGGGTTCGTCCTCCTTGACGATCAGGTTCGTGGGGACCTTGGGGACCTTGGGGACCTGGTGCGAGTAACTCGAGCCCTTCGACTCGAGGTCCGTCGTCATCTGATTGAGCGTGGTGCCTGGGTGGTCTTCGACGAACTGATCGACGATTTCGTCGATTTCTTCCTCGGGTACAGGACACTCTTGCCAACCGGGAGCTGGCTGATGATGCGGATGTGCTTCGACTTCAGCTTTGACCTCGTCGTACAGCGCAGCTTTCTTCTTGGTGAACTCCTGGAGCTCGGCGGGGATCTCGAGGGGCTTGGGCTTGGGCCTCCCGGACGTAAGCCCCGGGAAGATGTGGCTGATGTCTGGGTCCCAGTGCCAGAGCTGCGAGAGCATCTCGATCTCGGACTTCGCCTCCTTGTTGACCGCATCGTTGAGGAATTTGTCGAGGTGGCCAAGCAGCCGACCTGCTGCCTCCTTGACTTCTTCTTGAACAGGGCCGCCGCGCCATTGTTGTTGTCCTTGACGCAGAGTGGCCTTCATGTCGTTGAGGGACTCGAGCCGTCGGCTCATGGCTCGGTGCTCGATGTCGAAGGCGTCTTCAATGTCGAACTCTTCGACCAGGTCGGCGCCGCCGTCGAGGATGAACTCAAGTCGTTCGCGGGCGCCGAGCCCTTTGTTCTTCATGGTGTCCAGCTCAGCGAGCAGGTCCCGGACGGATCGCAGGTGGGAGGTCGTGTTCGATTCGGTTGTCGTCGTGTGCATGTTGTCTGTTTTCCGGTGTGTTGCGACGGGAGTTGTTCCCATCACGTATTTTCACGATACCGAGCTGGGCCGCTCGCGTTCGCAATAAAAAGCCCCCAGAGGACCATTCCTCTGGGGGCGGGCGTGAGACACCGGTAAATCTAGTCGCTGAGCGCTTGGGCGAGCAGTTCGCCTCCCGAGGGGCCGTCCTCGCCGGGGCGAGCGCCGGTCACTTCGATAAGCTGCCCTTTTCCCGTGATGATCCGAAAGGCTGGCGGCGGGGGTCCGTAGAACTTCGCCATGTCAGCCAGCTCGGCCGCGAAGGTTTCATCGGTCGGCGCCGTAACGTGCGTGATGTCGCCTTCCGCATAGGTCACGGTCTCCCGAGTGGAGCGTCGAACCCACACGCCAAAGTATGAAGCATCCTGGCTGGTGTCGTACCGCTCCCACCCTTCGGTCGGGTCGCAGTGCACCATGTCAAACTGGTAGCGGTCATACTCGAAATGCACGGTGCGAGCCACGGCACATCCGCGTTCGTTCGTCTCTGGCGTCTCGTCCTCGGGGCGAGTGAAACCAGGGGACTGAAAAGGTTTAGGGTCGGTGCTCATGTCCTCAATATGGGGTCGGTGTGATAGAAGTCAAGGAACTATTTGGGCCCGGTCAGAGCGTCGGCCATACATTGGATGCCGGCCTTCTCGGCGGGGGTGAAGTGCTCCTCTTCCCAGGGTTCGAGGTACATGACGATGTCCCCGCCAAGGAACTCGATGTGCGAGCAGTCGAACTCCTGGCCGGCGGTCCCGCAAGTTATGTACTGCTCGATCTGGTCCACGAACTCCACGATGTCTCCGACATGGAACGTCACTGGTGGGCCTTCGTAGGGCTGGCAGGTCACGTCCTTGACGGCGACCGCCCAAGGGCTGCGGGGAGCTGCTTGGGCAATGCCGGACCAGAGCAGTGTGGCAAGGATCAATCCTGTGAATAGTTTGCGCATCATGTTTTCTCCTAGTATTCGATAGGGTCGTAATCGGCTTCGGCGATCGGTGGGTACAGGCAGCCGGTGGGCTCCTGGACGGGACGCACCTCGTGTTGGCGCCAGAAAGCAGTGCGGGCCTTGGTCTCTTCGCGGTCGAGGATGGCCTGGTGCCGTGCGTCCCCTTCTTTGCGCATAGCGGTCCCCATGAACCACAGGAACATACCCAGCAGGAACACCACCCCGCACATGGCGAGGAGGATATCGATGTTGGCTTGGATGAACGTGCCCATTAGCGGATCAATCCCGGCAGGCCCATACGTGCGGCCTGTCCCTTCATGCGGCGGTTCTCAGCGTCCTTCGTGTCCCGCATCAGGTTGAGCAGGTCACGAAGCTGGGGCTCGGTCATGGTGGGCAGCAGCGCCTCCAGAGCGGGGTACTGCTTCCCCATGCGCCGGATCTCGGCGGTGATGTAGCGGGGGCTCAGCATCAGAGGCCCACCTCATAGTGGAGATAGGCGCCGAGCGCGCAGCCAGCACAAATGATGGCTGCGTAGCCCAAAAGGAGAAATTGGAGGTCCGACATTAGTAGCGAACCTTTCCCCGGCAGGCGCGCTTAGAGCGGCCCTGCTTGGTTGTGGAGGCTCCGTGAACGCGGTGGCCCAGGTAGGCGCGACCGTTGCGGTTGCGTCCCTGTTCCTGCGCCACTTCCCACGCCGTGTGGCGGTCCTGCGCGAGCAGTTCGTCCGCGGTGTGCGCGATGGTGAGGGGTTTGTGTGCTTTGCGTGCCATGTGTCTGTCTCGCTCCCATTCAGTATAACAACTGTGTGATAGGGCGCAAGGGGTTAGATCGAAAAAAGATGGCCCCGATCTAGGGTTAGATCGGGGCCGGGAAATCGGGTGATCCTTCGGGGCATCGAACCCCACACCTGTCCCCGTGCGTGTACTTTACTCGGGTTAGAAGCGGCTGAGTTTGGGAGCTACCCAGGCTTCGCAGGGGCTACCCTGCTTGCTTCGGGCATCCCTGCCCTAACTATCTCAGCCTCATCAAGTGTGCCAGCCAGTCTGGCAAGAATCGTGGTGGAACCGGCGAGAATCGAACTCGCGGCCTCCGGGGTGCGAAGCCGGTGCTCTCCCTGCTGAGCTACAATCCCAGGGTGTCGGGCCGCCTCCCGTCTCATAACCGGGGTGGGCAGCGTTAGGCGCACGGGCCTTCCCGTGCATCCCCTCCTTCTGCGTGCGTCTCTCCAGGCGTCCCAAGGGAGGTAAGGGACCGGAATCGCGTGTGTTACTTCATTTGGGGCCTCGTGTCTGCTTTGGAGAGTTACCGCTCTCCGCGTGGAAGGTTTTAGGGATTTGCCTCCGTCCCACTGATTCTAGTATGGGTCCGGTGTGATACCGGCGCAAGGGGTCAAGGTGAGAAAGTTTGCGGGGCCTAGAGGATGCCAAGCAGGTGGCGGGCATCCCCGAGGAAAGATCGGGTTCCGCGAAGGACCGGCTCACCATCCTCACCACGGATGTCCTGAGACGCGGTGGCCATCACGAAAAGGGCGGGAAGGAGAACGGTGCAGGCGGTCAGGAATTCGGTCATGGTGTCTCTCGCTCCCTTTCACTATGGGGCTGCCGTGATAGGACACAAGGGGTCGCGGGCATCTTTCTTTTATCGATCTTTTCTTTAGAAGGTGGGAATGATTATCACACTACCGTGGTAGTCACATACGAGGCCGGAGGGACCGGCCAGACACCCACCATGAGCACCGAAAACACCTTTTCCACCCTTCCTGTTTCCACTCTCAAGGTCCTCGCCAAGATGACCGCCGATGCGGTCAAGAGCCGCCGTGAGGATCTTGGTCAGACCAAGGCCACGTTCGAGGTCGATCAGACCGTCGTGATTCGTGCGACCGGCACCGTGAAGGTGTCCAAGTCGAGCCCCGATGCGATCATCGCTCAGGCGGCGAAGCCTTGGGCCATCCTGGTTGCGGCGATTGAAGAGGCGAACCGTCGCCTCGCAGCAGCCGGCGCGGTCGGGATCAACTTGGAGCAGGTGGTCGAGATCGCTGAGACCGCGAACCCCGATCTTGCCAAGGATGCCGAGAAGAAGGCCAAGGCACACCTCAAAGCCATCAAGGAGACCGTCCGCGGTTTCAAGTGGGGTGGCGTCGCCGTCGCTGGCGAGGTCACGGTCATCGCCAAGGAGGATCACCGCCCCGAGTTCACGGCGGTCACTGTGGTCCCCGAGATTGCCGTCCCCTTCTGAGCCTCACGGCTCCCGCTGAGCCCCGTACCCGCAAGGGACGGGGCTTAGACCGTGTGAGCACCCCAAGCCAGTCAGAGCCCAAGCCTGCCCCTCCAACCGCCACTGAGCTGGAGGCCGCGGCCCAAGCCCAGCGCCAAGCCGAGGCAGAAGCCGAAGTCCAGGCTCAGGAGGATCGTTTGTTCGAGGCCCTCTACAATGGCACCGTAGACGGTGAGGCGTTCGACGGCGACCCCGCCGATCTCTGGTAGGCCCAGGACGGCCCACCACTTCCAAGGGAGTGCGTCATTGACGCACTCCCTTTTCACGTTCTGGGAGCAAGGTCCATGACGCGAGGGGTAGAAGGAATGAACCAACCCCGAGTCCCATGACGGGACCAAGGAAAAGGAACCACACCATGAGCACAGCATCCATCGATCCCACGTTCGCCCTCGCCATTCTTCAAGCCGCCAAGAAGGGCGTCGATGCGAAGGTGGCCCGTGACGAAACCAAGCCCGGCGTCTACACCAACATCGTCCTTGACGTTCACATCGAAGTCGATGAGATGCGTGTCGGCCAGGACACCGACCGAGCTCCGACATCCAGCATCCCCTGGCTTCCGGTCTGCGCCCTGCTCCTCAAGCGGATGGGGCTCCAGCGCGAAGAGGCCCTCGACATTCTCAAGGCCGTGATGACCCAGGCCCTCGACATGGGGACCGACGCAACCAAGGCCCTGATGTCCGACTCCGGGGTCCAGGACATGGAAAAGCGCCTCAAGGAAGAGGTGATCGCCAAGCTGCCTCGAGTGCCCGCCAAGGGTGCCGTGAAGGTGGAGAAGGATGCCGTGCGCGTCACCATCAAGTCGATGGCGATGGATGACTAGGCCCGAGCAGCCATGCAACGACCTACAGAGTTCGTCAAATACCTCGGACCCTACGAAGCCGTCGGGTATGACGCTGCTTGCGGGGAACCTATCGCTTGGGGTTTCAGCCTACGGCGTAGGCTGGACGATGCACAATGGAACGCCCTCTCAGAGCATGGGGAGATGGAATGCTTCGGCAACTCGTGGGCGTTGGTCGTAAAGCGTCTCACACACCTCGAAGCCATCGAAAAGTACGGTGGGGTTAGCGAGTGTCCCACGGGGCCACGAGGTGGCTGGCGTTCGATCACCTATGGCAAACGGCAGTTCCTGAGCAAACTAGAAGGCGTGGTCTACGGGCACGCCTCAAGGACGCACCCGAAACTGTCACGGGAGCTCCCAGCACGGGGCGCAGGGTCCGAAGCCGTCGAGGTCGACCCCGAAGCATTTGAATGTGCCTTCGGCATCCCCGATCCTGGGCCAGAGTTTCACGATGAGATCGTTGATACTCTCCGCCTTCTCCTCAACGGTTGAGGGGCTGCAATTCTTTTCCGAAAGACGGAATGGGATTGAGGTAATAACGGTAGTCCCTAGCGAGATGACCCAATCCGAACAGCTCGCTGAGTTCCTCGCCCGCAAGGGTGTCACCAAATGCCCTCCCTCCAAGGTGGGGGCACCTTCCCTTCGGGCCATGCGCAAGGAGCACGAGGCCACTTTGGCCAACGGTTCCGATGAGGAGCCTTCGGCCGAGCAACGCTCGGAGCGTGAGCGGGAGGCTTTCGGCCGGGCACGGTCGGCGGGGTTCTCGGTCTCCGACGCCTTGGATGAGGCTGCCGGCTAACCCCTGGGCACCTAAAAACCCCCGTAGCTCGCAGGAGCACGGGGGTTTTTAGGTGTGAGTGTTGTGTGTTCCCTTGGGCCCGTCCTTCCCCTCTCCGCTGAAAAGCGGACCTGCCGCGCACTGTCGATGGTGTCGCACTACGAACACGTAGCGCGTTCGCAAGATGCCCACTCCGACGAGGGGCCTTACTGGCACGACTGGTGGCGCAACCGTGCCGGCCGGCTACAAGAGGCGGTCCGTCAAGGGCGCTTCGGCTTCGACCCCGAGGTGTGAGCCCCAAAAAGAAAAGCCCGCCCAGCGTACTGCTGGACGGGCTTTTCAACTCCGGCTCTCTGCTCTCTCAGTTTTTGGAGGCGAGTTCGTACTTCGTCGAACGTCCGCCTTTACCCAGGATCTTGACCTTGCCGAGCACCACCAGCTCTTTGCAGAACGTGCGGACCTGGACGCCCGTGTATCCGGTGGCTTCCTCGAGATCCCCACGACCACAGGGTTCGCCTGCTGCCTTGAGTGCGGCTTGGATCTCCTTGTAGCCCTGCTCCCGTTGAAGGCGTGGCTTCTTCTTGCCGTAGTCCGCCTTCTTCCCTGTTGCCGCCTTGGCCGAAGGTTTCTTCGCAGCAGCCTTCTTCTTGGCTGCGGGTTTCTTTTTGGCTGGTGCTGTCTTCTTGGCTGCTGCTGCCTTCTTCTTGGCAGCAGGTTTCGGTGCCGGACGTGCCACAGGGGGAGCCGCAGGAGCTGGGGCGTCGTCGCCTTGCTCCTCCAGTGCTTCTGCTACGGCGCCCGGGAGGGCAGCATCAATCAGCTCTTGAAGGGTGATGTCACCGACGATGGAGCCGTGCTCCTCGTGGGCAACCAACTTTGCGATCTTCGCCATCGTCAGATGGGTGCGTTCGCTCAGTTTTTCGATGGTTTTCTTTTTCTTGTAGGCCAGGTAGTCGGCCTTGTCATCCAGGACATCGGACAGATTTTCGTCGCTCATGTACTCCTCTGCTCTCTCGAGATCTTTGCTGTTTGGTGGAAACCAGAGGTGGTGAACCCCGGCAGGTGTTGTACGCCGATTGAATTGTCGAACGGACACTTGGAAGTGCGCCCTCACTTTTCACGAAGGCGGTTGATCACTGTACGCAGGTAGGCGGCTGTCGTTCGCTGGATTCCACGAAACTTCGTCTCGCGCGGTCCCGCGACGTTGAGGACTTCGATGTCGAGATCGCGCACGAAGTCCACAGCTTTGTCCACAGCCTGTGGACTTTCCATGTTCACAGCCAGCCATGGCTTGCAGGACGCCTGGGCCAGATGTGCTGTGAGTCTGGTGCCCGCTGTGACGTGCTTGCCGAGGGTCAGGATCAAGGTCCCATCGGCGTCGGCCACGTTCTTCGCTGTTCGAGGTGGGTAGCCGTAGCTTGAGTGCTCCTCCATGACGTACTTGGGCGAAATTGAACCGTCCTCCGCCCTCCTGCCAGCCGGACAGGTGCCCCCGTGTTCGAGCCCAGAACTCATCGCAGCATCAAGACCGCCGCGATCCACCCCGGTCTGTCCCCCGCTGATGATCCTTCTCAAGTTCACCCTAACTTCCCCTCGGATCTTCTACGCAAAGGGCGCCTGCGGGGTTTGCGCTGATCCCGAACCCTTTTTCAAGAAAAGATGAGATTCTGGGAATGACACGAGTGTAATAACGGTAGATCCTAGCGAACATGCAGAACCCACCCACAGAACCACACACCGATGCCGAGCGTGAACAGCTCGCTGCCCTCGAAGCCGACCCCGACTACTGGGACTACCTCGATCAACTCCCCTGTGCCATAGCCGGCCTGGCGTGGGTGATATGGAGAAGCTCAGGGAGCTGGGACAACCCTTGTGCTGGAGCATCACTATGAATGCTTTTGGCATCACCTACAACGATGCGACCGAGAGCTGGGAAGGCGTCCCCAAAGAAACCACGGTCACGAGTCAGTGGACCGTGCTCGCTCTCGACAACGGGTTACGCATCCTGTCCTTTGGGGGTAAGCGTAAAGCCGGGGAAGACGTACACATCATCGAAGGCTCCGGCCGCTGTCTTGGGTCTTGGTCCCACGTTGAGTGGAGAGACGAGCCCGAAACCGTAATGGGTGCCATCCTGCGACTTTCCGGTGGCCCGATTGGCTTCCGTCGAGGAATCGAGATCGAAGAAAAATCATCATGATCCACCCCATCCGATCCGAGCGATCCTTTGAACAGTTCAGTCGCGGCTCCGAAGTCGTGAAAACCATCGCCACCCTGCGGCGCACACACCCTCTTCCCAAGCCGTTCAACACGGCCATTGAAGCGCTCATGTCCGAATTCGATTTGACCTTACCGGAGTGGTACTACTGGTCGAAAATCGCACCACGTTGCACGTGTTCGGGTTGTGGGCCGTCATGAACGTCTACATCCTGTTCGGACAACGCATCTGCACCTTCCCCGGCGAGTACGCTCCCGAAGCGTTGGAGGTCATGAGCGAGTTCGACTACGACGACAACGCTGAGTTCCTCCACGATAAACTGGCCGATGCCGAGAAGACCGAGGAGTTCGAGGCCCTCCGCATCATCAAGATCGGCGTGGGTGATATGGAGAAGCTCAGGGAGCTGGTCATCGGCATCCCGTCTATCGAAGCCAAAGGGTTGACAGCTATCACAGAGACCCCATAGTAGACACATGCGAATCGAGATAGACACCGACAAGCTCCCCGAGGGGATGACCGAGAAACAGGTCTTCGATGCCATTGAGGGCTCCCTCATGGTTTACATCGGAAGTTTCACCGGTGCCCCAGACCATGAAGAAGGGTGCAAGACCGCCGCACTCGTTTGGAAGTCATTGGTCAAGCCCTGCGAGCCCGTGCCGGTAGATGTCGCCAAGACCTTGTTGGACCTCCTCAACTCGAAAGACCTCACCTACCTGCGACTGGTCTCGGATACCCGCAACGGTCACAACGACCACATACGAGGTTGGAGGAACGCCGTCACCCAACGAGAAAAGCTCAAGAAGCTCAAGCTCGTCACCGTCAAATCCTACAAAGCGGCGCACATGGGTGATGTTGACATCACCTACTGCGAGATCACGAAGAAGGGCCGAGAGGTTCTCACGCGGTCGAAGCGGCAACGATAAGCCCCCACCTGCTCTGTTTTCACGAAACCCTCGTCCTCTCGGACGGGGGTTTTTTCGTGG
>Ga0255054_10000156_pt1 | contig 37638 bp, 29 predicted proteins | sample JV7_2_23_MG_FD_188634 | JGI IMG/M metagenome (GOLD analysis project Ga0255054, IMG submission 188634) | Seawater microbial communities from Jervis Inlet, British Columbia, Canada - JV7_2_23 | ecosystem: Environmental > Aquatic > Marine > Inlet | place: Canada: British Columbia | collected... | reverse complement strand
CATGATTTTTTCATTTTCAACTCTTTCCTCCTTCTTTGTATTTATAATTTATCCGTTCTATGCTAAACCATTTTTATTTTTTAGTTGCAGACCTTTCATTCAGTGCATTAAAATTCAATCTTCAAAACTAATTACGCAATAGTTTTTAAAAAGTTCCTTAAAAATGACATCCCCATGAATGCTTACTTAAAACCTGAAAAAAACAGCTGGGCCAGCAAGCCAGCAATCGGGGGAAAGAAAAAAGTGCAGGCGAGGCGGACAACTGTAAATTTCCACCCCAATATCCCGATATCCATGGGCAAACGACTAACTGCCCATAATGACCAGGCTGTCACAAAGGCGACCATGGTTCCTACTCCGGCCCCGGCACGCAGAAATCCGGCGGCGACCGGCAAACTTACATAGGGCCCGCCAGGAGTTATGCCCCCCGCAAGAGTGCCGATTAATATCCCGCGCAGGCCAGATTCCTCCCCTATCCACTTGGATATGAGTTCACGGGGCAAAAGAGCCTGAATCATGCCAGCCATGATAAGGGCAAAAATCAATAAGGGAAGAATCTGAGCTGTTATCCTTAGGGCATATTTTAGGCCGGTGATATGCTGGCCCTCCCCTTTTGAATATCCGATGTAAAGGAGAATAATGGCCAAAACAGCCATGACTATTGTTGGGATTAACATACTCGAAGCCCTCCCTTTATTATCCATTTTTTTATCTTTATCTTTATCCATGTTAGATCGTATTAACCTGTTTTACTGATTGTTTCTTTCGTTTTGTTCTTTAAATCCACCTTCTTTATTATCTTTTTGCTTAGGAAGCCCTTTATTTTATCGATGAATTCTTGAGGCCAGCTTTTTAGCATCCTGTTCAACATACTACTATTTACAATTGATACATCAACATATTTATCACTCTCTATTAATATATTTCGTAATTCCTCCCACTTCTCCGAATCTTCCTTTCGAAATGGCGCACCGAGTTCTTCTTTCACCGTCACGACCAGCTGTTTATCAGGCCCATCTATGACCCAGCTGTCTTCTTTCTCAGCAAATTCTATGGCAGCTTCTGCTATTTTTGCCTGTTCCTGCTCGATTTCTGATATTTTCGCTTTTAGTTGCTTTTTTTCCTCTGCTAACTCTGAGTAGCAGGTTACTAATTTCACTCCGGGATCTTTTTTGTACTTGTTCTCCTCCAGTTTTTCCATCTCTTTCGGATGTTTCCAGAGCGGACAGATCTCCTGAAAATCACACCAATCACAGAGTCTGCTTTTAAAGGGAGGAAATTCCTTGCAAGCTTCGATTTCCTTTATTTTTTCTATTGTAGCAGCTTGAGCTTCCATTAACTGCTCTTTTGTCCTGGAAGCTTCGATCTTTTTATTAAAAAGAAGATAATGCCAGATAAGTTTTGCTTTTTCAGCTTCTGGCCATCTTTCAAGTAGAGCAAGTTGATAAAGGGGCAGCTGCAAATCCTGGTCCGCTTCCTTTTTAGTCATTAGTGTGCCAGAAGTCTTGTAATCATGGATTTCGAATATTTTTTCCTCATCGTTCCAATCCAGGCGGTCAAGTATTCCGGAAAATCCGTATTCCTGGGAATCTTTTTTTAGCTGGAAAGAAACAAACTTTTCCGTGTCCACAATTTTTGTCTGGTCAAAGGGCTTATACTCTTTATAATAATCGATCAAGCATTTTTTTCCTTTTTCATAAAAATCTTCTGCAGAAAATTCCTTTTTCACAATTTTGATCGAGTCTTTAAAGTCTTTTTTCCATAGTTCATCATATTTAGAAAGGAGCCACTTTTCAGGCTTGATAATCTTGTTTTTCACAAGGTCATAAAACTCTTGCAAAGCTTCATGGACGATAGTACCCATGAAGGCTTCTATGGTCACAACCCTAAGACGCACATCATCAATATATCTGTATTTATACTTTAATTTGCACGGTTCAAAGCTTCCGATTCTACTGAAGGAATAGGGGCGGCTCATCTTAAGTTCCTCCTTCTCTTCTTTGACTTAAATTCTTGATATGAGAACTCCAGGAGCTCTCTAAATATATTCTAAGCGAATCAAAACCTATTAAATATAACTCAGAGTTATAAATTTTCGAATTATTTACTAATTTTATAACCCACAGTTATAAAAACATCAAAGGTCAGAATCTTACTTTGGTCGCACATTGTTATAAACACGGCAAAATCACGGATAAAAGGATATGAGATTGTTTCTTTTCTTTAATTTCCTAGCTCTTCTTGCTATTTTTTTCTTTATTTTCTCAAACGAAGGTGGCGGGCCTGTTCGCACCTGTTTATTATCAATGAACAACCCATCAGCAATACCCCATTCTAAAAAGACCTCTCTATCCAAGGTGTCAATCTCTCGAAATACTACCTTATCTCGAAACTCCTTTGCAGCCCGTTTTGCTCTTTCGTAAACGATGTTTTGGCCAGGACACCATCCGTTACGGAATGAAGTCACTGTTACTTTTCCTGGAGAAGCTTCCGGTTTTTTCTTTTCCTTTATCCATTTGGGAGGAATGGCATTATCAGTGAACGGTTTCCACAACAGAACTTGCGCTCCCACTTTATCTACCTTTTTATATCCATGCTTTTTGAACCAGGAAGCTTTCATCCAGAACGGCAGAGAAATCCCCCAGGCGACGATGCCTTTTGCTCCCCTTTCTTTTGCATCATCTTCAGCTGCTTTGAGCAAAGCCTTGCCCATCCCCTTCTTCCGGAAATTTCCTCTTCCTTTCTTATATCCATGCACCCAGATACAATGGATGAAATATAGGTCCTTCCCTTCTGCGAAGGCATGTTCAATAGGCATGTATTGGATCATTCCTCCAACCATCCCGTAATCATCCGTTGCTAGTTTTACCCTGAGACCCATGTTCTTCATTTTATTGCACCAGTTCTCTTTATGGCTCCCAGCCTCTTTCATCTCCTCAGACCAATCTTCAAGGCAGACAAAATATAGTTCTTTGTATTCATCTGCCAGATCAACTACTTTCATCTTTTCTCCTTCAACCAGTTATTAGAGACGATCATCTTTTAAATGATTATCAATTTGATACCATTCTATTTTAAGAGCAACAATAATTTCAAGAGGAGAAAATGGGGACAGGCTACTTTATACTATATTGTGTAGGGGTTTGATTTATCAAACCCACTGATTAAAAAAAGTAGCCTGTCCCCTTTTTTTCTACCTTCTCCATGATGAAGAAGCAGTCAGTTAAAACGTGAGGGTATTTGGAGAACCTTCCAGCAATCGTCGATAAAACTGATAAAGGATTATTTCCTGGCAGAGATTAGAATGCGTCGGGACCACTGGCGCAAGTCATCCAGTAGAAGATAAATCTCAGGCAGTATGATCAGCGTGACCATGGTTGAGAAAGCCAGGCCGCCGACTATGGCTCTGGCCATCGGAAAATACGGTGGGCCGTTTCCTCCGATGGCGACTGTGGTGAAACAGAGAGGAGCCAGACTGAGTATTGTTGTTCCGGCAGTCATCAAAATCGGGCGAATTCGGTTACCGCCAGCCTGGACGATGGCTTCATACCGGCTTAATCCCTGGGCACGGAGTTGGTTAATATGATCAATCAACACGATGCCGTTGTTGACCACAACACCGATTAATATCAGGACTCCGATCCAGGCCATAATGGAGAAGGTAGTTCCGGTAACCAGGAAAAACCACCAGACACCGACAATAGCAAAGATAATGGATGTCCAGATGGCAGCAGGAAATACCAGGGACTCAAAAAGGGAAGCCATCACAAAATAGATCAAAGCCAGAGCCAGCAGGGTGTTGATCAGCATAGTTTTGGCCACTTCTCCTTCAAAATCAAAGCTTCGCCCATAGTTCCAGCTAACACCAGGAGGGAAATCATACTGCCCTAGAACCTTGCTGATTTTCCCCTTGGCTTCGTTTACCGTTAGATCCTTTAAATCGATCGCAATTCCCAGCGAGGTTATGCGGTTTTCCCGGTGTATGTTGGGTAGTCCCTGTCTGACCGTAAAATCAGCAAGAGTCGAAAGTTTGACGGGATTGTTGTTTTCTCCAAAAAGGCTAATATTCTGGAGCTGTTCCAGGTTTCTCTTATCTTTCTTCTGGAATTCTACCTTTACCTCAATCTCGCCTTCTTCATCATGCATACGTCGGAGATTGACTCCCCGCATGGCAACAGCAATATTACTGGCGACTTCCTGAGGCGTAAAACCATATTTTTTAGCCCGCTCCCTGTTGACTACAACAAGGACCTCCTTATTACCCACTGAAGCTCTAGACCGGACATCTTTAAATCCCGGAATTTGCCCCAATGTCCAGGCTACTTCATGAGAAAGATTTACCAGCTGTTCGGTTGAACTGCCGACCAGGTAGATGTTCAGATCATCTGTGCTCCCTCCTGATCTCGATCTTTCAAAGGTGGGATTACCCACAGCGAGTTCAGGCAGATCACTTGTTATTTCTTCGCTTATTTTTTCCTGGGATTTTTTGGCTCCTCTACCTTCCTTGAGGTTAATCGTAGATAAGCCATAATTGTTCTGATAAAAACTATAAACAGATTCGATTTCGAACTTGTCCTTGTTGGCAAAAAGATAATCTTCGACTTTATCCACAGCTTCTTCAACTCTTTCAAGGGTATAGCTATCGTTGATGTGATAAAAAAGATAAAGCCTTCTCTCTTCCTGAGGAGGGAACATATCGCTTTTTACGAACTTTACCGGAATAGCAATGCTAAAAAAAGTCAAAAGAAGAATGCCCGCCGAAGTTTTTCTGTGTTTAAGCAGCCAGCTAAGAATTCTTTCATACCGGGAAACCAGCCTATCGATCCAGCGTTTCTTCTTGTTCAAAGGAGCAGATTTAATCCGTGAGGCCAGAAGGGGCACAACGGTCTGCGCCAGTATCAGGGAAGCACCGAGGGCAATACAGAAGGATAAAGCTATATGCTTTAAATAGATGGCAATTTGATTATTGCTACTGATGATATTGGGCAGAAAAACAATAGCTGTTGTTGAAGTTCCGGCAGTGATTGCCAGGGCAACTTCCTTCACAGCAGAGATAGTAGTATTATTTTTGCCGGGATTTAACTTTTGATAACGGTAGATATTCTCCGTAACCACGACTGCGTTATCTACCAGCATCCCCACAGCCAGGAGAAGACCCAGCATGGAGAGGATGTTGAGGGAGAGATTCATAAAATACATGAAGGCAAGCGTGACAAGCAGAGAGAACGGAACCGCCAGAACAACAATGAAAGTAGTAGACCATTGGCGAAGAAACAGAAAGAGGACTATTAGAGCCAAGGCTGCTCCCAATAAACCGGATTTGAGGAGCTCATTTAGCGAGCTTACGATTCCGTCAGATAAATCATCCATCAGGTAGAGACTGATTCCTTCCATCCTAGGGTCTTTACTGATTTCAGCTATCGTGCCTTTAACACGCCTTCCAACTTCGACTATGTTTGCACCACTTTCCTTAAAAACATTCAGGCCGATTGCATAAGTTTGGTTGAGATGTCTTCCGTACTCCAGCTCAGGCATCTCATGACTGACATTAGCGATATCACGAAGTTTAAGACCATTGTCTCCAACGATCAGATTGTTGATCTCATCGACTGTGCTGATTTCTCCCATGGGCCTGACCGTAAAACGTCGGTTAGCATCAGTGATACGACCGGCTGTTACCATGAAATTGCTGTTTCCTAGGACTTGAGATAGATGATTGAGGTCAATCTTGTGGGCTATTATACGGTCAGCCAAAAGTTGAATAAGTATTTGCTTTTTTTCTACTCCATACATCTCTACCTTAGAGACGCCTCTAATTCGTTCAATCCTGCGCTTCAGGAGGCGGTTGAGCATGTCATATGAGTTGGAAAGATCGCGTTTGCTTGATATTCTCATTATTAAAACTGGCATATCAGAAGTGTTGAACTTCTGTATTAAAATCCTTTCTACATCCAGAGGGAGCTGGTTACGGATGCTTTCTATCCTTTCCTTGGTTTCTATGGTTTTAACGTCTGTGTCAATTCCCCAATCAAATTCAAGGATAATGTTGACTGAATTTTCTGAAGAATCAGAGACCATGCGTTTAACATCACTTATAGTAGCCAGAATCTCCTCTACAGGTCGGGTGATCTCACGCTCGACCTCTTCAGGCGTTGAATTGGGATATGGAATGTTGATGGAGACAAAAGGAGCATCCAGTTCAGGAAAAAATTCAAGGGGCAGAAGTCTGGAGGAGATCAAGCCGATTACAACAAAAGACAAAAATATCATAAGGATCATCACAGGGCGACGGAGTGAAAAATCGGTTATGTTCATGGTTTTCTATCTATTAAACTGTAGACAACAGGAATCACGATTAAGGTCAGGAGAGTTGAAACCGTAAGCCCGCCGATAACAGTTATGGCCATCGGTGCTCTGAGTTCAGCACCTTCTCCGAGACCAATGGCAAGAGGTATAAGGGCCAATGTCGTTGTTAACATGGTCATGATAATAGGGCGGAGACGAGAACTGCTGCCTTCGACAATGGCTTTCATTTTTTCCATTCCTTTTGACCTGAGTTGATTGACAAAATCAATCAGAACAATGGCATTGTTGACCACAATACCTGCCAGAAGAATCGATCCGATGAAAACCACAACATTTATTTTTGAACCTGTGATCCATAGTGCAAAAATAGCCCCGATGAAGGCTAGAGGTATGGTAAATATGATAACAAATGGATGAAGGAAGGACTCAAACTGTGATGCCATAACCAGATAGACCAGGAAAACTGCCAAAAGCAGAGCAAACTGTAATGAGCGGAAGGAGACCTCCATTTCCTCATTCTGTCCTGAGATACTGGCGGCAATGTCATTGGGAATATCCATATTATTAATTATTCCTGTTAGCTCTCTTGCCGCTGTACCAAGGTCTCCGTAGGTCAAATTTGCTGAAATAAGGGCAACCCTTTCTTGATTTACCCGGCGAATCTCGTCCGGGCCTGTTCCAACAAGAATATTTGCAACTGCGTCCAGAGGAACAGGCCGATCGCTTTCTGGATTGATGATTAAATCATGTATATCCTTGATTGATGCTCTGTCTTCCTCGCTCAATCGAACCAAGACATCGATCTTCCGGTCATGCCAGGCATACCGGGTTGCCACTTCTCCTCGTACTTTCTTAACAACTCGATCTGCAATCTCATAGACGTTCAGGCCAAGAGCAGAAGCTCTCTCACGATCAAAATATATCTGGATCTCTGGATGTCCTTTTTCTACCGATGATTTCACATCGGCAAAACGTTCGATGGATCTCATCTGGCGGACCATCTCATCACTAATCACCTTAAGTTTTTTAAGATCATATCCCGCTATCTCAATCTCGATCGGTGTTTTAAACGTAAACAAGGTAGGACGATAAAATTTATACTGAAGGCCTGGCAAAGTTTCTAAATCCTCTCGAATCTCTGTCATGGCCTGTTCTTCATTCATCCGGGAAGAGCCTGGAACCATTGCTACATTCAGCTCTCCCCAGTTTTCGCCTCCATGTTCAGGATTTGTATCAAAACGATTTCCACTTCCAGTAACCAAAAAAGTCATTTTAACGTTGTCAATCTCATTGACTGATCTTTGAATGGCAGCAATAGTGTGATCGGTTTTTTCCAGAGGAGTTCCGGGTGGCAGCCGAAACTCTATACTGAATTCTCCCTGGGAAAGCTGGGGGATTAATTCTATGCCCAGCTTGGGAATCAAGAGCAATGCGATCAAGAAAAAGCCTGCTGCAACGACAAGGACAATTCCTCTATGTCCCAATGCCCATCTTAGAAATGGAAGATAGCGCTTCTCGATCCCTGCGTAGCCTTTGGAAAAAGTGTTCAAAAACGGTTTCAAAAGGAAAAGAAAAACTCGTGAGATGATGCGGGATAATCCAAAAACGAACTTAAAAACGTAAACAGGAATAATGGTGAAAATAAACATTCGGATGTTCATTAATAATTTCCTGATGCCTTTGCGAGGTTTTTTTATCTGTTGGGGTGTGATAATTTCTCTTTTTCTGCTTTCAAGAGAAGCCATCATCGGAATTAAGGTAAGGGCCACTACAAGGGAAACCATCAGGGCAAATGTTATGGTTAACGCTTGATCACGGAAAAGCTGTCCGGCAATTCCTTTGACAAAAACCAGGGGAAAAAACACAGCTATGGTGGTCAGGGTGGAGGCAGTCACCGCGGTTCCCACCTCACCAGCACCATCGCTGACAGCTGAGAGGACTTTTTTCCCTTGATCTCTGTGACGGGAGATATTCTCCAAGACCACGATTGAATTATCAAGAAGCATACCGATGCCCAGAGCTATTCCCCCTAAAGACATAATATTTAGAGAGAGGTCAGCACCATACATCAGGTTAAACGTGGCGATGACCGAGACCGGGATGGAGAGTGATATGATAAGTGTTGCCCCGAATTTGCGAAGGAAGAAATAAAGAATAAATACGGCAAGAAGACCCCCAATAATAGCTGCATTAATAACCTCATTGACAGCCTGCTGGATGAAGGTTGACTGATCATAGACTTTCACCATTTTTAGACCTGATGGCATTATTTCTTTAACCCGGTTAAGTCTTCTATCAACTTCACGAGCCACAGAAACCGTGTTTGCATCACCTTCCTTGTAAATTGCTATTTCCACTGCTTCAGTGCCCCTCATGCGTGTAACAGCCTTACGTTCTTTGAATCCGTGACGAACAGAGGCAATGTCCCGTAAATAGATGGGCGCACCATTTTTTTGGGCCACTATTACACCACCTATTTCTTCGATGGATTTAAACTGGTTCAGGGTGCGGACCAGAAATTGGTGGGTACCTTCTTCCAAACGACCTCCGGAGAGATTCACATTTTCAGCACGAAGAATACTGGATATTATCCCTATGGAAAGTTTAAGCTGCGCCACCTTCATCTGATCGATAAAGATCTGTATCTCATCTTCCAGCCCTCCGCTTATTCTAACAGCAGCCACACCCAGTGCTGCTTCCAGCTCTTTTTTTATCTGTTCGTCGGCATAGCGCCTCAGATATTTGAGCTCGCCCTCATTAAAGGCTTCTGAAGACGGCGCTCTTTCCGTATTCGATTCGGTTTTATGAGTTTCAGCAGTGACCTGTTTTTTGCTCTCCTCTGGTTTTTCGCTGAACAGACCAAAGCGCAGGATTGGGTCAAGAGAAGGATCGAACCTCAGGATAGAGGGGCGGCGAACGCCCAAAGGAAGTTCCAATGAATCCATCTTTTCTCTAACTTCCAGAATGGCGTAATCCATATCAGTACCCCACGTAAACTCAAGGATGACATCTGACTGGCCGGACCGGGAGATAGAGCTAATTTTCTGAACATTTTTAATCACCCCGATCACTTCTTCCATGGGCTTGGTGATTAAATTTTCTATCTCTGCCGGTGCTGCTCCAGGATATTCCGCCCTGATTGTCAAGGTAGGAAAGGTTAGTTCGGGAAGCAGGTTTATTTTCAAGCGCGAAAAAGAAACAAGACCAAAAAGGAGAATGGCTATCGTGAACATAGATACTGTAACTCGACGCCGGATAGAAGCGTTGATTAAATTTTTCATTTCTCGACAACCTTAACTGTGGCTCCATCTTTTAAGCTGCTTAAGCCGGTCGTGACTACCATATCGCCGAGTTTAACACCTGAAAGAATTTCAACATGGCTTGAATTGATATATCCGATCGTTATCTTCTGCTTGGTTGCAACCAAAGATTTGACAGGTTCTTTTGGCTCTGAATCAGGATCTGAGTTTGTTTCAGCCTTTGGCTTCTCTTCTTCCTCTGCATTCTCTGTTTTCTTTGTCTTCGCTGTCTCCTCTGTTTTCTCGCCTTTCTCTTCGCTCTCTGACTTGTCTTCGACCTTCTCTGTTACTATAAAGACAGTTGATTCCGAGTCTTCAGTGAGGATTGCATCTTTGGGAAGGAGTAATGTGTTTTCATGCATATCATAGATAATATTAACCCGGGTGAACATGCCAGGTTTCAGCTTCCGGGTTTTATCCGTGACTCCAACAGTAACCTTGAATGTGCCTGTCTCTGCTGACACCACCGGGCTAATTCGCAATATTCCTGCAGAAAATATTTCCCCTTGGACAGCATCAGCCATCAGTTCTGCGGGAAATCCTGCTTGAAGTTTGCTAAATTCCTTTTCTGGCACATGGAGCACCGCCAGCAAAGGATCAAAATCAGTAACACGAAATGTCTCTTTATTAACGGTTATCATATTTCCCACTTTGATAAAACGTTCGGATACAATACCGCTGATGGGTGCTTTTATTTCAGTGTAGTTGAGACTGAGCTTTGTCAAATCATAGGTGGATTTTTGTGTCTGGTATTCATATTTTGTGCGATCGTAGGTTTCGGCACTGATGAGCTTGTTCTTAAATAATTCTTTGTTACGCTGGAACTCGTTGTCTAATTCTTCTAATTTTGATTCCACCTGAGCAAGTCTATGGATAAATTCCTCATCTTCTAATTTAGCAAGAACTTGTCCAGTCTTAACACTATCCCCTTCTTCCACAAAAATCTTCTCAACAACTCCACTTACTTTGGCTACTACTAATGCTTCACCTTCAGCCTCCAATGTGGCTGTTCCCGAATAATTTGCTGAAACCGAGCCTTTAATAACTTCTGTGACTTCAACCGGAATAGGAGGATCTTCCTCTTGTTCACTTTTGTTGCTAGCAGACTCCGGGCCCTGGCAGCCATAAATAATAAATAAAGCTAAAACGATCAGGACAGCTAATCCTGTTTTATTAGTTTTTTTTGCCATATTTCTCCTCCCGGGAGTTTGGTGATTTCATGTTTTAGTTATGCAGAATTCTCTCTTTTGTGTTCCTATCATTTATATATATTTTATTAATGTTATAATAATTATGCAATATTTTAACAATAAATACACTTGTATATACGAAATATCGGGGATAAAAGTTTCAGGAATGGTACTTTTTTGGAGAAATCAATACGAGAAGGCCGGGTAAAAGATATGCCGGATTACAGCATCGCTAAAGTAAGCGTTTTGAAAATTAGATTTTTCTTTTATGCGCCCTCTTTTTGCTCTTTTTCAGAGCCGCGTGTGCAGAAAAATGTTTTTGTCAGTGACAGCTGGGCAAAAGCCGGACATCCGGGGCAAATGCATTGATCTTCTTCAGTGATCTTTACATTCTTGCCGATAGTCGGAAAACAATATCCTATAGGATCAGCTCCTTGAACATAGGTCGGACAGCTTCGGCAGATGCACATTCCAATGACTTTCTGCTCCATCTCTTTCATTTCTTCTGGATTCATTTCTTCGCCCATGATCCCTCCTTTTAAAACTCATTGAGAAGCTCTCATTGCAAGGAACTTCTCAGTTATGAAATTGTTATCTTTATTATCCACTCATTAAGAATTATGTTCAAGCGACTATAAAGCTAAGCAGTCTATTTATTCTTTTTTCTTTTCACCTTCCTTCTCTTTTTTCCAATAATCCATACATTCAACGTTGCAAAAATGGGCGACATATTCCTGACCTTCTGAGTGGAGGGCAGCTGCTTTTGGGATTATTTTTTTACAAACATGACAAGATATTTTCTCAGTATCTTCCTTCATTTTTCATCCTTCCTATTAGTTTTTTTAAGTTTGAAAAAAAGCCAATTTTTATCTTTTGGATCTTTAGGCTTGAGCCTTATCAAACAATATCTCCCGTTCATTTTTTTGCCGTTTATCTCCATAATTCTTTTTGACACGGTTGTCTCAAGAGGAAGATAATCGCCTCGGTCCCAAATCTTGACTTTTCCTGCTCCATACTCACCTTTGGTAATTATGCCTTCAAAATCTTCATAGCCTAAAGGATGGTCTTCTGTCTCGATAGCCAGCCTTCTTATTCCTTCTTCCTGAGGAGGCGATTTGGGAATTGCCCAGCTCTTAAGCACGCCATCTTCCTCTAAGCGTAAATCAAAATGGAGATGAGAGGCATCGTGCTCCTGGATAACATAAATTAGCCCTTCTAATTTTTTTCCTGTTTTTGTTTCCCCAGGTTCTTGAGTCTTCTTAAAATCTCTTTTCTTCTTGTATTCTTTTAGACTCATTTCTTTCTTTTAATAATTATCAATTCTCCTGCATCAATTGTCAATTACTGAGTTACCTGGGGACCTTCCCTTTGAATTTGATCGATCGACAAAAGGTGGGCTTGATGAATCAAGCCCCTACAATTTATTTATAAGACCAGGTTATTTATAAAATTTAAAAGGTGGGCTTGATGAATCAAGCCCCTACATAATATAAGCAAAATGTGTGTATGATGAATCAAGCCCCTACAATTTATTTATAAGACCAGGTTATTTATAAAATTTAAAAGGTGGGCTTGATGAATCAAGCCCCTACATAATATAAGCAAAATGTGTGTATGATGAATCAAACCGTTACATTAAATCTTCCACTTGCATTGAATAAAGGTTCTTCAAAATATAGAAGAAATGTATGTTTTATAAATCAAATAATTACAGGAGAGGTTCGAACGTGTATTTGTTGTTTACTTTTTTGACCTTGCCAAAAAAGTGCTCCGGATCATGATTAAATGCAAGTATCCAGTCTTCTTCGATAGCTTGATCGAAGTATCCCCTCTTATTCTCCAATGTCTGCTTAGGAAAAAGATCATAGCTCATAATGTAAGACAACCCTACATGAGCTGAAGTCGGAACCAAATCTCCCAGGAAAAATAAGACCTTTCCTCCAGTGCTAACCTTCAGACACTGATGACGGGAAGTGTGTCCGGGTACAACAATGACCTCAACTCCCTCTGAGATTTCCATGTTTCCGTCCACAAGCTGAAGAAGCCCGTGTCTCTCCAGAGGCAGGAAATTTTGTTCTAAATAGCTGGCTTTATCTCTCTCGCTGGGGTGAAGAGCGTCCTCCCATTCTCCTTTCTGAATGATGTATCTTGCTTTGGGGAATGTGGGGGCATCTTCCCCTTTTTCGTTTTTTGAGGTGTTCCCTCCACAATGATCAAAGTGAAGATGGGTATTTACGACAAGATCTATATCTTCAGCCTGATATCCCAGTTTCTCAAGAGAAAGCACAAGTCCCAGTTTTCTCTCCACAGAGTAATAATCGTAAAATTTCGGGTCTAGATCACCGCCGATTCCTGTTTCAACCAGGATTAACTCTTTTGCCGTTTTTATGAGGATAGAATTTAAGGCCAGCTTAATCCTGTTCTTTTCATCAGCAGGAAATTTCTTTTCCCAGAGAGTTTTGGGAACGACCCCAAACATAGCCCCCCCATCTAGAAAAAAAAAGCCGTCTCTCAAGCCGTATATTTCGAACTTACCTAAGGAAATCCGGTCAATTGTCATCCGATGAGTTTGTCCAGGTCATAGATCAGATCCTCATGGCTGTACTCGGCAAACTCGACATTCCCGGTATCCATACGGATGGCATCTTCCGGACAAGCTTCGACACAAAACCCGCAGAAGCAACATCGGTTTAAATCGATGATAAATTTGGCAGGATATTTCTGGATTTCAGGATCAGGATCCTCAGCTGCCTCAACATATATGCATTCAGAAGGACAAACCGTAACACACAGCATGCAGGCCACACAGCGAGGTTTGCCATCTGGTCTGGTCATAAGACGGTGCAAACTCCGGTGTCTTGAAACAATCTCTTTTCTTTGTTCAGGGTACTGAATGGTCTCAGCTCCCTTTCTTTTCGTCTTTATCCCCAGAACTTTCAGACAGCGTAAGAAAAAATTCGAAACAAAATGACGGCTTGTGATAAAACTTCCCCTGATTATCTCGATGAAATATCTCAATGCTTTTATCATTTTAGAGCGTCATTATAATGCCTGTTCCAATGATATTAACCAAGCTTAAGGGAACAAGCAATTTCCAGCCAAAATCCATAAGCTGGTCATAACGAAACCGAGGATAGGTCCAGCGGATCAAAATCTGAAGCCAGCAGAAAAAGAAAACTTTTATGTTGAAAGCTGCGACCTGCAAGAGAACAACGACCACATGAGGAAGCAACAATTCTCCTCCCCACGGGAAGTGAAATCCGTCCGAAACCAACCAAGGAACCTGCCAGCCTCCAAAGAATAGAGTGGTGAGCAAAGTGGAGATAATGATGACTTCCATGAAATCAACCATCATGAAAAGGCCCCATTTAAGCCCACTGTACTCTGTGAAAAATCCTATGATTTCAGATTCCCCTTCTGGAAGATCAAAGGGAGCTCTTTTTGTCTCGGCAAGAGCAGCAAAGAGAAAAACAACGAATCCCAGGGGCTGGAGAAAAATCCCCCATTTTGGAAGGAACCCAAAAAGGAGATCCCCCTGATAGAGGACAATGCTTGAAAGTTTCAAAGATGGATAAACCATGATCAGGCCTATAAGAGACAATCCCAGGGCTACTTCATAAGAGATAACCTGAGCAGCTCCTCGCAGTCCTCCGATGAGAGTATACTTGTTATTAGAAGCCCAACCACTGATAATAATACCGTATATTCCCATAGACAACATAGCCAGGATAAACAAAAGCCCTACATTAAAATCCAGTATCTGGAGGTGTATAGTCCGGTTTCCAATACGCAGAGTATCTCCAAAAGGGATTGCCGCAATCGTGATAGCCACAAAAAAGAAAGAGATGAAAGGAGCAATCGTGTGGAGAAATTTTCTGGAGAAGGAAGGTACGAAATCTTCCTTAAAAATCATTTTAATAGCGTCGGCAAAGGGCTGGAAAAGACCGATGATACGTATTCCAAAGATTGAGGCTCTGTTCGCGCCAAGCCTATCCTGGATGAGTGCGCTCTCTTTTCTCTCCAGCCAGGTCAGGTAAAGAGTACAGGCAAGCAACCAGATCATAGCACAGACAATCTTGATGAATATTATTAACATTTCATATAATGTTTCAGTCATTTTTTTTCTTAAAAAAAGGAATTTTCTTTCCCATCTCGATTAAAATTGCTTCAGGAGAAGGGAGTTCACTATAAAATTTGGAATCTATTCCCAATTCCTTACCCAGGTCGGAAAGCACTTTCCATTCGGGCAGGCTTTCTCCAGGCGGTTCTAGAGCAGGTTGGAAACCCTGAACTTTGCCTTCCACATTCGTCAAGGAACCTTCCTTCTCAGCAATCAAAGCCACGGGAATAACTATATCAAAAAGAGAATTCAACTCATGCGTATAAGAAGAGAAGAGCACTTTTCTTTTTATCTTATTAAGGGCGAATTTGAGGTCTTTCGGACTGAAAAGTCCAGAAAGAAATGGGCCAAAGGCGAGAAGAAAATCTGTTCCGCTAGCCAGGGCATCTAAATCTACAGCCTTGATATCAAAACCTATTTCATGAGCTCCTTTTCTATTAGGACTGGTTTCTGATGTAAGTAAGTACCCGTCAGCCTCTCCTTGAGGGAGATCAGCAAAGAATATCTTTTCTACTTTCAGGTCATCTTTAAAGATTTTATGAAGAAGAAAGAGTTCTTCATTCGAAAGCCAGGTATGAAGAATTAAGGCGATTCCGGAGGTCTTTTTGGCAGAAGACAATCTTTTTATTTTTTCTCCCAGGTACTCGGAGATATTTTCCCATGTAAGCACCTTCTCCCCTTCTATCTTATTCATGATAATTTTATCAGCTCTGTGCTCATCAAGGTATGAATAGCCGTATCGTCCGCGGTCACATACCCAGAAATCGTTGACCTCAGGATTTTCTCTGGCCTTTATCCTGTAGACTCGTTTTGGCACCTCGAAACGGGGAAAACCAGGGTGATGTTCGATCAGAATGTTACAGCCACGACTGCAGAGAGGACAGATGGACTCTCCTTCTTTTAAAAACCAACTGCGCGTCTGAAACCTGAAGTCCTCATCGGTGATGGCGCCCACCGGACAGATCTCAGCTAAATTGCCTGAATAATTATTTTCAACAGAAATCCCTTCATAAATATTAACACTTGAATGGACTCCGCGGTGAAATACGCCAAGGTCCTGCGTTGTGGTCACTTCTTTTAGAAACCGGACGCAGCGAGTGCAGAGAACACATCTTTCTTGATCAAGAATGAGGCTCTTTCCGATCTTTAATTTTTTCTCTCTTTTTTCTTTCGCCTCTTTAAGCTGGCTTTCAAAAAGCCCGTATTCGTCATAATAATCCTGTAATTTGCAGTCTCCAGCCTTATCACAGATGGGACAATCAAGGGGGTGATCTGCCAGCAGAAATTCCAACACCGCTTTTCTGGCTTTAACGACCCTTTCGCTCTTTGCCGAGATTTTCATCTCATCCTTCACTACGGTCGAGCAGGCCAGCTCAAGCTTGGGAAAGCCCTCAATCTCGACAAGACACATACGGCAGCTTCCCTCTGGCAGAAAAGCAGGATGATAACATAAGTGAGGGATGTGAATCCCTGCTCGCTCTGCGGCTTTCAACACAGTCGTGCCTTGCTCCGCTTCTACGGGCTCTTTATCTATGAAAATCTTTATCATCTCGTTCGCCTTCTCCTGCATTTCTGCCTATACATGAGATTCAAGTTCCTTCCTGAACTTCTTGGTGATGGAAAGAATAGGCATGGCTGCAGCATCTCCTAAGGGGCAAAGAGTGTTCCCTTCGATATTTGAAGCCAGCCTTAAAATGCTATCGATATCCTCTTTTTTTCCTTTCCCTTCTGCTATGCGTTTGACGATTTTATTTATCCATGAATTTCCGATCCGGCAGGGCGTACACTGGCCGCATGACTCATGGGAATAAAATTTTGTGACAACCTTTAGGACATCAAGAATAGAGGTCTTCTCGTCGATGACGATGATGGCGGCAGAGCCGAGCATAGAATTCGCCTCGACCAGGGAGTCAAAATCCATCTTTATGTTTATTTCATCTGCTGTCAAAATAGGTGCTGACATTCCCCCCGGAATAACAGCCTTCAATTTTTTACCTTCCTTCATTCCTCCGGCATGTTTAAAAATGATATCTTTCAAGCTGGTTCCGAGAGGCAGTTCGTAGATTCCTGGATTTTTAACCATGCCGCTTACGCCAAAAATTCTGGTTCCTCCATCTTTTGGAAGCCCTTGTTTGACAAACCATTCCGCACCATTAAGTATGATATGAGAGATGTTGGAGATTGTTTCAACATTATTTATAACTGTAGGACATTGCCAAAGACCTACAGAGGCAGGAAAAGGAGGCTTCAGTCTAGGAACTCCCCTTTTGCCTTCGAGCGATTCAAGGAGTGCGGTTTCCTCACCGCAGATATAGGCTCCTGCCCCGCGGTGCACAAAAATATCCAGGTCAAAACCACTCTCCAGGATGTTTTTTCCCAAAAATCCGTTCTCGTATGCTTCTGAGATGGCCTGTTCAAGTCTCAAGGCTACGGCTTCATACTCGCCCCGAATATAGATAAAAGCAGCATGGATACCTACACAGAAAGAGGTGATGATAATCCCTTCGAGCAGCATATGGGGATTGTGGCTCATGATGTAGCGATCTTTAAAAGTTCCCGGTTCTCCCTCATCAGCGTTGACGCATAGGTATTTTTGCTTATCCGTGTCAGGAACAAAACTCCACTTTACTCCAGCCGGAAAACCTGCGCCACCCCTACCTCTCAAATTAGCCTTTTTCACTTCTTCCAGAATTTCTTCCGGCTTCATTTTCTTTAGCGCTTTCTCCGTAGCTTGATACCCTCCCTGCTTTTTATACACATCTATTTTGTACAGATTTTCAAGCCCAAAATGTTCGGTTAAAACCTTTTCTTTCATTTTTCTACTTTAAGCCATCCAAAATTTCATCAATTTTTTTTGGGTCCATATCACCGTAATAATTGAAATTTATCAGCATACAGGGAGCTCGCTCGCATGCACCTAAACACTCAACTGTCGATAGAGTGAATTTTTTATCAGGCGTTGTCTCTCCAGGCTCAATCCCTAATTTCTCTACTAAATAATCAACGAAATTACCTGCTCCTAGAAGAGAACAGCTCAGGTTGGAACAGACTTGAATGTGATATTTTCCTAAAGATTCCCTGGAGAGCATGGTGTAAAAAGTCACGATTTCTCTCACGCTGATAGGTTTTATTCCTAAAATTCGAGCTACCAGCTTTTCTTCCTCAGCAGAAATAGAGCCGAATTCTTGTTGGGTTATATGCAAAACTGGAAGAATAGCAGCTTCTTTTTGAGGGTAGCGGGCAACAATTTCCTCAATTTTTTTCTTTGTCTTTTCTGAGAACTCTGGGCTCATCTATCTAACTCTCCTCCTATCATATTCGTCGAGCCAAAAGTAGGAATGACATCGGCTATATAGTGCCCCTGGATCATTTCTTCCAGGGCAGAAACAATGTGAAAACAAGGCGCCCTCAGATGAAGGCGATAGGGCCTGTCAGTGCCGTCTGAAACGATATAATAGCCAAGCTCACCGTTTCCACCTTCCACAGAAAAATAAACTTCCCCTTTGGGAGGTCTTATGCCGTGATCCCTCATGAAAAATTTGAAGTGATTAATAATTCCTTCGATCGAGGTGTATGTATCCTCTTTGGGAGGAACAACATATTTTTTACCTGTGCCGAGAATATCCAAGTATTTCCCCCTTTCTGAGCCCTCTAAATTGGGAGATAGTTTGATTTCTTTCTCAACTCTTTTTGTTCTGGAGACCTTGATCGCTTCGGCTGGCTCAAGGGCCTCAACCATAAGCTTGGACGGAGATGGTCTTGGCATTTTTTCCATGGCTTGCTCAATGATCCGGAGGCTCTGATCCATCTCATTCATCCGAACCATGTATCTGTCAAAGTTATCTCCTCGTTCGCCCAGAGGAACCTCAAAATCCAATTGGTCATAAACCGCATAAGGGGAAGCTTTGCGGACATCATAATTAACGCCTGTGGAGCGAAGGCAGGGGCCAGTCCACCCATAGGAAATGGCTGTTTCTTGAGAAACAACTGCTACATCTCTTGTTCTATTCATATAAATTATGTTCTTATCAAGGAGACCACGAATATCCTTCAAAACTTTTCTTGTCTCCACAACCGCTTTCTTAAGAACCGCTTTATAACCGGGATGAAGATCGGCTCTAACGCCGCCTATCCGGATATAGGAAGTCGTCATGCGGGCACCTGTTGTCTCTTCGATAACATCCCAGATATATTCACGAGCTTTCACGTTGTAGAGGAAAACAGTAAAAGCCCCGCACTCCATGGCCATGGCTGCCAGACATGTGAGGTGGTCAGAGATACGCGAGAGCTCACTCATTATGACTCGAATGTACTGCGCCCGCTCAGGAGCTTCGATGCCCAGCATCTTCTCTACTGTCATCACATAACCTAGGTTATTGATTAGAGGGGAGACATAATTCATCCTGTCCGTATAGGGAAGCAGGTTGAAATAAGTCCTGTTCTCACATATTTTCTCGAAACCTCTATGCAAGTATCCTACCTCGACTTCTGAATTGAGAATCCGCTCCCCGTCAAGCTCGAGCATTATCCGGATGGTCCCGTGCATGGCTGGATGAGAAGGTCCCATATTTAGAAGAAGGCTTTCTTTGCTGGCTTCTTTTTGAATTCTTGACGTCATCTTATTTTCTCATCTGAATCCTTGGCTGGCGTTTGCGCAGAGGAAAATCCTTACGCAGAGGATTGCCATCAAATCCGTCATACATGAAAATTCGTTTTAATTCAGGATGCCCTTTGAAATCCACTCCAAACATGTCAAAGACTTCCCTTTCCAGCCAATTGGCATTTTTCCAGAGCGATGCCAGGGAATCAATCCGGAGGTCTTTCTCTGAAAGACCAACCTTGATTCTTAAACGCTGCACATTGGGAATAGAAAACAGATGATAAACCATCTCGAAGCGCGGCTCTTGACCTTTATAGTCAATACAGGTGAGGTCGAGAAGCATGCTGTAGGAATAAGGCTTATCTTTCAAGAATTGGACAATATCAAGAAGGGAATCCCTTTCGATGAGGAGGATTTCGTCTCCAAACTGAACAGAAACCTCTTTTATTTTTTCTGAAAATTTCTTTTTGAGTTCTTCTATTACTTTCTTTTTTTCCATCTCCACTCTTGCTCTTGTTTTTGAATTTTTTCCTGTAATTTTATCAAGCCATCCAAAACTGTCTCCGGTCGGGGCGGACACCCAGGAATGTAAATATCCACCGGGATAATACGGTCAATTCCTTGAACAACGGCATAATTATCGTAGATGCCGCCGCTCACAGTACAAGTGCCAAAAGCCATGACCCATTTGGGTTCGGTCATCTGGTCATAGACTGTTCGGAGTACTGGTGCTAACTTATGAGAGATTGTACCGCAGACCACGAGCATGTCAGACTGACGAGGTGAAAATCTTGTCCAGCCAGTCCCAAAGCGGTCCCAGTCATAATGCGAAGCGGCAGTAGACATATATTCCATTCCACAACAAGCTGTAATAAAAGGATAATGAAAAAGAGAATACTTCCGAGCCCACCCCAGTATGTAATTGAATCTAGTTGTGACAAAGTTTCCTATCATATGCTACCTTCTTTATTAATCCCTCGTTTCTAATCCCTCATCACCAGTTACAAGTTACCAGTTACTATCTATATTTTAATCTTATCCGTCTCTCTTAATCCCAGACAAAAGCGCCTTTTTTCCAGGCATAGATAAATCCTATGACAATAACAAAAATATAGGCAAACATGACAATCAATGCAGTTAATCCCATTTCTTTGAAGACAAGAGCCCAGGGAAAGAAAAATACTACTTCGATGTCAAAAAGAAGAAAAATAAAAGCGACAAGAGAAAACTTAATCGGAACAGGAGTGATCTCTTCCTGGAGGTAAGGACTTCCACACTCAAACGGAGTTTCCTTTGTGGGATTAGTGCTCCTGGGTCCCAAGAGCTTATTCATAAATAGCAGTACAATACCCAGGAGGCCAAAAACTAAGAAAACGAGGAAAAGTTCTGTCATGCTCCTATGTAAAGAAAGGCATAAATTTTATAAAAATTAATTTATATTTGCAAACACTTTAATGTATTTTTTTAGATTTCATTGACCTGTCTTGTGAACGTAGGAGTTTGATTTATCAAACTCACCCATTTGTACAGGGGTTTGATTTCTCAGTTCTCTTGGTTCGCTTGGGGTCAGGTCTTGTTTTTTGCTTTTATTCATACAAACGCCATTTTTACTGATGCATTATATTGCGTACGATCCAGCTTTTTTTATAAATGGGAAGAGGAGCGTGGCAAAATCTTATACTGAGGATAGGAAATATCTATATCGTTTTCATCCTTGCAATGATATTTCAAAGCGTTTGAATGAGATTTTTGAGAAAAGCAAAAAACAAGACCTGACCCCATGGTTTCACTGCAAAATCGGGCTGAATGCAACATCGATCGTAAAGATCTCGTTTTATTTCTTTTAATCCCTTTGCTCTATATATTCAATATATGAATAGCTTTATTTTTGGCTTTCAGGGCTGCTTCCATCACACCTTCTGATAATGTCGGATGGATATGGATTGATGAAGAGACATCCTGAATTTTCAAGCCTCTTTTCATAGCTAAACTGATCTCAGAGATAAATTCACTCGCGTTTGCGGCCAGGATATGAGCTCCGATGATTTCATCTTTCTCATCCGCAATTATCTTGACCATACCTTCCTTGCTTCCCGTAGTAAGGGCACGGCCGTTTGCCTGGAGAGAGAACAAACCGACCTGAATCTTTATTCCTCTCTCCTTTGCTTCTTCTTCTGTAAGACCAACTGATGAAAATTCAGGCTCGGTATAAACAGCCAGGGGAAGAGCTTTATAGTTCATCTCCGCTTTTAGCCCAGAGGCATTCTCTGCAGCAATTATACCTTCATGCGATGCTTTATGAGCAAGAAGGTGTCCATCGATCATATCCCCTATGGCATAGATACCAGGTATGTTTGTTTCCAGCAGATTATTTACTTTGACAAACCCTTGCTTATCCAGGAGAAGTTTAAGTTCTTTTCCTGTCAAGCCTTCAGTATTAGGCTTCCTTCCTGCAGCTAAGAGAACTTTTTCTGCCTCAAACTCAAACGCAGATTTAGTTTTAAGGTCGGTGCCCTTAAGGCTTACCCTGCCTTCTTTGATGTTGCTTTCCTCTATTCTCATTTGATTATGGATTTTGAATCCCTGCTGCTTGAGTATCCTCTCCAGTCGGACAACCACTTCCCGGTCACTGCCAGGGAGTATGGTCGGCATTATCTCCAGGACTGAAACATCCGAGCCAAGCCTCTGGTAAATCGAGCCCATTTCAATTCCGACTGCGCCTGCTCCGACTACCAACATTTTAGTGGGGATGGAATCAAATTCAAGCGCCTCACGAGATGTTACAACTTCCTTCCCGTTTGGCTCAAGGAAAGGAAGCGCTGCCGGCCTACTGCCCGTGGCAAGAATAATTTTATCTGACTCAAGAATTTGATCTCCTCCTTCTGTCTTAACAGCAATTTGTTTCTCGCTCTTTATGAAACCTTCCCCTTTGACAATTTCTATTCCATTTTTCCTTAAGAGAAACTCTACCCCTTTCACCAACCTCTCTACAATTTTGTTCTTCTCTTCCTGGACTCTCTTCCAGTTGCACTTTATTTTTTCTAAAGGGCCTTCAATATTCTTGTTTTCTTTTAGCTCCCTATAAATCTTCGTCTGATGCAGAAGATATTTAGCGGGAATACATCCATAATTCATGCATGTCCCGCCTATCCTATCCTTCTCGACCAAAACAACTCTTTTTTTAAGTTGAGCTGCCCTGATAGCAGCCACATATCCACCAGGACCACCTCCTATAATAGCCACGTCATACTTATTATCCATCTTTTCCTCTTCTTTAAAAAAGTTGGCAGTATTATACTCTTTCTCAATACTGCAGTCTATTCTGCCTGAATTTTATCTTGACAGTCTAAAGCAAATAAGTAAAAAATAGTGATACTTTAAACGAGAGGAGATAAAGTTAACTGATTAAAGCTCGCCTGAATAAGTTCCCTTTCCTTCTGACCTTTGTCATTCTTGGTCTTATTTTAAACTTAAAAATCCTTGCTGATGATTTCGGGAATCTTTGGGGACTCATTGTCAATGAAAATCAAAACCCCCTTCAGGATGTTAGAATTTCCATCTCCATAAAAGATAAGGACTTCGAGAAAACTCTGTCGAGCGACACATCAGGATTATTTATGATTTGCGGGCTTCCCCTTGGCTGCTACAAAATTCGTTTTGAGGCACAAGGATATAAATCCCATATTCAAGAAAGGCTCTTCCTTGAACCATCTCAATCCCTGTATCTAAAAGTTATTCTCAGCTCTAAAGAGAAAAAAGATAAGTCTTCCTCTAAGGTTCTTCTCTTGGACTATTCAAACTCTCTCCATCAGACTATTCTTGATAAATTTCAAATCCAAGAGTCCCCTTCAGCTCATAATGTTTGGTCTCTTGTGGAAAACCAGGATTTGTCCGCTACAACAAATCGCATCGATGTGGGCGGACTGTGGGGAAGCATCCCTGCACTCTTCAGCTCAAGAGGAGGCAGCTCCTGGACTCAGAACATCTATCTCCTCAACGGCATGGATGTGACCGATCCTTACTGGACGGGAACGCCTCTTTTCTTTCCTGATTTCAATGCGCTCCATTACACACAATTAATCAATGCTGGCCACCCTAGTTCTGCCCTTTCGCCTGGAGCATATTTCAATCTTCTGACTCAAGAAGGGACTGGCCAGTACCACGGCGGAATATCTGCTTTCTATATCAATAAGAAATTTCAAAGTTCAAACATATCGCCTGCCTTAGAGAATGAAGGAATATTTGATAGTCACTCCTTTAATTATTCAATGGACAGCAATATTTATTTTTCAGGCCCACTTATCCCTGAAAAACTTTTCCTTTTTACTTCATTGTCCACTTTCCATCTTTCCCGGGATTTGGCTGACTTCGAGCAAGAAGATAAATCATCCGTTTATTCTGGACTGGTGAACTTAGAATATCGCTATTCTGAAAGCACTCTCCGTTTTCTCTGGACAGGGCAGATCATCACTTATCCCACTTATGGCGCTGAAAGATATATTCCCTTCTCAACAACATCAGAGCGCAGAGATAATTATAATGTCTTTCAAGCAACATGGTATTCAAGAATCCAAGACAATCATTTCATCAAAGCAGGATTATGTTTCGTTAACGGGAATATTCGCTCTGATTTTCAAGAAGGAACATCCCGCCAGCATGGCCTTGAAATCTTTAAAAACATTCCTTCTGGAACTGCTCCTCTTGCAAACCGGGATACACGGCACTCTCTAACATTTCTCATCAAAGGAGAATCTTTAATACCATATTTTCTTAGAGCTAACCATAGATTTCAATATGGCTTTCAGCTTCAGCATTGGTTCTCTTCTTCCCAGAAAGAAATAGCAGGAAATCTTCACCTCCGATTTTTCGAAGAAGAATCACTTGAAATCGTAAAATACAACACACCTGTCCATCACCGGGAATCTGCCATCAACCTGAATCTTTTTGCCCAGGACTCGATTACTTTTCCTAATTTCATCTCCTTTTATTTTGGAATCCATCTTGCTTCTTCTCATGGCTGGATTCCTTCTCAAAATCCAGACCCTTCTTTTGGCGAAGATTTTTCCAGAGGAAAAAGCAAGATCAATTGGTTCAATATCTCTCCCCGTATCGGCTTCATTTTTCCTTTATCCAAAGCCAAGACATCAGCTTTCAAGATCTCGGTAGCTCGTTACTATTTCACACTTCCTCTTCATCTCCTGACCTACGGGAACTCCAATGCTTTAGGAGGATTGGTATATACCTGGAATGATCTAAATGACGATGAACAGTATCAAGAAGGAGAGGCCAGCACCCTTATCAGGCGGGAAGGACCCTTCTTTTCAAAGATAGATCCTAATTTGAAAAGACCTCATACGGATGAATTGACACTCTCCTTTACCTGTATCTTTGGCTCTAATTGGCATCTCTCTATCAGCGGGTTTCTTAGAAAGAGCAGAAATCTCATTGAAACGACCAATACCGGAGTACCCTTTTCAGCCTTTGAACCAATGGAGTTTTTTGATATAGGAGATGACAGAATTCCTGATTCTCATGATGACCTCAGCTTTACTATCTACAATCAGAAAGAAGAGACTTTAGGCCAGGATTTATTTCTTCTCACCAATCCGGATTCAGAAAACAGGAAATCGAGATATGAAGGACTCGACGTCACTCTTATAAAAAAATATAGTTCTAAATTCACTTTCTTTCTTTCTTTTACTGCCACAACTGCTGTCGGAACAACAAGCCCAGGCAACACTGCATGGGAAAATGACGACGGCGTCATAGGCAGTTTGTATGATAACCCAAATACACTCATCAATACTAAGGGGAGAATGCATTTTGACAGGGGATATACAGGAAGAATAGGCATGAATTTTTTAGCGCTATTTGGCCTAAGAATTGGATGTATTGTCAAATATTACGATGGGCAACCTTTCGCGCGCAAAATCATTGTCTCAGGAATGAACCAGGGCCCTTTTTATATCCAAGCACATCGCCGTGGTGTATCAAGATATGAATACAACAGGACGGTGGACATCAGGTTGGAAAAAACGCTGAATTTCGGGAAAACAAAATTGAAGATTATCTTAGATGGTTTCAATATCATAAATAGAGGGCTGGCTACTGAAGAGAATGAATGGACCGGTCCTGAATACCCGCTTCGCTTGGCAACCGAAATTCAATCTCCCAGAGTTTTTCGTTTGGGCTTTGTCTATGAATTTTAAAAGGATAGGATAATGCTTACATCTTTCGAAAAAGTAATTTTTGTTTTTATTATCATCGCCACATTTTTTGCCTTTGCTCTTCCGGTCTTTTACCGCTACAGAATTATCCGCTCAGGGCTTCCCGAGAAAAGATTAGACAAACTTTTAAAAAGAATCAAGAATGCATTGGCCAAAGTCTTCCTCCAAAAGTGTACCCTTAAAAACGAAAGGTTTTTCACGGGATTCATACATGTTTTTATCTTTTACGGCGCATTGACTTTTGACACGATGACTATCAATCATATCCTCGAAGGATTCTTTGAAAACTTTTTTATTTTCGGTCAATCAAACTTCGCACTCTTCTTCTCACTCATCGTCGATATCTTCGCTATTCTGGTGCTTGTGGCTGTCCTTTTTTTCATCATAAAAAGATACATCATCCGGCCAAAAGCTTATGCCACAACACTCCTCGATTCTGGAATGATCTATTTCTTCCTCATTATGGTGACATTGAGCTACCTGTACTTCGAAATTTTTGCTATCGCCAATCATCCTCATACAGAAAGCCTTGCTTTTTTAGGAAATTATTTTGGCAATATCATAAGAAACTCGGGGCTTAATTATCCCCTTCTCTCTGCTCATCTTAAAATCTCTTGGTGGCTCCATATTCTTATCGTCTTCAGTTTTATTGCTTATGTCCCCCACTCCAAATATTTCCATATGCTTACAAGCCCTTTTAACCTTTTTTTCCGTTCTCATAAACCTCTGGGCGAATTGACACCATTGAATATCGAAAAAGCAGAAGTTTTCGGAATAGAAAAAGCATCAGATTTCACATGGAAAGATTTCCTGGACGCCTTCACCTGTATGGAATGCGGACGTTGTCAAGATGTCTGTCCTGCTTTTGCGAGTGAAAAACCTCTCTCTCCAAAAATGATCATCTTCAATTTGAAAAATCATCTTCGCCAGGAAGGCAAAAAACTCATCAAAAACAAAAAGGATGAGCTGGAACCTTTAATGAAAAGTGTTTACAGCGAAGGAGAAATCTGGACCTGTACAACCTGTGGGGCCTGCCAGCATGCCTGTCCAGTGGAAATAGAGCACATACCGAAAATCGTGGGTGTAAGACGGAGTCAAGTTTTGATGGAAAGCAAATTCCCATCTGAGCTAAATATGTTTTTCCGAAACATGGAGGCAAACAGCAATCCATGGGGGATTGGATTTGCAAGCAGAGCTGACTGGACCAAAGAGCTTAATATAAAGCTGTTTAGCGAACATCCTGAGACAGAATACCTTTTCTGGGTAGGATGTGCGGGTTCCTTCGACGAAGAAGGCAAAAATATCACAAAGGCCATGGTATCAATAATGAACAAAGCCGGGATAGATTTTGCCATCCTGGGCACGGAGGAAAAATGTTGTGGTGATTCAGCCCGAAGGTTAGGCAACGAATATCTCTTCCAGATGCTGGCAGGAGAAAATATAGAGCTCTTTAAAAAATATAAAATTAAAAAAATCATTGTCACCTGCCCTCATGGATACAACACTTTTAAAAACGAATATTCAAGGATTCTTGAACTTCTTCCGACTGTGTCCCCAGAGGAAAGAGAAGATCTCCAAAAGATTGAGGTTATCCATCATGTCCAGCTTATCAATAATCTTCTCAAGGAAGGCCGATTGCGCCTCAAACCAAAAAAAGAGAATCTCTTCACCTATCATGACTCATGCTACCTTGGCCGACACAACGGAATCATTGATGAACCGCGCGAAATACTGTCGAGACTATGCAAAAAGAAAATAGTCGAGCTTAAAAATGACAGAGAACACAGTTTTTGCTGCGGAGCGGGTGGCGGATTGATGTGGGCAGAGGAATCATTAGGCAAGCGCATCAACCATCTCAGAACAGATGAAATGATCTTATCTCAGGCTGAGGTAGCGGCAACATCTTGCCCCTTTTGCCTTACTATGCTCCAGGACGGGCTCAAGGACAAGGAAAATACAGAGATGAAGGTGAAAGATATCGCCCAGTTGGTCGCTGAATCTTTAGAAAACTTTTGACGCTGATGATTTTAAACAAGATTGGGAAGTGGCAGGCAAGTTCCAAGTATACTGCGGTTGTCAGGAAACTGTCTTCTCCGCTGCGAAATGTAAACTGTAATTTACCAGCTTCCTTTTAATCTCTATTGCAAATTTATCTAACTCAACAAATATCAATATGTTCTGCTTTTCTCGAAAATTTGGCCTATTTTTTGAATCATTGCCCCTGCTATGGCCGGGATATATCACCAGCGGCATCCGGAGCGCACTGTGTTCTACCGGGTGCTGTTCCACTACTTTGAGAAGTTTCTCTCAGAATATGAGTCACGCTTTGAAAGAGATTATGGCTTTCTTCGCCTGGTTATTAAGGAAGTAGTTGAGAAGTACCTCGACTGCGGCAACCCGAAGTGTGGATTTGCGAGGATTCGGTGTGGAGACTGTGGGTCCGAGAGGCTTTTAACATTCTCATGTAAAGTTCGCGGATTCTGTCCCTCCTGCCATTCGAAGAGACGTGAGGAGTGGGGCGAGTATTTCTGAGAGCATTCTTGCCTGCTTTTTGTCGATTTGAGAGGAGGAGTCTATTTTATGGCTGACCTTTTTGCTTTTTTTGTCGTTTTGTTTCTTTGTTTTATCCTTGACCTCATCTTTTTTCATGTGATATGTTCATTCCAGGATGTCAGTGGGTGGAAGTTGAGGAAAATTGTGAGAGATTTGTCGCAAGCACAAAAAGGAAATTCCTATCTTTAGAACTCATTAAGAGAGCATATGAATCGAATTCTTTAGAGAAATTAAGAGATTTCTTAACTTTAGAATCGCCGGAACTTCAAACTGAAGCGGTTTAAATAATCAAGATTCAAAGGCCGAAGACGAGAGGTGTAAGGGGGCGATTGGGTATTGAGGAATACCTTCTGTGTGTATTCTTGCTTTTTTATATTCGACAACTTAAAATAATCCCAAGATTGTTAGTTTTAAAATAAAAAGATTTTTTTTCTTTTATCTTATTTATTTAACGGAATTAAGTCTCAAAAATAACTTATTCCATACAATCTTTAGGGTTATGGCGGTAAAGAAAAAGTTTAAAAACTTTTTTTTAAGTTTACTAAAAATATGGTTAAAAACTAAGTCAAAATTACAATATTTCTATCTTTTGCGTAAGCAGCTTTTAAAAATAATTATAAATCTAATTTTAATATCTACTATCCTCATTATATTAATTATTCAAAGAAAACAAATTGAACCATATTTAATCAGTTTGGGTTTTGATCATAACGGAAATATTACAGGATTTTATTCAACTCTATTTATTGCAATAGGCGCTTCAATACTTGGTGTAATTGCTATTACTTTTGCACTATCTATCTTTTCAGTTCAACAAGCTTCCGAACGCTTTACTCCTTCTATTATCGGAAAATTCTCAAAAGATAAAACAAGTAGAAATATTTTTTGGGCGATAGCATCTACCTCTTTCATCTTCTTTATATTCGCTCTGATTCCACTAGAGAGTCTTGTGTTCTATGAAGTTTTTTTAAGCCTTGCTTTGCTCTTTATTATTTTCATTTTATTGAGAAAACAGTATGCCCATATCGTGAATATTGTAAATCCTAGCTATCAGCTAGTTTTTAATCATAACGCAGCGATTAAATTGCTTAATAAGATAGATAAGTGGCTGGATTTTAATATTAAAATTGGAGCTATTAAACCTGGTTCAGCAGGCATGAAAAGCTCCGATGAGCAACAAGGAGAGAATGATAAAAATAAACAAAGAGATCATCTTAGATCGGGTTTGATTCTTAGATCTCCCTATCTATTTAATCTTGTTGAAAAGTCACTTGAGCAAATTTATTCACTTATATCGACATATATCCCTCGAAAAGACTATGAAGTCTTAAACATAGGCTTTTTCCATATTTATTCTGTGGTTTTTAAATATTTAGAAGTAAAAAGTGGAACGTTTTTCCCTTCATCAATTATTAAAGCTTATGATTTTTCTAGTGATAACTTTTTAAATAATGTTTTTGAAAAATTATCTTCATTTCAAAGAGTAGCTACTAATGAAAAAAATATGGAATTGACAAAATTAATTATTAATTGCTACACAAAAATAGCAATCAAATGTACTGAAATACGATATTTGGTACCCAACAATAATGAATATATCCATGCTATACTCGCTGTTTATTATATGCAACAGAGTATTGAGGATAGTGTAAATGCTGGATTACTTGATATAGGGATAGATAGTTCAATAGCTCAAAAAGACATTGGCTTAATTTTAATTAGAAAAAATGCCATAACTAATATTCTTACAATTTTTGATAATCTTAACAAGATTGCTTTTTACGGAATTACAAAGGAAAAAGCGACTTTTTTAATTTCATATCCAATTCAAGCATATAGTTATTTTCTAAGAGAATGGCTTTTCAATAAAGATGTTCAATTGGATCTTTTGCCTAGCTATATTTTTGAAAAAGTCAAAGATATAATTCAATTATATTTAAAATTCAAGAACTTTGAGAGTAGCCCCCAATCAGTTGAGTTGCAATATGCATTGGGTGATTTTGTTGATATGTCAAAACCCTTGGCTCTTCCTTATGTTTTTGATGAGATAAAATCCAAACTCTCAGATGAGAAATTACCTAAAGAAGAAAAAGATGATATAAAAGATAAAATTATGGATTTGGGAGATGAATTGTGGAGATTTTATGATGAACTATCGAAACATGCAGCTGAAAAAGAATCTTTTTTAATTCATTTTATCGATTCCAATCTTTTTCATATATCTATGACTTTATTACAAATTCAACAGAGCAACGAATTTGATGAAAAACAAAAAAAAGATATTCTTGAAGATATAGGTTGGATAACTTCAGTTTATTGGAGAATTTATCATTATCACAAAAAAATTTCACGAAATTATGAGATGCAAATACTCGAGAATTTATTAAGAATTGGATATGAATTTAACAATCTGTCATTAGAAGATTTATTATATGATGTAATAAGCAATATCATATCAATTGGTGAGTCTTTTTTAGAGAAGAAAAAAGATTCTCATCCATCCGAACTCATAGATATCATATTGAAAGCAACTTATTTATGTATTTTGAACGATTCAGAGGAAATTACGGAGAAATTCTTAAAGCGCATTAAAGATAGATTTTGGGAAAATTATTGCGCTAAATTTCAGGAGCATAAAGATCTTCTGTTTGAGGAGTTAGAAAAAATTGACCCTGAGCAATTAAGATTAAATCCTCCACATCTTGTGTTCGAAGATCAATTATTATCTGAATTTGAAAAAGAAAAAATTTCAAAATATTCTCAAAAATTAAAAGATGAACTTGAAACTTGACGCTTCTTACTCTTAGGGTTCAATAATTTCAGCCGACTTGTTAGCACAGTTTATGCGGGAGAGCCAAGTAGAATCCAAATCCCCCAAAGCCCTGACTATCCTATTGTGAATGTATGTTTAAGTCTCTTGTGAAATAGATTTGAAACTCGTCTGGGAGCGGAATCCTTTGGTTCAGTCCTCTTTTTTTTTCGTTTTAGAAATTTACTCTGATTAAATATGGGAACATTAATCTACTTGGTTTCAATTTTCTAATTCTAACTTATTCTTGCGAGCTTGACTGCAAATATACTTATTAATCCTCCAAGCATAATATATCCTAATACAACCTCAGCCATTACCCATCTTTGTACCCATTCTGCAGCTGGCACAATGTCTCCAAAACCGAGAGTTGTAAAAGTCACAACGCTATAATATATAAAAGACCAAAATGACTTGGTTGGTGTTAGAACTTCAAATTTAAAAGCTGTGGGATATGCACAATAGATTAAATAATAATTTACTGCAAAATATAAAGCAAAAAAAAGAGACCATAGAGACCATATAAACATGCTTCTTCCACAGTTAGAAAATAACCGCCAAAAAAAATAAGTTTTCTTGTATTGCTTTTTAAAATCAGCGAGAAACCAAGCATCTTGTGTCATTCTCTTTATTACCGGGTATTTAATTGCACTTTCTTCTCCTAATCTAAATCGAAAATCTACAACTCTATATTTCATTTTTCTAAGAAATGTAATCTTGTATTTCAATATATCAAACAAAATTATTGGCTTTTTGAAAATTTTGATCTTGGTTTTTATGACATCTGGCAAAACTTTCTTCCACGTTAGATATGCTGGCTTGCCTCTTAATATCTCAAATAAACCCTCAACATTTTTAAAATATGAATTGTAAAGATTAATTTCCTCAAAGAAAAAAGCTCCATCAAAGGCAGTAAGTTTTCCTAAGAATTCTGTTTTTGTGAAATTTATATTTTTCTGATGAAATCTGGCAGCATTGAAAAGAGTGGCTCCTTTAAATTTGGCTCCACTGAAGTTCGTACCGTTTATGCCTTTAGCTGAAAAGATGACTCCATTAAAGTGAATTCTTTCTCCTGAAAATAAAACTCTATTAAAGTTTGTATATTTTGAGGAGAATTCTACTTCGCCAAAATCAATTTTTTTTGCTAAGAATCGAGCACTGGAGAAATTAATAAGTGTTCCAAAAAATCTAGCCCTTTGGAAGTCAATAAGTTCACATGAAAAAACTGCATCCTGAAAATCAGTATTTTGTCCTAAGAATTTTGCTCTCTTAAAATAGGTGCTTTTATTGAATTTTTCTCTTCTAAACGAAACAGAGTGAGGGAAAATAAATCCAGAAAAGTCAAACACTTCATCTTCTTTTTTCTGTCTCTCAAATTCTTTTTTAAACTCTTTATTAAATTTTTCTTTTTTACCTTCAGCATCTATTGAATGAAAGATGCAATCGTAATCATCATATAAGGCTCTTCCACAATGTGTTTTTTTATCAAATCGTCGTACTTGGCAAGTATTTGGCTTTTTGTTTTCTGCCTTGTTTTTTTTATCCGTTTTATCCTCCCCTTTATTCAGTAAAGATTCTAAAGGCGGGTCAATATTTTAACTTGCCTTTTTTTTGCAGTCTGATGCTCGGAACTATTTCTTTATTCCTATACGCTCTTTAAAACGTTCGTCTGATTGATTCCAGAGTGGTTCTTTTGAAATAAGTATTTTTATTTTTTTCCCTTTCGGTAAGTATCCTATAAAAAAAGTCTTATTACTTTTCAAAACGTTTTCTAATTCATTAGACTCTTTCTTTATATTTCCATGCCAACCATGATGAACAAGCTCGCTGGATGGCAAGTTAAATCCCTCAGTAATGTCAAAATAAAAATTCTCGGGTTTAATGGTTGTAATAACTTTCTTTTTGTTTTTTCTTTCAAATATTAAGGACGGATTCGTTAAAGCTATTTGGATATCTTTTTTATTAAAAAAGCCTAATTTAATATTATAAGATCCGCTTTCTGCCTCTTTGTAAATACATGCTATAGAGTGCGGATATTTATTATGAGGTTTTTTAAATATAATATTTAACTCAGAGATTGTACATATTATCTTTCCACGTCCTTTTAAATATTTACGTAAGAACCAAATAACTAAGAAAGTAGCAATAGGAATTAAATAAGAGAGAGATTTTTTTAAGTCCATGAGCTATTATAATATTATACAGAAAAAACTGGGATTAATACTCCCCCTTTTTTTATTTCTTTTAAGGCGTCTATTTTTTCTTACGTTTAATCTTCTTCAAATCTTTCTCATCAATTCAAAATCACCGTAACCTGCCTTTTATCAGCACCTTAACGCTTCACAAATCAAAATCGGAGTCACTTCTGAAATACTTTAAGGCAGTTACAGGCAGAGAGCTTACTCCCGGGATTATCGCCGTGATACAGTCGTTTGGGTCCCGGATAAATCTTCACCCCCACCTGCACTTTCTTACAACAGAGGGAGGAGAAGATAAAGAAGGCCGGTTCCATAAGCTCTCAAACTTCAATGATTCTCTGCTCACAGAGTTTTTCTCCCGGGAGGTTTTCTCGCTTCTGTTTCGCAAACAGTTGATAAACCTCTCTCTGGTGCAGAAAGTGCTGCGCTGGCGCCACACCGGTTTCAACGTACACAGTAGGGTTCGCACAAAGAGCCGGCAAGAGGCTGAACGGGTGGGCAGGTACATGATAAGACCCCTACTCTCCCTCAAGAAGCTTTCCTTTGATGAGACCGAGGGCAAGGTATCTTACCAGTACGGGAAAGGCAGAGCAGATGAGGAGCGGATGAATTACCTTGAATTCATTGCTAGAGTAACCTCCCATATTCCTGATAAAGGACAAGTCACACTGCGTTATTACGGGCTTTACTCAAATGCACACAGAGGCAAGATGCGCAAGAGAGGAGTAGATCCTTCCCACCAGCCAATCATTGAAGATGAGACTCCGTTTGTGCCTTCCAGAGGTTGGGCTGAGATGATCAGAAAAGTTTATCAGATAGACCCTCTTATCTGTCCGCAATGTGGGGGTCGGATGACGATTATCTCCTTTATCGAGGATCATAAAGTCATTGATAAGATCATCGCTCACCTCAAGCTCACTTTTCATGCCGAACGACCACCTCCCCCTCAGATCGCCCAGAAGGAACTTCTGATGGCAGCCGAAGAGAGGGGCAAGTATTTCTGAGAGCATTCTTGACTGCTTTTTGTCGATTTGAGAGGAGGAGTCTATTTTATGGCTGACCTTTTTGCTTTTTTTGTCGTTTTGTTTCTTTGTTTTATCCTTGACCTCATCTTTTTTCATGTGATATGTTCATTCCAGGATGTCAGTGGGTGGAAATTGAGGAAAATTGTAAGAGATTTGCCGCAAGCACAAAAAGGAAATTCCTATCTTTTCTATTTATTAAATTTTAGATAAATCCACTTCTCCTGTGTTTTCTACTTCATAAGTGTAAGTGACTGATTCTCCTGAATTGGTAATCTTTTTATCGGGAGTTATTTTCGGATCAAACCATATTCCTGCATTAAAACAGAAAGTCTCGGTTTCAGCTATATTCGAGTAAGAAGAATGACCATATTCATTATAAGCTCTCACTCGGTAATAAAAAGTCTGATTGCAAGGAAGACCTGTATCCTTGTAAGTTGTGATATTTGGTTCCACCCAATCAATCTCCTCCCAGGTAGTATAAGGATATGATTTTCTCTCAATTTTAAATACTTGTTCATTACTTGAGTTATCGTGCCATCTGAGGGTCACAGTTGTTCTTCTAGCAATTGCTCTTAGAAAGCTTGGCGCTTCTGGTGGACCAGCTGGGATTGTGAAACTGATAGTATTAGAAAAAGAAGAATTTCCAGCTAAATTATATGCTCTTACCTTGTAATAATAAGTATAATCTCCATTAAAAGTTTCATCTTGGAAAGTAGAAGTATTTTCCTTAGCTGCACCAATGGAAGAAAAATTCTGCTCGTCAACTTTTTTTCTTTGGATTTCAAAACCAATTTCATTATCTGAATTATCTTGCCAATTTAAATATACGTGGTACCATGAAGTTGAATATGCATTTAAACTGCTAGGTGGTGAAGGTAGAAAAGGCTCATAAATAGCTTTATAAGCATTGAGTCTGCCTCCAGTTACACATTTGCCCGATAATGAGCTAAGTGGATCGACACTATCCATTATTATATTTTTTACTTGATCCCACCAAATTTGATAAGGCTTGCCCCAAATCAAAGCAGCTACTCCCGCGACGTGAGGAGCGGCCATTGAAGTTCCGGCCATATATCCATACCTATTAGAGGGAAGGGGGGGGACCTGACTTCTTGTATGTAATGTACTGTAGATGTCAGCTGCCTCAGGATCGTCTCCATATCCACCTGGAGCGCCAATATCCACTGAACTCTGTCCATAATTAGAATAATTAGCTTTATAATCATTATGGTCAGTGGCAAGCACAGATATTATATTAGCATGATTAAAGCATGCGGGATAAAATGGTGTACTGTCAGTATTCAAAGACTGATTTCCTGCTGCAGCAATAAAAAGTTTCCCTCTATTTTTGGCTCTCGCAATAGCATCGGAAAATGCTTGAGAATCCCAATTATCATTACCGTAGCTATTATTTGAGAGATGAGCACCGTTCTCTGTTGAATAATCTATTGCCTTTATGGCATCTGCTACATTACCACTTCCATTTTCATCCAAAAACCTAATAACCATAATTTTTACATTCCAATTGACCCCAGATATCCCTTTATTATTATTACCCTTTGCTCCTATGATACCTGCAACATGCGTGCCATGGTTATGTTCATCCAAAGGAGTCCAATCATCATCAACAAAATCCCATCCGTTAAAATCGTCAATATATCCGTTATTATCATCGTCTTGACCATTTGGAGGGTCTGCCCAGTTTCTCCACAGATTTCCCTGTAAATCCTCATGATTTAGGTCCACTCCGGTATCTATAACGGCTACCACAATATCAGAGCTACCGGTGAAAACATCCCAGGCTTCAGGAGCATCGATGTCTGCATCAGCTGTTCCTCCTCCCTGATCTTCACGACCTTCGTTGTGCAATCCCCATTGCAGATCAAAATCTGTATCATTGGATTCTTCACAAATATGAAGTATTATATTTTTTTCTACAAATTCCACATTTGGATTTAGACTAAGAAGATATATTGCCTGTTCAGTGCCAATATTTTCAGGTACTTTTATATGAAAAAGATTAGGATCCAAACGAAAAGAATTAAGTAAAGGATCAGCGGGATTCCAATCAGCGGGGCTAATTTCACTTCCTAAATATGTAAATATCTTTCCTTGGACTGAGTTAATGGCCCCCTGAATAGCATTCTTGCTGATATCTTTTTTGAGCTTAACCAGTACCTCATTAGGAACATACTCTACCTGATAAGCATATTCTCTTTGAATAGTAACCGACGTGTTGCTTACTGATAAGGAAATTAAAAAAACTGCTAGAAAAGTTGCTAAAATTAATGAAAGTAGATTTTTCACTTTCTCCTCCTAAAATAAATTTTTTGTTTAAAGCCTTTTAATATTTGCTCCTAATCCTTTTTACCACCCCCCTTTTAAAGTAGTATTATTCTTAAGACTGGCTTCAATTCATATAAATAAGAGTATTTTAATTTTCATATGAATTGTTCCTTATGTAGTTCACTCTAATAATTCATCTCAAATTATTTATTAAAAAAATATTGAAATTCCCAAAAATATCTTGTTGTGCGTTATATTGTTACCGTTCTCATCGTAATTTATAAAGCGATATTCAGCTCGTAAGGCAACCCTTTGAGCGGCAAGCCATTTAATACCTGCTCCTGCATTCAAGACAGAGTATGTGTTGGTTATCATCTGATGAGGCTCAATCAAACTTTCTCTAGAGATTCTAATAATACCGACCCCTCCAAGAATAAAAGGTATAACCTGAGAAGAAGTGTTAAAATTAAAAGCGAAATTGGTGAACAGAAGAGCATCTGAGTAGGAATACTTTCTACCAGAACTCGGATTAATAGTCACATTCATATAGTTAATTTCAGGTTCTGCTTCTAAGTTTTTAGATATAAAGTAACCAATTCTTACAGGAATACTAATTGTTCTAGTAGTCTTGTAGTCTCCATTATATGACTCTTTATTTATGTCTAGAGATGCAGAGGTTGAGAATTCCCATTTATATTTCTTTTTAGTCTTCAATGACTGCTTTTCTTCACTAATGCTATTGGGATTCTTCTTATTATCTTCATGGCTGGCACGAGCAAGAAAAGCCAAATTCAAGATGAAAAAACTAAATGCTAAAAAATATAATAAATTTTTTTTCATTGGTTTTTCATCCTCGTACTGATTTTTTTTAAATTGCAATAAATAAATATTCTTATGTCAAGCGAATTGGCCCATGTTATTCCAAATTTGAACTGTCGCGTTCTTGCCCAAATTGTTCCTCTCATTTGTTAATATATTACATTTCATTATTGTTATATAAAAATTAAGTAGCACAAGGGTACTTT
>Ga0255054_10000153_pt1 | contig 37756 bp, 31 predicted proteins | sample JV7_2_23_MG_FD_188634 | JGI IMG/M metagenome (GOLD analysis project Ga0255054, IMG submission 188634) | Seawater microbial communities from Jervis Inlet, British Columbia, Canada - JV7_2_23 | ecosystem: Environmental > Aquatic > Marine > Inlet | place: Canada: British Columbia | collected... | reverse complement strand
GCTTATGGGATAGACGCTGCGGCGCTGGTGTATTTTGCCAAGCATGCCTCTGATCTTACCCTACCCGAAAGTGCGATGTTAGCATCCATCCCTCTTGATCCATCGCTGAACCCGGTTGAAGCTCCAAAAGAAGCGAAGGAACGGCAGGCGGAGACTTTGAGGGCCATGGTGCAAATGGGGGCGATCACGCAACATGAAGCAGAACTTGCCCTTGCGCAGAATTTGGAAATCAAGCATGACGCCGTTAAGTATCCAGACCACATCCACGAACTGATTGGATATCTTCAAGTAGAAGTTAAGGGAATGTTTGGAGATGATGCCCTGAGGCGAAGCGGATTACGGATTCAAACTACGGTGGACTATGATCTGCAGCTGCAATCTCATTGCGCACTTCAAACACATATCGCCCGTCTATCCGGGTTTGAGCCAAGCGCCATTCTCCCGGCTGCAGATGGAACGGGATGCCTCGCCGCGGGGTTTCTCCCGCCGGTCCGTCCAAGCGACGCAAATCTCGATCACAATATTGAAGCGGGAGGTTTTGTTGTTCTAGACGCGAACCAAGGTGAGATCCTTGCGTTAGCGGGACCCATCACCGAAACGAGATCTACCGGCACGACATTTTCCCCATTTGTGTATCTGACGGCTTTCGCGCAAGGTTATTCGCCGGGTAGCATGGTCCTGGATATCCCTGCAGATGGTGAGTTACTAAATGGAACTTCAGAGAACCAGGCGTCACAATACAACGGACCTGTGCGGATCCGCACAGCACTGGCGAATGACTATATAGCAGCGAGTGATAGAGTTCAATCTTTGATGGGCGTTGATAGCGTCGAGCGGACGGCACGATCGATGGGTATCTCGTCAGTGACATACAACACGAAAGCGTATCGCACATCCAATGATCTGGAGTGGGAAGCTTCGCTCCTCGATCTAGCTGGTGCCTTTGCCGTTCTGGCGAATCAAGGCACGATGGTCGGTGATGCATCTCTAGATTCTAGCGCTGCGAGAGATCCTTTGCGGCCGTCAATCATTTCAACAATTGAAGATGGTGCCAGTAGGTCAGCGTATGGCTTCACGCCAGAGCAGAAAGCGATTCTTAGCGCTCAGCTGGCTTACTTGATGACAGATGTGCTGACGGATGAGACGGCACGCTGGCCCACCTTGGGGCAGTCAAACGCCTTAGAGATCGGCAAACCGGCGGGCGGGCTTGCGTCTGTTGCGGGCGGCGGCGATTTCTGGAGTCTGGGTTATACCCCGAGTCGGGTTGTTGGGGTTTGGCTTGGAAATCTGGACGGTACCGAGGCGTTTGGTTTACATGAGATGAACAGCGCCGCGCCGGTGTGGCATGCCCTAATACGCTACGCCACAAAGGATTTGCCGACCGCGGGATGGCAGATGCCACCGGGTGTGAGCCGAATAGACATCTGTGATCCCTCGGGTTTGCTGCCTACGGACTATTGCCCTTCGGTTGTGAGCGAGGTTTTCCTAAACGGCACAGAGCCAATAACTTTTGACAATCTTTACCAGCCCTACTTGGTGAACAAGGAAACGGGCAAGCTTGCGACTCTGAACACGCCGATCGATCTTGTCGAAGAACGAATATATCTCGTCCCGCCTCCAGAGGCAGCGGAGTGGGCGCAAATGATCGGTCTCGAAAGCCCCCCTCAAGAATATGACACCCTCACGGATCTGGGCCATCAGGATCCAGATGTTCGCATAACCTTACCGGCACCTTTCTCCTATCTGCGCGATGAGGTTGTGGTGCGAGGGTATGTGAACCCGGTGAATTATGATTACTATCGACTTCAATATGGCGCCGGATTGAATCCCACTCGCTGGGTGCAAATCGGGGATGATAGCAGCAAGAAAGTACGAGGGGGGACGTTGGTGCGATGGAAGACTGAAGATCTCAATGGGCTGTACACGCTTCAACTTGTTGTTGTCGACTTTGACGGACATATCTCAACCCATGCCATTCATATTACGGTGGACAACCAGCCTCCAGATGCAGAGATCCTGCTTCCCGAGCCAGACCAGGTTCTGCGCGGAAGCAGCACACAGGAGATGGTGATTGAGACTGACGTGGCAGATAACTTCGGGGTTGAGCGGGTCGAGTTCTATGTGGACGGCATTAAGGTGGAAACGTTGACAACGCAACCATACTCCATTCGCTGGCGGATGGCGACCGCGGGTGAACACGAAGTTTATGTTCGTGCGATAGATCTGGCGGGGAATGTAGCCGAAACTGATTGGGTCCTATTTTCTGTAGAACGGCCATAGTAGGGACGCGTAAAGTCGAAATATCTATTTGATAATTGGCCGATAAAGATAACTAAACCTCCCCGCATCATATCTGGTTGCGGGGAGGTTTGTACATAAGGTACAAAAATCAGCCGACTATCTCCAGGAAGGCGAAATTGATATTTCCTTTCGCTTCGTCCGATCCAAGGGTAACCCCCTGGTAAGGGTTAAAAGGAGGACATTTCACTGCTGGGAAATGTGGGGACATTGCGCCCCAACCATATGAGGCCGGAGGGAGTCCGGAACTGTTCACAGTTACGCAGTAGGTCCCAGCTGGCAGTTGGCCGAAGGTGTATCCACCGTCGCTACCGGTCGTCGCTGATTTGAATCCTGTCGATGGGCATGCCCCTTGGCCCAAAAGGACAGTAATGCCTGCGAAACGAGGGGTGCTGGGTGTTGAGCTGGTGCCGCGATAGACATATCCCGATATCGATCCCTGCGGTAAAGGCGTCGGGGTCGGCGGGATGTAGCATACGCCAGGTTCGGAGCCGGTCGGCACAAAGCCGTAGCCCCAGCGGCAGGTGTTGTCCAGTGATGCCATCGCTTTCACGGGGTATTGGCTGCTCTCAGAGGCGGGTGAACCAGCATCGATCAATGTGAAGTGGTCGTGGTAGTCGAACCAAGCAGGATCCTTGATATTTTCGTCGCTCCACGCACCCCACATGAACTTACCGTCATTACCGATGAGCGAATAGAGGAAGGCGACCTGGATGCGATCGGCATGCCCGGGATCGCGGCGTATCCAAGCTTCATCGGGCCCGATCCCGTACCCGCTATCGAATACGCAATCCTCATAGCCATCTCGAGCAGAATGGGGACTATCGGAAATCATCGGTGTGGGGCCGCCAACATCGCCGTTGGCATCGCGGCAAGCACGGACACCGTCCGTGGTCCACGCGCTGTCGGGCGGAGCGTCGGCGAGGATCAGCATATCGCCATGGCCGTCAATATCTAGGTCGACCTCCAATCCATAGGCAGCTTCTGACCCGGCTGGGGGTGACCCTTCAAGGAAGATCGTGACGTACACCCATGGTGGTCCCATACTGAGTTCCGCGCGAGTGATATCCAGATAGTCCTGGTAATCCATAACCTGTGTAGTGAAGGGTCGCTCGAGAAGGTTAGTGTCAAAAATATCGGCATTGGCTCGTCTCTCTGAAGCGAGAGCTGCGCTCGACCGATCGGTCATAAAGCTGCTCACCGAGCCAGGGCTCGAGGGTTGGATCTGGTGAGCAACTGTTGGTGTCGGGAGTGCTTCTTCGGTTGCTTGTGCAGGAGGCAGGGTTGCGTCAGCCGGAATCGTCGCCTCAGGGACTTCAGTGTTCTCTCTTGATGGCAGGTTGGCCTCGACGATTGTTGCCAGCGCTTCCATCGTTTGTGTGGCGGCGGTGTTGGTGCTACCAGGCAGACTGCAGGCTAAAGCCGATATCAACAACATGACGATTGGCAGGAGCATCCGTAACGAGCGTTTATTATTCATGATTCCCTCTCCCTTAGAATGAAGCCGATTTGTATTCCTATATCTATAACGGAATAATCAAGTTTATGTGACATTGAATTATCGAGTCAAGACCATTACTGTGCGGTTTTTCGTCCAGTCATGATGATTGTAAAGGCATATCTGAGTTTCAACGCTGGCGGAGCCTCTCCTGAGCTATTGCGTTTTATCGAGGTTCTTGTTTCTCATTCGATATCCCACGGTTTGTTCTCAGAACCAGCGCCGTACAGTGCAGCGCGGATCGATTCCTGAAGTGAAGGGATTGATTCGGCCATTGCAGCCAATACACCAAAGCAGCCGGTGAGCATCATATCGCCGAAGGGAGCCGCATAATAATGCTTCAGGCGAGAATCCGACATCATCTGTCGTAGCGGCCCCGTGACGATCACCCCGAAATTTTCCTGATCTAGAGAGAGCGGTTCAGGGATGATCGTAAGCGCTCCATGTCCATGGTCGTTGAAAACATCCTCGCCCTTCAAGGTCCCGGCAGCAAACGAATCCAGTAGGATATCCAAACGGGCGTGGTCGAGCAAACCGGTGTGATGCTCAAAGACACCTTCAATGCCGCTGGGGCCGAGGCGGAAAGCCAATGTGTGTAAGTTGCCGATGTTAACAATTAGGGTGCGGTCTCGCTGCGCAGCAATAGGGTCGAGCGTGGCGCCGAGCACAGCCGCGGGAGCGGTGTCCATCAGCACCAACGGGCAGTCGAGACCCGCTGCAGAGGTCGATACGGCACGCATACGAGAAAGCATTTCGGGTACTTGATCTGCAGGGTAAGCGAAGGCGCTTAGGCAATTCTCCTCCGTAATGCGCCGCTCAAGGTAGTCGAAGCGGAATTTGCGGTCGGAGATATTGGGGGGAGTAGAACCGTGGTCGAAGACCGCCACGCCAACTCCGTCCAGATTGAGTTTCGTGTCGAAGGCGGCGAAAGCCTGCCTTATGGCCTCGAGATCGAAGTCCTGGAGTGTGATACGCCGAACGTGTTCTTGCGACTGCGCCTCGTCCTCGCTGATGAGCTTCACGCCCATCTCATGTTCAACCCATTCGAGGTCGTCGTTGAAAGTTTGCGCGGCTTCTGGTGTGGCGAATACTCGCAGACCTTGCTCGAGATGGGCCTCTGCCGCCCAATGTGAGGGTCCTCCTCCCATCGTCACACCGGTGAGAAGGATGTCTTCTCCAAGCCGAGTCGCTTCTTGGATCTTCTCTCTCACCATCATCGTCGGCGAGGGCATGACCAGCTTGAAACCATTCTCGAGGTCTAACCCTTCACGGAAGAGGAAAATATCCTGCGTGCCAGTGCCGATATCAACCGTTAAGACATGCTTCATCGCCATTCCGTAGATGTCGATCAGTATGAATAGATGACATACAAAACACCAGGTTGTCACTATTCACCAGGGTGGGGCTGCCAATCCGGTTCCATATCGCGCCCGGGGTTCTGGGTTAGATTTTGCACACCAGAGCCGTTGTTGGTCATGATGTAGATTTCAGGATTCTGGTCACGGGTGGACGTGAATACGATCATCTGATGGTTGGGTGAGAACGTCGGCTCCTTGTTTCCCAGGGAGTTAGTGAGAGACATGGGATCAAGACTCGGGCTCTGCGCATAAGCGATGTAGATCTCCTGCTTGCCGTATTTTACGAGCCAACTGAAGGCGATGAGTTGACCATCTGATGACCAGGTCAAATGATCTACGCCAATTATTCTGTCTTGGACATCAAACCATGAGGTTTCGCCGCCCTCTGCGGGTCTCATAACGATGCGACCAGGGGCCTGGTTGATAGAAGCGATGACCGCGAGCGTCCGTCCGTCGGGTGACCACGCGGGGGCGTATTCGATGGCATAACCTGCGGAAATATTCCGCGCTGGCACAGTGATAGAGCAGCTATCAGGCGCTGGGTTACACTCAACGCTCATGACAAAAACCTGCTTTAATGAATTTACGCGCGTGCTCGTAAAGGCGATTTGACCGCCATTGGGAGACCAGGCGGGATCAAAATCATCGCCAATGCTCTCTGTGAGATTGATCGTTTCGCCGGATCGATCGGTGTTGATTAGAAAGAGATCAAGGCCTAGATCATTGCCGTACTCATCATTGCCGCCCGGCGCTGAGTAGATGATCTTCGTTCCGTCCGTTGACCATCTGGGCTGACCCTTGTCGCCAGGACCGTAAGTTAACTGCCGAGGATCGCTACCATCAGCATTCATTGTCCAGATTTGTAAGGTTCGCCCGTCTTCTCGGTCGCTCACAAAGGCGATTCTGCCACCACCGCCAAGGACGACGGTGGTCGCTGTCGGTGTTGGCAATTGGGTTGGCGTGGATGAAGGCTCGGGGATGGGTGTTGGCGTGTTAGGGAATGGAGTCTGCGTAGCCGGGGATTTTGTATTCTCCGGTTGAACGACAGCGGCAATGGCGGTCTCGGTCATCTGGGCGCGATTTCCACCGAAGGGGAGAATGCCGCCGAGAGCGAGTGCCGCTACGCCAACGATTGTGATCACGGCGAGAACTCCGAGACCGATCCAAAGACCTACATTTCGGGGTTTGGGCGGAGCAAGAGCCTCGAGTGGGGCGCGAATCGTCTTCAGTGGTGTGTGACCCGCAAGAGCCTTACAAAAGCTGGCCATATCAGGGAAGCGGTCTTCCTGTTTCAATGCCAGTGCCCTTTCTAGTGCGGCTTCGACATGTTCAGGCACGGCAGGATTCAGCTCGCGGACTGGTTTAAGAATTTCTTTGCCAAGCATGCGTTGGACACTATCCGCCGGGCGTTGAGCGGTCAGTAGGCAGTAGAGTGTGGCTGCAAGGGAGTATTGATCGCTGCGCGCGTCCGTGCGTTGTCCACCGTATTGCTCAGGAGGCGAGAATCCGGGCGTTAGCCCTCGTGCCCCGGTGGTAGTCTGCGATTGATCGAAGACTTTGGCAATACCGAAATCGACAAGGACGATGTTCCCGCTGGGGTGCAATTTGAGATTGGCCGGTTTTATATCGCGGTGAATAATTGGCGGCTGGCGTGTGTGCAGGTAACTTAGCGCGCTGCAGATGGATTCCGACCAGGTCAACACCTCAGCGGAGGTTGGCGGCTGCTTCGCCGCCTGCGTGTGTAGATCGACCCCCTCGACGAAGTCCATCACCAGGTATTGACGATCTTCAAGGATGAAATGGTCGGTCACCCGAGGGAGGTTGGGATGGCGTAGCGTGGCCAGCAGGCGCGCCTCACGCCGGAATTGCCGCTCTGATTCTGGACTCTGGTTGAGGTTTTCTTTAACGGCGACTTTGATATCTAGCGTCAGGTCATGGGCAAGGTAAACAGCACCCATGCCACCCGCCCCGAGCTGACCTTCGACGCGGTAGCGATCACGTAATGTATCGTTCAATTGAAGAGGCATGGTGGAGATTGTATTCCAGCTAGCCACTACGGGCAAACGGTGCCGTGTTTATAATGTATGAAGGTTGCTGGCCACGAGTTCTGCAGAAATATACACAATGCAGCAACGCAGTTGCACTACAATTACAGACGGTCGGGCGATGATTCATGCAAGCATGCCGTTCCCGGTTAGGAGGATTGAATGGGCGCAGGTGCGGTCTCAGCAAAATGGAATGTCTACCGAGATGGTTGGTCGCGGGCGGAGGGTGAGGTCATCGGTGAGGCGCTGATGACAATCAGCATCAACGGGGAAGACTGGGTGACCCTCATGTGCACGCCGAGCCAACATGATCTTCTGGCGATAGGTTTCATGCTTAACGAGGATTTGATTCAGGGCACGGACGACATCGATCATGTGCATGTCAGCGAGGATGGCTGCTGCGTGGACGTGTGGCTTCAGGGTCCAGTAGAGTTACCCCAGCGCGGCATCATCACCAGCGGGTGCGGCGGGGGCGTGACATTCGAGGAGCCCGAGGCGGACATCGAGCCTCTGATAAGCGAACTGCAAATCTCCCCCGAGCGTTTATTTACCCTCTTTCGTGAGTTGCACATTCCCGACAGCCTGCACGCCAGGGCGCGGGGGGTGCATGCTTCTGGTCTGACCGATGGCGATAAGATTCTCGCGCTGGCGGAGGATGTCGGCCGCCACAATACAATGGATAAGCTGCGTGGTTTATGTTTGGTGCAGGACATCGCCACTGAGGGGATGGCTCTCTTGGCGACAGGTCGGATTTCGTCTGAAATGCTGCGCAAGGGAGCAAAGATGGGGTGTCCGATCATCGCCTCTCGCAACTCGCCGACGTCGCTGTCGATTGCCTTAGCGAGAGAATGGGACATCACGCTGGTCGGATACGCTCGTCAGGGAATGATGAGGGCTTACACCCGACCTGATCGTCTCGGGTATGATTCGGGCTAACCCGCGGACTCTGTCACCTCAGGCACGCGTCGTCATTTCCAACGATGCCTAACTTAGTAATTCATGCTTTGCGCGCTCTCCAATCAGCGGGCGCGCGGATTCTCCAGACGAATAGCGGAAATCTTATATTCGGGTATCTTCGCGATAGGGTCCAGGGTGTGATCCTGGGTAAGGCGGTTGGCGGGCGCCTCGCGCCAGTGAAACGCCAGGAAAACTGTGCCGGGGGGAACACCCTCCGAGATCTTCGTTTTCGTGCGGACCGTCCCTCGCCGGCTGTGGATGATCACGGCAAAGCCGTCCTTCAGGCCGATAGCCTCTGCATCTTGAGCGTTGATCTCGGCGTACCCCCTGGGTTCGCGCCAGTGGAGCGGGGCGCTGCGGCGGGTCATGGTTCCAGAGTGATAGTGATACAGGACTCGTCCGGTGGTGAGAGTGAGGGGGTATTCCTCGTCTGTCTGTTCGGCAGGATCTCGAGCTTCAACGGCATGGAATTTACCTAGACCCCTCGAGAAACCATCCACATGAAGAATGGGTGTTCCCGGATGTTCTTCGCTCGGACAGGGCCATTGCAGCCCCTGGGGGCGTAGGCGATCGTAGCTCATGCCGCGATAGATCGGGGTTACACGAGTGAGTTCCGCGAAAATAGAAGAAGGTGAATCGTACTCCCAGGCTTCAGGGCCAGATTTGCGGCCCAGCTTTTGGGCTACGCGAGAGGCAATGCCAGCAGTGATACGCCAATCGGGCAAAGCTTCACCTGGAGGGGATACAACCTTGCGAATGCGCTGAACGCGTCGCTCCGTGTTGGTGAAGGTACCATCCTTCTCCAGGGACGATGCGGCAGGGAGCAGGACATGGGCCAGGTAGGCCGTCTCGCTGGGGAAGATATCCTGGACTACCAGCAAGTCCAGCTTTCGAAAGGCTTGTTCGACGTGATTGCTGTTAGGATCCGTCATAAGTGGGTTTTCACCCATGATATACATGGCGTGTACATCGCCAGCCAGCGCGGCATGAGTGGCCTCCACGATGGTCAGCCCCACTTCGCTTGGTAGGTCCTCGATCCCCCAGATACTGGCCATCTCCTTGCGCAGCTTGTCATCTGTCACCCGCTGGTAACCCGGCAATACGTTCACTAAGCCGCCGACGTCGCAGGCGCCCTGCACGTTGGCTTGACCTCGCAGCGGGTTCACGCCGGTGGATGGCTTCCCGATTTGGCCGCAGAGCATGCTCAGGTTGGCCAGTGTGAGCACGTTGTCGGTTCCGTTGGAGCGCTGGGTGATGCCCATGGCATAAAGCGTTGTGCTGTGGCCGCGGGCCTCCCCGTAGATGGACTCTCCATGGGCGCGTTCGCCTCGTGCGTACAATCGAGCGGCCTGAATAATGTTCTCCTCTGACACACCGGAGGCAAGAGCTGCCCTTTCCGGTGTGTAGCTCTCCAGCATGGCTGCCAACGCGTCGTACCCTTCAGTGTGCTCGGCGATAAAGGACTCATCCATCCAGCCTTCTTTAACGATCACATGCATCATTGCCAGGAACACGTAAATATCGGTTCCGGGGTGGGGCTGGAGGAAGAGGGTGGCGTGATCTACGAGAGGGATGCGTCGGGGATCGATGATTATAAGGTTCGCGCCTTTCTTCGCCGCACGCACGGCCTCATAGCTGATAACGGGATGGGCTTCCGCTGTGTTGGATCCGGTGATGAGGATGCAGTCCGCGTCGCGGATTTCGCCGATTGAGTTGGTCATTGCGCCACTTCCGAAGGCCTTCACGAGGCCCGCAATGGTGCTGCTGTGTCAAAGCCTAGCGCAGTGATCGATGTTATTAGTGCCGATTACGGCCCTCATGAATTTCTGGAAGATGTAGTTTTCCTCATTGGTGCAGCGGGCGGAAGCCAGGCCCACGATCGAATCCGGTCCGTGGTTTTTGACGCTATCGGCCAGTTGGGAGGAGACGTAATCGAGCGCTGTATCCCAATCGACGGGTACGAAATACTCATCAACCTTGGGCTTCCGAATATCCAGTGGTGAGGTATCCGGCAGTTCCCAGGGTTCTTCGGTCAGTCCGAGGTCAAAAGCGACGTCACGGCGAATCATGGGGTGTTTCAAGCGTTCTGGGCTCGTTGTGAAGTCCCATCCGTAGCGACCTTTCGTGCAAAGGAAGGGGCCATTCGCCGGGCCCTTTTCAGACGCTTGAGCATAGAGGATATTGCCGTCCTTGCTGGCGTACTCGATCTCGCAGCCAACGCCGCAGTAGCCGCAGACGGATATCGTGCGATCCAAATCCCATTCCCGGCCGCCCTGTAGCCTCGACACCGGCATCAACGCGGCCGTAGGGCATACTTGTACGCAGTTGCCGCAGAACACGCAGGTCGAGTCGATCATGGGGCCATCATATGGCGTAGCGATGTTTGTTTCGAAGCCCCGATTGGCGAAATCGATTGCGTGCACTCCAACGATTTCGTCACATACACGCACACAGCGCCCGCAGAGGATGCAATATTGATGATCGCGTAAGAAGAAGGGATTATCATCCTGAAACAGAGTAGAGGAGACCGTCGGCTCATAACTCGTCTCTTTCAGGCCGTACTCATAGGCATATTCTTGCAGCGTGCAGGATCCCGCTTTATCGCATACCACGCAATCGAGGGGGTGATCGGAGATGAAGAGATCGAGCACCCCTCGCCGTAATTCCGTGAGCTGTTCTGATTGGGTTTGAATGACCATGCCTTCTGCTGCGGTGAGTCCGCAACTCGGTACAGGCTGATCCTGGTCCTCCACTTCGACCAGACAAAGGCGGCAGCCTCCGGAGATGCTGAGCTCGTGATGGTAGCACAGATGAGGTATATGAATGCCGTTGTCGAGGGCGGCCTTGAGTACGTTCGTGCCTGGCGGCACCTGGATGGTCTTTGTGTCGATGCTCAAGGTGATCATGTTGAACTCCCTATCAGCCATGGGTTGCCATTCTCGCTGCGGATCAGGCGCTACACGGAATCAGCGCTTCGTATTCATGACGGAAGAAGCGCAGCGTACTGAGTACTGGATTCGGTGCCGATTGGCCCAGACCGCAAAGGCTTACCGAGCTCACCAGTTTACAGAGAGCATCAAGCTTGTCGAGGTCCTCGGGCTCGCCGCGTCCATCGATGATCTTGTCCAGCAGGGTGCGTATTTGCACGGTGCCGACCCGACAAGGGACGCATTTTCCACAACTCTCGTCCACGCAGAAATCCATAAAAAAGCGCGCGAACTCGGGCATCGAAGTTGTGCTATCAATGATGACCAACCCGCCCGAACCCATGATCGAGTCCAGTTCCTGGAGGCTTTCGTAATCGACAGGCGTATCCATATGCGTATTCGGAATGCAACCGCCGCTGGGGCCGCCTGTCTGCGCGGCCTTGAACTCGGCGTCCCCGGGCACGTCGCCTCCGATCTCGTAGACGATCTCCTGCAAGGTGATGCCCATGGGTACTTCAATAAGGCCGGTGTTGGTGAGTTGGCCCGCGAGTGCGAAAACTTTCGTGCCTTTGCTTTTCTCGGTGCCGATCTGGGCGTACCACTCGGCGCCGTTCTTGATGATCGCGGGGACGTTGGCCAGGGTTTCGACGTTGTTAATCAGCGTCGGTTTACCCCATAGACCTGATGTAGACGGATAGGGTGGGCGCATGCGAGGTACACCACGCTTTCCCTCGATGGAGTGGATCAGAGCCGTCTCTTCGCCGCAGACAAAGGCGCCGGCACCGATGCGCACATCGGCGCTGTAAGAAAAATCCGTACCCATGACGGATTTACCCAAGATCCCGCGGCGCCGCGCGGCGCGAATGGCGCCGCGAATTCGACCTACAGCGATGGGATATTCCGCACGAATATAAAAATAACCATGGTTGGCACCAACAGCATAGGCGGCGATCATCATGCCTTCGAGAACTTGGTGGGGGTTGTCCTCCATCACAGTGCGGTCCATGTAGGCGCCCGGGTCGCCCTCGTCGCCGTTGACGACAACATACTTGACATTCGATTCTTCTCGACGGACGAAGTTCCACTTCAAGCCGGTGGGGAAACCCGCCCCGCCGCGTCCGCGCAAGCCGCTGCCCAGCATCTCATCGCATACTTGCTCAGGGCTCATCTCGGTGAGTACTTTGTGCAACGCTTGATAGCCGCCGTGTGCGAGGTAATCCTCGAGCTTCTCGGGGTCGACATAGCCCACATCGCGCAGGACGACCTTAAATTGCTTGGTGAAGAAAGGTAAATCGGGAGAGAGGACGTGTTTCTTGAGAGACCTCTTTTTACGGGCAGTCTCGAGGCGCTCGCGTACCGTCTTCAGTTCCGGGGAGAGCTCCGGAGGCTTCTCATCCCCCTGATCCCAGGATACGGTCTTGGCGATGAGTTCCTCCGCGCATTCAGAGTCAACGTCGGCGTAGTGGACCTCCTCGCCCGACTTCTCCTGGACGCGCACGAGAGGTCCTCGACTGCATAGGCCCATGCACCCCGTCTGCACCACTTCGACCTTGTCTCCGGCCGGGGCGGCTTCGACCGAGTCGCGTAGGGCCTGGATAGTGCTCCCCGCCCCTGCGGATAAGCAAGCCGTGCTGACGCAGCAATGAACTCGTTTGTCAAATTGGGATTGACGCGCCCTTTCCTGCTCAGCTATTTGATCGAGTTTTTCGCGGCTCATCCGGCCTCCTCTTGATCCTGTGCGACTCTCTCGCCCGTCAAGATTCGCCCCACCGCGCTGGCGATCGTCTCCGGCGTAGCCTTTCCTTTTATCTCGCCGTTGATCACGGCAACGGGAGCAAGACCACAGCATCCCAAGCAGCGGGCCGTCGTGAGGCTAAACAACCCATCTTCGGTGGTTTTACCCACAGGGACGTCAAGTAAGGCGGACATCTCTTCGACGATTGCTGCGGAGCCCTTGACGTGGCAAGCTGTGCCCGTGCAAATAATGCAACTGTGCTTGCCTTGTGGTTCGAAGGTGAATAGGTGGTAGAAGGTCGCGACGCCATATACCTGACTCAAAGGCAAGTGCAAATGGTTAGAAATGTAGAAAAGAAGCTCTTCTGACAGGTAGCCGAAAGTTTCCTGCGCGGAGTGCAGAACTTCGAGAAGTGCATCCTTCTCGTTATGCAAGTGCTTCATCGTGCGGTCGAGGGCTACATAGCGGTCATCACCGCTTGGATGGACCGGAGCCTTCTTCGGTTTGCCGTTTGATGATCCCGTGTCGCTCATCTCTTTTTGGTCCTTTTCGATTGAGCCTCGGAAAGCGCTTGCTTGGGGTTGCACCGGCCGCGCGAGGCAAGGGCTGGAAGGTGTGTTCGATTATACGGGGTCAGGCACCCGGCAGGCGAGGCAAACCGCCACCATTATAAACCCGCGTGAATGATGAATAGAAGTGAGAGAAGTCACCCTGATTGCTCTGTTGACTCAAACGAATTCAAGAGGACCTGTTACTTCGGCGATTGGAACCAGGTCACAGGGTCACGGCGCCGCCCGAAGGTTGCGATGCCGCCCGATTAGAGCTTGAGTTCCCAGCTCTCGATGGTCGGGAGCATAGGCGAGTCAGTTAGATCGAGGGTAAGCGGGCTGACGGAGACGTAGCGGTTCGCAAGTGCCCAGAAGTCGGTTCCGGGGTCCGCGATACCAGTGGGCGCGTCGCCGCCGATCCAGTAGTATTTGCGGCCGCGGGAGTCTTCCCGTTCTACGAGCGCGTCGCGATATATCCGCAACCCCTGACGAGTGACCGCAATACCGCTAATTTCATCCAAGCTGCAAGACGGGATGTTCACATTCAGGACGAACTTCTCAGGCATCGGTTTGGATAGCACCTGTTTTGCAACTGAGACAGATACCTCAGCTGCCGTGCTGTAATCCGTTGTTCCCATGTGATCCATCGGAGAGTTGATAGAGTAGGCGAATCCGGGTAGACCCGAGATCGCAGCTTCCATGGCTGCAGTAACCGTGCCGCTGTAAGTTACATCATGCCCAACATTTGCATTGGGATTGATCCCGGATACGACGAGATCGATCGGCTGCTCGACCATGCCGAGAATGGCAATAGCCACACAATCTGAAGGTGCACCGTCCGTTGATAACGCCGGCGTTCCGTCGCTTAATTGCGTTTCCCAAACTCGTAAAGGTCGATGCATTGTTTTTACATGGCCGGAAGCAGACCAGTTCCTGTCGGGTGCGAGTACCGTAACATCGCCCAATGAACGAAAAGCCTGTGCGAGTGCGAGCAAACCTGGCGCGTACACACCATCGTCGTTCGTTGCTAATATGTGCATAAGAAGGGTCTCCTTAGGACATGATTTTACACTACCCTCAGGATTGGAAACGGCCGATATTGAAAGGGGAGTGAAAGGACGACCTGCTGTCTTCTCACCTATAATGAACTCGGATTCAACTACGTTGATCTATCTGTTGTCAATACTGGGGGTGCATAGACGGATTGAAGCATCTCGCAATTTCCATAACTACCGTTGAGAAACTAAAGAACTTCTTGCTGTGTCGCCGCGTTTGCTTCTTTCTGCCCTGACCTCTAAAGTAATGAAATTGGATGAAAGAGTGATTTCAAGTGAACGGTAAGTCAGCGAACGCGAGACAGAATATTCAACAGGAGTTTTGAAATGAAAAATCGAACCAGTTATCGTTTAAGGCTTTCGGTGTTCTTGTTACTCTCGCTTTTATTCACGGCTTGTTCATCGTCAACCCCAGCGCCCACAACAGAACCAGAGACTGACAAGCTTGTGGCACCTTCAGTGAAAGATTCTGATGGTGGGAAAGACGGCATTTCGCTTGAAGGAATATCAGGAGCGGTTTCTTCATTGGAAGGGGTTCAGGATGCGACAATATTAATTGAGGCTCAAGGGACTTTCATCGATCCCGATATGGGCATGATGGTCAATTCTGCCGGAAGAGGAACGGGCTTCATCATAGATCCTTCCGGCATTGCCGTGACGAACAACCATGTGGTGACTGGCGCGGGATTGCTCAAGGTATGGGTGGCAGGTGATGACCGCGCTCTAAACGCTCGGATTCTGGGAGTGTCTGAATGCTCGGATCTGGCCGTCATTGATATTGAGGGTGATGGATATCCATTTCTTGATTGGCATACGGGTGATGTTGGCGTCGGCTTAGAAGTCTTTGCGGCTGGATATCCCTTGGGGGACCCCGAGTTCACCTTGACCAAGGGGATCGTATCGAAGGCGCGCACCGATGGGGAATCATCATGGGCTTCCGTGGATTTTGTGTTAGAGCATGATGCCACTATCAACCCGGGCAATTCTGGCGGACCACTCGTGGATTCTCAAGGGAAAGTGGTAGGCGTAAATTATGCATATTCAGTAGTTGCGCAAAACCAATACTTTGCCATAAAAGCAGATGAGGCGCAGGCGGTGATCGATCGTTTAACTGCGGGCGAAGATGTAGACGCAGTTGGCGTCAATGGCGTTGCGGTTGCAAGCAGCGATGGTTCTATTAGAGGGATCTGGGTGTCATCGGTTGCGTCGGGTTCATCCGCGGACACGGCGGGAATCCAAGCAGGCGATATCATCACATCGCTGGAGGGTTTGGTTCTAGCTACCGATGAGACTATGGCAGATTACTGTGATGTGCTGCGCACACACGGCACCGAATCAACCTTGAGCATCGAAGTGCTTCGCTATGCAACGGGAGAAATTCTTGAGGGGCAACTCAATGGACGAGCCCTTCAAGCATCAGCATCGCTATCGGGTCAGATCGGCGGCGGGATTCTAGGACCAGGATCGGGAGCAGGTTATGCCAGCTACATCTATGTAATGGATAATACAGCCGCCCTCGAGTTGGAGATTCCCGCGGATTGGGACCAAGTCGATGGCTCGGAGTGGTACGAAGACGGCGAGCTCATCGGGGCTTCAATTTGGGCATCTCCTGACGTAGAAGGCTTCATCAATACATGGGGCACACCAGGGGTGATCTTCGATGTGACCCCCAGGGTGGACCTCTATGGAAGTTACCTGGACTTCCTCGATCTATTGACGGAAGACCTGCCCGATTATTGTGTATTTGAAGGCCGCTATGACTATGAAGATAACTTGTATCGCGGCGCGTATGATATATATGAGTCCTGCGGAGGTCGAGATACATCCTATATAGTGCTAACCGCCACACCCATAGATGACACTGGCGCTTTTCTTATAGAACTCGAGGTCCAGGTCGTAAGCGATGCAGACTTGGAGGCGCTTGAAAAGATCCTCGCCAGTTTCAACGTGGTGGGCTCGCTGCCGGGGGGTTCAGCGATGTCCGGCGGATTCGCCAGTACAGGCGACGGTTATTCGGATTATATGTGGGTATACGATGATTACGATTCGATCCAAATGCAAGTTCCCAGCGGATGGAACGATATTGATGGGTCTTTTTGGATTAATTATGACGATGTCGTAGGCGGCAAGATCATTGCCTCCCCGGACTTGGACGGCTTTCTTAATACGTGGGATACCCCTGGAGTAATTTTTAAAGCCTCCGACGATCTCGCATCCAGCATCGGATATCAACAGCTTCTGGATGAATTACATGCGGATTACATGGAAGTCTGCGAACTCGATGGACGCTATGATTACAATGACGCGATCTACCGCGGGAAGTATGATTTATTCACCAAGTGCGGCGGACCAGGTGGCGCGAATTGGCTGCAATTGGCGGCGGTGGCGAAGGATGATCAGTTCGCATTTCTTATTCTGGTCCAGGCTCAGATAGTGAATGAAGAGGACTGGGAAGTGGTGGACCAGATTTTGGCTACTTTCGAGGTTGTCGGCGAACTTCCGTAGAGGGAATGATCGACAACGTATCACAAATTGATATCGGTCGGCTAGGAGCTCCGGGGGGAGCAATATTCCCTGGAGCTCTGGGTTTTATGATAATCTTCACATGTGGTAAATGAGAGGAGTCAATCTCAAGGTGGCGATGGCCGCGATTCGGGGAATAAAGGGCCTCGCGTTGACACCCTGTTTCCCGACATGGTATTATTAAAAATGCGAGGGAGAGCATCATTGTTTTAGTTTTCCTCCTTTCGCCCGGTTTCATCCTTATTATCTTATGCCCTGCAAATAATTGGATCGATTGAATTAGATTTTGCGGGGGACAGTAGAGCGGATTATCTTGGATGTGGCTTCCTTTGTGGGTGAACACCGGAACCGGGTGTTCACCCTGTTTTTATATATTTTATAGAAGGGATTTAATCATGAGTGTAGACTTTATTGCTCGAATCGTTGGAATGATCTTATTATTCGGAGGTGGATTCTACCTTGGAACAGTGCTGGGGAATTCTGCTGGAGATCAACCTGTCCTTTGGGCTATTGTCTTTGGAATGGTAGGCGCTTTACTAGGGCTTGTGGTAACACCGTTTCTGACCACACGCCCAATGCGCGCCCTCCGCGCCAAGCTCTCCGTAATTTCTTTGAAGACGATGGTGGCCGGACTTCTCGGGTTGATCATTGGTTTGGTTGTTGCCGCGCTAATTGCATTTCCCCTTTCGCTCTTACCTACACCGCTTGGACAGCTGCTGCCTTTCATTGGGGCCATTCTCACCACCTATCTAAGCATAGCAATATTCACTACGCGCCAGGACGATATTTCAAATTTGGTCGGGTCCCGTTTTGGATCATTGAACAGGGGAGATCAAGACCTTTCGCCGGAAAACAACAGTGTTTTGCTCGATACCAGCGTGATTATCGACGGGCGGATTGCTGATATCGCCCGAACCGGCTTTATTGCCGGGCCAATGCTGGTCCCATCGTTTGTCTTAAATGAACTTCAGCATGTCGCAGATTCATCCGATGGATTGAGGAGACAGAGGGGGCGTCGGGGTCTGGATATACTCAATCGGCTCCAAAAAGATCCCGTTATCCCAATGCGCATCACTGATTTGGATGTGGAAGGTGTGCGGGAGGTGGACGATAAGCTGGTTGTCCTTGCCAAACAACTTCGCTGCAAAGTCCTAACCAACGACTACAATCTGAATCGCGTTGCGGAATTGCAGGGCGTTACTGTATTGAATATTAACGAGTTGGCAAACGCTGTTAAGGCGGTCTTTCTGCCAGGCGAGACGCTTGAAATAGACGTCATACAAAAAGGGAAAGAGACTGGACAGGGGGTTGGCTACCTTGATGACGGCACAATGGTTGTCGTCGAAGATGGCGAGATGCACATTGGCAGCGTGATTCTGGTCACGGTAACTAAAGTGCTGCAGACCGCCGCGGGCAGAATGATCTTCGCCCGTCTTAAGCTGAACGACAAGAAAGCTTTCACCGCGGAGTGAGGTTCGATGACGTTGAAGATTTATAACACCATGACCCGCACGAAAGAGCAGTTTGAGACACTGGATCCTGGAAAAGTTCGCCTCTATGTCTGCGGACCTACGGTTTACGATAAAGCGCATGTCGGTCACGCAATGTCCTCGATCGTTTTCGATGTGATCCGTCGATACCTGGAATACAAGGGGTATGACGTTCAGCACGTAATGAATTACACAGATGTCGATGACAAAGTCATCCTGCGAGCACAGGACTTAGGCGTCGACCCCATTGATCTAGCGGATCAATATATTGACGAATACGATCAGCACTTGAAAGAACTAAACGTCCTCCCCGCCCATGTCTTCCCGAGGGTGTCCAATGAAATTGAGGACATCATTGGTGTGGTTAAGGGATTGATGGATGCGGGATATGCCTACGACGTAGACGGCGATGCATATTTTAGGGTGTCGAAAGACGAGGATTACGGACGTCTCTCAAGACGAGTGTTGGACGATATGCGCGCCGGCGCTCGCCTTGGTGTTGATGAGCGGAAAGAAGATCCTGCTGACTTCGCTCTCTGGAAGGCGGCTAAGCCTGGAGAACCCGCATGGGAGAGCCCGTGGGGATTGGGCCGGCCAGGGTGGCACATCGAGTGCTCGGCGATGAGCCTGCACCATCTGGGAGATCAAATCGATATTCATGGTGGTGGGAACGACTTGATCTTCCCGCACCACGAGAATGAGATTGCTCAATCAGAAAGCTACACTGGCAAACCCTTCGCTCGTTACTGGGTTCACAATGGCATGATGCAGCTCAGTGGCGAAGATATGTCGAAGTCAACGGGCAACGTTTTTACTATTGAACAATTTCTGGGGAAATACGAGGCGGATGTTCTGCGTCTCTTGATTCTGAACGCCAGTTACCGCAGTCCACTTACATATAATGAAGATGTTATCGAGCAGGCGGCGCACGCGCTCGATAGGCTGAAGGGCGGCTTGCGTTCTGCATCCCCTCTTCCCGACCTCGACCCAAGCATAGTGAAAACCCTGCACCAAGCAGCTGAACAAGCGCTCCTGGGTTTTGAAACGGCGATGGATGATGATTTCAACAGCGCTGGAGCTCTGGGGTATCTCTTTGAGTTGGTCACGGCGATCAACGAAGCGAGGACGGCAGGGATAGACCAGGAAGATTTAAGTAAGGCACAGGATGTTCTTGCTAAATTGGCGGGCGTGCTGGGCTTATCGCTTACACAGAAAAACCACCTGGAGGCGGGAGCTGCTCCTTTCATAGAGCTGCTCCTGGAAATTCGAAAGGAACTGCGAACTGCCAAGCAGTGGGAACTCTCGGATCGGATACGTGACCGCTTGAGTGAGTTGGGGGTATCGTTGGAGGATGGCAAGGGGGGAACGGTCTGGAGAATCCGCGAGTAGCGCAAGAACAAACCGACGCCCCGGTTCGATCAGGGGCTGGGGCGAATTTCTTTCCAGAAAGTTATGGAAACTAAGTTAATCAGCATGAGCGGGAACAGAAAAGAAACAATTTACGGGCGGAACCCTGTTCGAGAAGTGCTGCGGGCGGGTCGGCGCCGAATTCATCAAATTCGACTCTCCGAAGGAGTCATCGAGCGCGGGCTGCTAGTTGAGATTAACGATGTGGCACGAGCGAGCGGCTTACGAATTGAGCGTGTCCAGAGAACCTTGCTGGATCGAGAAATCTCAAATCACCAGGGGGTTGTGGCGATTGTTGATCCCTTCGAATACGGATCGATTGAGGGGATGCTGGATCTCGCAGTAGAGCGGGAAGAGCCCCCCTGGATACTGCTCCTGGATATGATCCAGGACCCTCAGAATCTAGGAACCCTTTTGCGCACGGCTGAAGCCGTGGGTGTCCATGGAGTCGTTATTCCTGCGCACAGGAGTGCCTCGGTCACACCGGCGGTGGTCAGCGCATCATCTGGAGCGAGCGAGCATATGATTATCGCTCGAGGAAACATGGCCGATGCGATCGAGCGTCTTAAAAAAGCAGATCTTTGGGTTGCTGGCCTGGAGAAAACCCCGGAAGCATCCCTTTACTGGGACGCGGATCTCAAAGGTCCGTTGGGTTTAGTTGTTGGCAGCGAGGGCTCGGGGATGCGGCGCAGGGTTAGGGAATCCTGCGATTTCCTGATCAGGATCCCCATGCGAGGGGAAATCGAATCGCTGAACGCCTCCGTTGCGGGTGCGATTGCTCTTTACGCCATCTTGGAACGCCGAGATTTGAAGGTTTCGGATGCCCAATGAACTGGGGCGGGGCCTATTTCCATTGACGATGCCATTGAATCTTGGTAGACTCGGCGAGCAAAGTCGGCTATGGGGTCTGGTATTATAAAGCAGCGCCCAGCAGATGCGGCGCGTTTTATTGTCATGCCGACGTAGCTCAATGGCAGAGCAACCGCTTTGTAAGTGGTAGGTTATGGGTTCGACTCCCATCGTCGGCTTGCTGTGTCGTTAAATTTTTGCTGACGCGATGCCGCTGCTGAAGGCATTTGCTGACCGAAATAGGGCATGGGCGGTTACCCAAGTGGCCAAAGGGGGCTGACTGTAAATCAGCTGGCATACGCCTTCGGCGGTTCGAATCCGTCACCGCCCACTCAGCCTCGGCTTGAACTGACAACCCGGGACTGTGGTTCAAGCCCTCATAGCTCAGACGGTAGAGCACGTTCTTGGTAAGAACGGGGTCAGGGGTTCAATTCCCCTTGAGGGCTCTAATTGCCGAAAGAATAATTATTGAACGAACGAGGAGATAAAGAACATGGCGAAGGCGAAATTTGAGCGGACGAAACCGCACATGAACGTAGGGACGATGGGGCACATCGACCATGGGAAGACGACGTTAACGGCGGCGATCACGAAATACGCATCGTTCAAGGGAGATGCGGACTACCGGCCGTTTGATTCGATCGACAATGCGCCAGAGGAAAAAGAGCGTGGGATCACGATAGCGATAGCGCACGTGGAATATGAGACCGACAAGCGGCACTATGCGCACGTGGACATGCCCGGGCACCGTGACTATATCAAGAACATGATCACGGGTGCGGCGCAGATCGATGGGGCGATACTGGTGGTAGCGGCACCAGACGGGCCGATGCCGCAGACACGGGAGCACGTGCTGCTGGCGCGGCAGGTGGAAGTACCGTCGGTGGTGGTGTATCTGAACAAAGTGGACATGATGGATGATCCGGAGCTGCTGGAGCTGGTGGAGCTGGAGCTGCGGGAACTGTTGACGGAGTACGAGTTTCCAGGAGACGAGACGCCGATCGTGATGGGGAGTGCGTTGAAGGCACTGGAGAGCGAGAGCACGGATCCGGATGCGCCGGAGTACGAGAGCATCAAGGAACTGCTGCGGGTTGTAGATGAGTACATACCGGAGCCGAAGCGAGAGTTGGACAAGCCGTTCATGATGCCGGTGGAGGATGTATTTTCGATCAAGGGGCGGGGGACGGTGGTGACGGGGCGGATCGATCGCGGCAAGGTGAAGACGGGAGAAACGGTAGATATCCTCGGCTTGAGAGATAAGCATATGAGCTCGGTGGTGACCGGGGTGGAGATGTTCCACAAGATACTGGACGATGGTCAGGCGGGGGACAATGTGGGCTTGCTGCTGCGAGGGATCGATCGCGAGGAAGTAGAGCGGGGGATGGTGATAGCGGCGCCGGGGTCGATAGAGCCGCACACGAAGTTCCTGAGTGAGGTCTATGTGTTGACGAAGGAAGAGGGGGGCAGGCACAAGGCGTTCTTCAACGGGTATCGGCCGCAATTCTACATCCGGACGTTGGATGTGACGGGGACGCTAGAGCTGCCGGAAGGTGTGGAGATGGTGATGCCCGGGGACAATGTGAACCTGACGGTGGAGCTGATCACGCCGGTGGCGTTGGAGAAAGGTTCGAAGTTTGCGATCCGTGAAGGCGGTTTGACGGTTGGAGCGGGCGTAATCACTGACATAATAGAGTAGGAGATTTGCGCCTAAGAAAATACCAATTGGCGCATTAATTACAATATGGCCAAGAAAGATGTTCGCCCAGTCGTTACCCTGGAGTGTACCGTTTGCCAGGAAAGAAACTACACGACAGAGAAAAACCGTCGAAACGACCCAGGTCGTTTGGAATTTAAAAAGTATTGTAAGCGTTGCCGGGTACATACACTACATCGCGAGACCAAGTAGGGGTTGCTAAAACCCCGCACAGGCGAGTAGCTCAATTTGGCAGAGCACCGGTCTCCAAAACCGGGGGTTGCGGGTTCGAGTCCTGCCTCGCCTGCCTGATCGAACTGCGACGCCTGAAGGACAGTGGCATCGTTTAATCTGAGGAGCATGTGAGTGGCAAAATCGAGAGCCGCCTCAAAGAAGAGATCAAATCCAGTAACCCGCTATTTTCGTGAGACAAATGCGGAATTGAGGAAGGTTACCTGGCCAACGCGTCCAGAGGCGATCAAGTTAACGATCATCGTCTTGATCGTTGTTGCTTTGATGAGCACGCTGTTGGGCACCTTGGATTATGTTTTCTCAAGGTTGATTGGATTTTTCATCGGCCTTGGATAGATTGGCGAGTAATAAGCATGGAAGAATTTCTAAAAGATGATGGTAATCCTCAGAGAGAACCCGAGCCCTCAGAAGCGGCGTCGGGCGAGGAAATGAATCCTGAGGAAACCGCGACAGAAATTGAAACATCGATGGGTGAAGCAAAAACAACCCTCGAAAGTTCGGACGAGCTCTTAGCCGAGGGCGAGACCGCTGATGCTGATTCTGAAGATGCCGTCGACGAATCTGTTGATGGTGCTTTGATACCAGAAGAAAGTGACGAATCCGAAGATGTGAGCTCGGAGGAGAAGGAAGATGTCGCCGCCGAAGAAGAACCCGATGATGTGGAGGATGAGGCTCTAGAGGTGGAAGAGACGGGGCTTGAAGCGGAGGCGGAAGAAGAAAGCGTCGAAGAACCCGTTGTTGAAAAGCCAGAGGACGCGCTAGAAATTACGGATGAGCATGAGGAACCAGAAGAGGCTGACGCGGTCGCCGCAGTGAGTGAGGAAGAAGTTGCGGATAACCGTGATTGGTTTGTTGTTCACTGTTATTCCGGATATGAGAATAAAGTTCGCCACAACCTCGAACAGCGGATCGAGACGATGGGGATGAAGGACAAGATCTTTGACGTGGTCGTCCCTACTGAGGAAGAGATTGAAGTCAAAGATGGGAAGCGCAAAACTGTGGAGCGTCGCGTTTTCCCGGGATATATTCTTGTCCAAATGATCTTGAATGAGGATTCGTGGTATGTGGTACGGAATACGCCAGGTGTGACCGGATTTGTAGGGATGGGCAACGATCCCACACCCCTGCGGCCGGAGGAAGTCGTAAAAATCGTTAAGCGTATGGAGGCCGAAGCCCCCCGCATCAAGCTGGCATATTCAATTGGACAAAAAGTGCGCATTATCGATGGCCCATTTAACGATTTCATCGGCACTGTGGCGGACATCGATATGGAGCGCGCAATCGTTCGTGTGATGGTGTCATTTTTCGGTCGAGAAACACCCGTAGAGTTAGACTTCCTGCAAGTTGATAAAGCGTGATCTAGAAAGATCGCGCGTGGGAGGGTCATTCTGCCCGCTAATACCACTAAAGGAGTAAACCAATGGCAAAGAAACTAAAGGCAATTGTAAAGCTTCAGATTGAAGCCGGAAAAGCCAACCCGGCACCACCAATTGGACCGGCGCTGGCTCCCCATGGCATCAACCTGATGGTTTTTTGCAAGGAGTACAACGCGCGCACATCAAGCAAGGTCGGGGAAATCATCCCCGCAGAGATAAGCATTTATACCGATGGCTCCTTTAAATTTGTCCTAAAGACTCCCCCGGCTGCAGCTCTATTGTGCAAAGCAGCAGGTATTGAGAAGGGGTCTGGCGAACCAAACAGGGAAAAAGTTGGACAAGTCAGCCGGGATCAGGTTCGTGAGATCGCCGAGATCAAGATGAAGGATTTGAACGCTATCGACATCGAAGGTGCAATGCGCCAGATAGAGGGGACGGCGCGAAATATGGGCATCGTTGTTGAGGGCGAGGTTGATCATTAGTGGGAGGGCTGGCGTAGACTAGCCCGTGAGGACCACAGGGAGTATTTCAAAATGCCAAAGCACGGAAAAAAGTATCGCGAAGCGCTAGCAAAAATTGATCGAAAGAAAAATTACGAACCGATGGAAGCGCTGAAGTTGGCGCAGGAAACATCGTTTACGAAGTTCGATGGCACCATTGAAGTTCACATTCGACTTGGTGTAGACCCAAGACACGCCGATCAACAAGTGCGAGACACAGTAATGCTGCCGCATGGCCTGGGGAGGACCGTTCGGGTTCTTGTTTTTGCAGAGGGCGAAGCGGCGCGAGAGGCCCAGAAAGAGGGCGCGGATTACATTATTGATGATGAGATCGTAAAACAGATTCAGAATGGATGGTTCGAATTCGACGCCACAGTCGCAACACCGAGAATGATGAGCACGGTTGGACGGCTGGGGAAGATCTTGGGGCCGCGCGGACTAATGCCAAATCCAAAAGCTGGGACAGTTGTACCCGAGGAAGATTTACCGCGCGTGATAAAGGAATTGAAGGCCGGCAGGGTGGAATTTCGAACGGATAAAACTGCAAATTTGCATGTCCCTATTGGGAAAGCTTCCTTTGAATCGCAAAAATTATTTGAGAACTTCTCTGCGCTTGTCGATTCGGTTCGGCGATCTAAACCGCCGGCATCAAAGGGAACCTTTTTCCGAACGATCACGGTCACGAGCACGATGGGACCGGGGATACGAGTTGACCCCGGCGCTGCAATCGCGATTGCAGAAGAAATATAGGGTGAACTAAGACAGATACCTTACCCAGAAACGAACACACCGCTTCGCCGAAGACAGCAGGCGCTAGGTCACTAGTTGACGGCTTAATCTCCTGCCTAGGTGAAGGCTTGAAAGCAGCAAGATCGCCGATCAACGCTTTCTTAATGAGCCTTTGCTTTTATGGTCATCGCGAAGCAAAGGCTCAATTGATTCTTAAAAGGAGGTGAGTGGAATTGGCAATCACAAGGGAACAGAAAGAAAAGCTTGTTACGCAGTACAAGGACATACTTAGCCGGAATGCCGCTTTGATATTCACGGAGTATGCGGGTCTAAGCGTTAAGGAAATAGAAGATTTGCGCGGGAGGATTCGCGAGGTTGGCGGCGAGTTCTATGTAATCAAGAATTCTTTGGTTGAACGAGCATTAGCTGATATCGGATTGTCGCAACCTGAGGGTAGTCTCGATGGTCCAACCGCAATCGGGGCGACAGATGAAGATATCACTGGATTGGCGAAAGCAATCGTCGACCTCTCCAAAGAGACAAAAGTATTTCAAGTAAAAGGTGCGGTCATCGATGGAGAAATCTTCGATAGCGCCCGAGTAAAGAGCTTGGCGGCACTACCGCCGATGCCTGTCATTCAAGCGCAGTTGCTTAGTATGTTGCAGGCGCCGGCATCGCAGATCGCCGGAGTGTTATCGAGTTCTGTGCGGCAAGTAGTGAGCGTCGTTAAGGCGTATTCTGAAAAAGAAGCTGCCGCGGCGTAAGCACAATTAAATAAAATTCATTGGACAGTCATCAAAAGGAGATAGTGAACAATGGCAAACATTGAAAAGATTGCAGAGGACCTCAGTAAACTCACCATCCTTGAGGCAGCTGAACTAACCAAGCTGTTGGAGGAGAAATGGGGCGTATCAGCCGCGGCGCCTGTTGCTGTGGCAGCCGTTGCTGGTGCCGCCGCTGGGTCGAGTGAAGAAGCTGAAGAGAAGACCGAATTCGATGTGGTTATTATGGATGTTGGGCCGAAGAAAATCGATGTAATTAAGGCCATACGTCAGATCACACAGCTAGGTTTGAAGGATGCAAAAGACCTGGCTGAAGCCGCGGGATCGAAGGTTCTCGAGCAGGCAGGAAAAGAAGCTGCGCAAGATGCAAAGAGCAAGCTGGAGACAGCAGGCGCTTCGATAGAACTAGTATAGTGCATACGCGTAGAGCGAATATGAAGCCGCCCCTAGAGGCGGCTTCATGCACTTCCTCCGGCGCTGTGGTATAAAGCCTGCGAGATAATTGTCTATATGACCTTGATGTGATGACGTCAGTCTGAGGATCCCTTCGGCTAATCCTTCGACTAATCCTTCGACTTCGCTCAGGACAGGGATCAGGAAAGATTCTGCAACAAAAGAGCTCGATTTTCCCCTGGAACAGCTCCAATCCGGGGATAATGAGAATCTTCGCCTCTGCTGGACTGCGAGTCAGAATGATGTCGCTTCAATCCGATGTTGTTGCGTATTGGTGCATCAACGTTCTTATAACGAAGATACCCCATGACGAAAAACTCTTGTCGGCATCAAATATCATCCGGCTGAATGAGAAATCAGGTGTTCAATGCATGAGAAGATTTTGATCATCGAAGACGAAGAGCGAATTCTGCAATTTCTCCGTCGCGGCTTAACCTATGAAGGGTACCGAGTTCTGACTGCCATTAACGGGACGGAAGGACTGCATATTGCCAGGGATAACCATCCTGATTTGGTCATCCTTGATTGGATGCTTCCTGAAATTGAACCGGGTTTAGATGGGCTGGAAGTGTGCCGGAGATTGCGCGCCGCCAGCGATTTGCCAATCATAATGCTGACTGCGAAGGAGGCGGTTTCTGATCGAGTACAGGGGTTGGATGCTGGAGCGGATGATTATCTTGTTAAGCCCTTTGCACTTAATGAATTGCTGGCACGGATCAGGGCACTTGTCCGGCGGGCAAAGACGGATGCGCCGGAAATTCTTAACTTTGACGATTTGCGGCTGGACACAGGAACCCATCAGGCATTCCGGGGCGAACGGGTAATTGCACTGACTGCAAAGGAATATGAGTTATTGGAGCTCTTCTTGCGCAACCCGCGACAGGTCCTCACTCGCGATCTAATATTCGACCGTGTTTGGGGCTATGATTTTGGGGGCGAGAGCAACATTATTGAGGTTTATGTACGCTATCTGCGACAAAAAACCGAATCGGAAGAAGAGCCGCGCCTGATACATACTGTTAGAGGTGTTGGATACGTTCTTCGGGAACATTCATGACCCTTCGTGCTCGTTTGACCCTCTGGTATACCACTGTGCTGGCTGTTATTTTGGTCCTCTTTGGCAGCATTGTATACATTTCACTCTCCTTTAATCTAACCAACCAGATCGAGAATTCTCTTGATCGCACAGCGGATGACATCTTACTCACGCTGTCGGATGGGATTCCGGAGGATTTGGCGATAACACTTCGGGCATTGGATCTGACCTCCAATGTGGCGGTGCAGATCCTGCAGGATGATGGAGAGATCGTATGGCAGTCGGGAAATGCCCCGCCTGTGGATATGGCTTTCGATCGTGAAAATCTCTCCATGGATGAGAATGTATTCAGTTCCCGAGATGTTCTTGGGGTAGATTTCCGAATACTAACTGTTCCCGTCGTCTCAACACCCGGGAACGAAGTATTGGGATATTTGCAGTTGGGCACATCTTTGGCGACAGTCAACTTAGTTACCCAAACACTGTTGATAATGCTCCTGGTAGGAGAACTCCTCGCGTTGATAGTTGCTGCGATAATTGGGTATTTAGTAGCAGGTGCAGCACTTAGTCCTCTCGAAGAGGTTACTCAAACAGCGATTCAGATAACAGGCACTGATGATCTCTCTCGAAGAATCCCGTTCTTAGGGCGGAAGACAGACGAGGTGGGAAGGTTAATCCAAGCCTTCAATGCGACCATGGAAAGACTGGAGGGTCTTTTTAACACCCAGAAACGTTTCCTCGCTGATGTATCACATGAACTTCGAACGCCTTTAACCGCGATCCGCGGAAATGTTGATCTTATCCGCCAATTTGGCGTGGCTGATGAAGAATCTTTGGATGCGATCAGTTCTGAGGTTGATCGTCTTACACGCCTTGTACGTGATCTGCTGTTACTGGCACAAGCCGAGACTGGAAAACTCCCCCTCTCACGGGACCCAGTTGAACTTGATACACTGATGTTGGAAGTGTTTCAACAGGCGAAAGTTCTTGCGGGAGAAAGAGTCAACTTGCGGATTGGGAATGAGGATCAAGCGCGCGTGGAAGGGGATCGTGATCGTCTGAAACAAGTTTTACTCAATGTGGTGGCAAACGCACTTGAACATGCGCCTGATGGGAGCGAAGTTCGCTTGGCTCTGAAGTGTGAAGGACGGTGGGCGCAGCTAAGCGTGGCTGACGAAGGCCCAGGAATCCCAGAAGAAGAATTATCAAAAATATTCGAGCGCTTTTATCGACGGGATCCATCTCGAAACCGGAACAAAGGAGCTGGCGCTGGCCTGGGATTATCTATTGCGTATTGGATTGCCCGCCATCACGGTGGAGATATCAAGGTTAAGTCATCTGTTGGTGAGGGCACGACTTTCACCATTTACATCCCGCTGCTTGAAGCCGCCCGTCTTGCACGGGAAGATATGGATTTCAAGCTCCTGGCCATGGCCTCAAAGGATGAATAAGTATTAATGCTGTTTTCACATCGATAGGGAAAGCCGCGATTTTGCGCAGGAACCGTAATCAGCTGCGAATCGCTTCTAGCCGATTGGTGTAGAAGTGTTGTCGGAAAGGCTGCTTTGGGAATACGAGAGAATTGAGACGTCTGCGGCTTGCCTGCATAGGTGTTCACCCCCGGAAATCAACCACTCATTCAAAGTAAGATTGTGAGCTGTCTCGCTACCGAGATCGTTCCAGATCCCTGATCCCCAATAAACGTAACGCTTGGTCTCGGCGGACCATGTAGAAGGATGGCGTGTGATTACACTATGTCCGCCGTTATAACCCGCGAGTGTTAAGCCGATATTTCCACTGGATAACTGAAAAGATTGCGCGAGGTACGCCATACCACGTGCGGCATTGATCTCGGAATCCATCCAATCCTCACTGGCGTTAAAATGAAAGGGCATGACCTGAAACAACCCGCGGGCGCCAGCGCTCGAGACTGCGGTGGGATCCCCGCAAGATTCGATTTGCATAACGATTGCAACGAGTTCCGGCGGGAGATCATAGTCCTCCGCCCAATGCTCTATTTGAACTCCCCAGCGTAGAACTTCTGGTGTAAATGCTGATGGATCCAGGTCGTGCGTCTGCCCGGTGGGTTGATTGGAGTTTTGCTTCCCGCCGATGGCGCTGAATTCATCGATACTTAATGCCGTGACGTCGGATTTGGTGTTTACGGCGGCAAGAAAACGTTCACGTAAAGCGCCAAAGGAGTAAGCGGTTGCGACTGTTAGTGCCAGCAAAAGAACAAGAGGGATGCTGTGAACAGGAAAAGAGGGAAAACGTGAAGGAATTTTCAGGGTTCTGAGACTATCCTGCAAGAGGTTCTCCCTCTCCCGTTCACTCCAAGTGTGCAAGCCCATGCCCGATTAGCGTGAGCGCGGAGATTTGGCTGCAAGGGGTTGTTGGCGGTAGCTGCCATTGCGCCTGGGCTGATGTTTCTGCGAGGGATGGCGGATATCCCTATGAGGTGTACCATCCGATGGCTGCGCCTTTGGCGCCGTCTTGGTCCGCTTCACGGGGCGGCTGGACGCTCTTGGACGAGGTGCTGCATTGTTAAGTAGGCGTTTTCCGGTCAGCGTGAAGGTTCCGATCATCAAGACACGAATAAGCCAGACGAGAAGAGCGACAAACACTGGAACAGAACCGAGCAAGGCTTCACGTCCCAGAATTTCATTCCCCAGACCTGCGTGTCCAAGGAGGGCAAGAGAAACTGCCCACCACGTGAGCATCGCGTTCATGGTAGCAGCTAAGAGCCAGGCACCAAGTAGATACCAAAGTTCACCAGAGCGACTATCGCCTTGATCGGGCGAAAACAAGCGCGCGATTCCGGCAAAGTCCATGCTGCAGAAAGCGAGGGCGAGGATCGTTGACCAACGCGTCCCTGCGAAACGAAGATTGCCGAGAAGATCTGTAAGGGCAAACTCCGTCGTGCCATAATTAAAGACTTCGAATGCGATAAGTGCCGCGATCATTATTAGACCGAACAGGGAAGTGCGCGGCAATTGAATGCGGTCGAGAGCGCTGCGTACGACCGCGTTTAGCTGGAATCCCAGCTTCGGGCGAGTGGTTCTAGCAAATGTGGACATGGCCGACCTCCATAAGAACAGGTGTTCTAGATTAATCGCAGTATAGAACAAACGTTCCCTCGAGTCAAGCGCGAATTTTGGGTCATCAAGAGGGTGTCACCCCCTCGCGACCGTCGCTGGCCAGTTTGGTGAATTTCGGGAGAGGGCGTAAGGGGCGAATTATCCCCGAGTAGGCAAGAAAAGAAATTGGACAAGATGACATCATCATCTCGCTTGAGGTCGGGTAAAGCTGGGATGTCGCCGTGGGAATGGATCTATCTTGCTTGGTGCAGACTATAGATGCTCAGGTGTTGTTGGATCGAATCTTGACCCGATCACGTGTGTACAGTTTAACCAGCCAGGCGCCGAGCAGCATCGCCGGGATGGCAATCAACCCCGCTTCAGGACCGAAGGTTCCGCCGGTGATAAATTCCGGGCCGGAAGGGGTGTGCAGAAGCAGACGGAAAGTATCAAGTCCACTCACTTGAAAACCGAACACATTTCCCTCAAAGAAGTTCCAGCCGATATGGAGGCCGATGGGAAGCCATAATCTGTGTGTCCGGATCCACCCGTAAGCAAGGAAGTAACCAGCCGCCAGTAAGCCGATGGTCGACATCAGGCTGCTGGAGGGGTTCAGGACATGCAGGATGGCAAAGATGCTTGATGATATAAAAAGAGCCCAGTGAAGATTCAAACCCTCAATAAGGTTTTGTAAGTGATAGCCCCGGCTGAATATCTCTTCGCTGACACCCACAAGGATGAAAACCACAAGCCCACCCAATAGGCCGATGATCGATTGGCCTATCCCCACAGTCTGCCACGACCAACCCTGGAATTGTGTCCAGCCTGCGGTGTATTCGATAAGAAAGATCAAGGCCATCATTAGACTGGGAATGAGGAACCCAATGATCAGGTCAGAGACGGCGCGGCGGTCGATCTGGAGGCCGAGGGAAGAAAAACTCCGGTAATCCAGAAAACGTCGCGCGAGGAAGGTTGCAGATAGGATGCTGACCAACTCGATCAGGATGGCCGGGGAACTCGACGTTGTTAGGACACCTAATTCTCCTCGATAGAAGAGCAGCGCTCCGATGGTAAGCGATATCAGTATCACGATGTAAAAAACCGCGTGCAGAAGCAAGCGCCAACCCGCTCGTAAGCGAGGGTCTGCAGGCGAGAGAAAGATCATCTGGAAAGGTGAACGTTTGGGGGTTTGAGGTTGTTGGGTCAAGAGTTGGGCAAACTCCAAGATATTAAATATTGAGATCGCAAACCAGCATCAAGATCCTATGCATTGGTTCAAGATGGTAGCCAAATTAGTTTCAAGTGTGAAGTAAGAGTAATGACGGCGAGCGATCTGATAGTTATGCTCGGCCATTTCTTCCCCAAGAGATGGATCCTCGAGGATGGCCATCGCCTTCTTCACGGTCTCGTCTTCGATGAAATCATTGAAGCCGATAACACGGAATCCTTTCGGTTGGATATCGGTCTTAAAGATGGCATAGGCGCTGATTACAAGCGGGCGGCTGAAGTAGAGCGTCTCAAGGAAAGCGTTCCCAAAACCCTCAATCGTCGATGGGTAAGTAATTAGATCGGCTTGCTGGTAGGCGTCTGCGAGCGAGTAAATCTTGCGGCCATCATCTGTTTCGCCGCGATGATGGTTGATAATCTCTGATCCGAAAATAACGCGGGTACCCAATAGATCGGCATATTCACGCAATCGTTGTTCATATGCTGAACCCTCATCTCCAGATTGATGTGTAATCACAAGCACGCTGTCGGAATCGACCCTTCGAGTTAACTCTATAGCGAGTTCAATGCGCTTGCGCGGGACGATGCGGGTTGGTTGGAGAAGGAAGTACTGTTCCGGTCCTATTTCTAAGGTTTCGCGCAGATCGAGCGCGTACTCATCGGGAGGAGGAGGTGGGTTATCGAAGTCCATAACGTTGGGTATAAGCAATGAGCTGGCGCCGGTTCGGAGAGCTAACTGCTGAGCAGCGAAGGAATTGATCACAACATGATGAATCGAAGGCAGGGTCGGGGGGAAAGAAGAGCGAAGGTAATCCCCTGCTGCGTTGACTGCAAAGCGATTACGCTCCCAAGTGAAATCGTGGTGATGTGCGATCGTCGGGATGCAAGTCTCAGCGATGAGCTCGCTCAATGCCAGACCGAGTGGCACGTTCATAGGGAGTGCGAATGCGTTCTCAATGACCAGAAGATTGATGTCGAAGGTCTTCAGGAACTGGTATAGATGCTGCTTTAAATGGAAGCGGATTGCCTGGACAAGTCCGGAGGTTTTCGATGAGCGGGAAATGTCATCGAAGAGATCGCGATTAATTGCTTCTATATCGGGGTGCTTAAAGTGCGCTTCGGGAACGACGACGGAGGATTCCTCGGGGCGATCCGACTCACCGCTGAAGTAGAAGCATTCATGACCCATCTTCTTGAAGATGGCTGCCCACTTCTCAGTCTCGAGTGAGACGCCATCGGTGCCTGAAAAACGAGTCGATACGAAGCCGATACGGCTGGGTGTGGCGTTCATAGCATCTCCGAAATGAAGGTGTTTGGTAAAACAAAAGGCAAAAAACGCTCACAGGCCCCGTCGCGATAATGAGGGCTAATGCCGGTGGGGTTTTCGCCACGCAGCTCAATCGCAGTGCGACTTAGCAGCATTAATCTTGAAGAGGTAGGCATAATTCTTGTCCGGTGCTATCTCAGCCAGATTGTCGGTGATAGATCAATAAACATCCACCAAGGGGCCTGGTTGTTCATTGCTGCAAACTGATGGAGAAGATACCGCAAAACGGATTAGAGTGCAATTGCCCGGCTGGAATAAGTGTGCGGAAAGTTTGGATGTAAAGAATTGGTTGGAATACGTACCGGAAATCCTTTTGGGTATATTAGACAAAGTGCTTGATATTGATAAAGGGAATGCTTGCATTTTGGGAGTGTGATGTGAGGTCGTGGCTGCTGCATTTGCGGTGGATGTCCTCGGTTCTTAGCGCCAGTGATGAGATACGGATGAGAGCGGATCGTAGTTCGACACAGTTTCACAAGATCATTCACTCATCGATGGTGATCCATCGAACCTGATAGGGATCAAGTTCGCACGCACTGAGGTCAAGTTCCTCGGCGGTTAGAATATCGATAGCCTGGGTGGTGGCTGACTCGCGAATATCCACGTTCAATCGGGTTGGCCTGCCAGCAACTTCATGTAAACAAAGCATTCGTCTTTGCCCATCTAGGTCCGTGCGCAGCAATGCGAAGATACCGGGGTGCAACGACAGCACGCGTTGAGGGGCATAAGGATTAAATGCGGGGTGGCGTCTTCTGGCCATCAGCAGTCGGCAGTACGCATGATAAACCTGTGAGGCTGTACTCGCCGGGTCGGATAGTTTTTGAGTGAGTGCGTCCGCTTGTATTTTTTCGCGATTGATCGAACGCAATCGACCGGTTGCTTCGATGCCTTTCAGGTCATTTCTTGATCCAAACAAGCTGTGGAAGTAAATCCCCGGGATCCCGGCCATCGACAACATGATGGCTTGAGAGCAGATGAAACGGGCGATCCATCTGGGGGATGGGATTTCGGCGCGGTCGGGGTCCCTCAGCGCGTCGAAATATGTGATGTTGAGTTCGTATGGTTTTCTTCCTTCTTCACCTACACGACGATAAGATACTCCGCCCTGACATTCTTCCGTCCAAGCGACGAGACGGTCTATATCACTGTCAGCGAGGTAATCCTGAGCCGGTCGCAGGCCGATACCGTCGTGGGAAGCGAGGAAGTTGAAGAAAGTTGTATTTTGGGAAGGAGTTTCAAGCTCAGATGCCCAAGCCGTCAGGCTTGCAGAATCACCGGTTAATAGTGTGTGCAGCACAAGAGGGGGCAAGGCGAATTGATATACAAGGTGCGCTTCATCGTTTCCGTCACCGAAGTAAGAGACATTCTCATGATGCGGGACGTTTGTCTCCGTGATTAAATATACCGATGGGGCAATGGCATCCACGATCGAGCGCATTAATTTGATGATGGCATGGGTCTGCGGCAGGTGAATAGAGGCTGAACCGATTTCCTTCCAAAGAAAGGCAATTGCATCTAAGCGGATCAACTTGGCACCTTGGCGAATATAAAAAAGGAGCAAGTCGATGATCTCCAGGAGGACTTCAGGATTGCCATAGTTTAAATCGACCTGATCTGCACTGAAGGTTGTCCAGATATGCAATTGTCCATCATGGGTGTCGAATGGTGTGAGCAGAGGCAAGTCGCGTGGCCGCACAACCATCGATAAATCCGCTTCCGGGTCGATGGATATGAAGCGGTTTTTTTTGCCAGGATCGCCTTTCAAGAAACCTTGAAACCAATCGCTTTTCACGGAGATGTGATTGACCACCGCGTCAATCATCAAACGGAAATCGGAGGCGATGTTTGAAATGTCTTCCCAGCTGCCGATATCCGGATTCACCCGGCGGTAATCAATTACAGAGAAACCATCATCGGATGAATATGGAAAGAAGGGCAGGATATGTACCCCGTTGATGATTCCGGTGATATGGGTTTGAAGAAAGGAGGTCAGCGTTTGAAGTGGGGATTGGCCACCGCTCAAAACTTGATCGCCGTATGTAATAAGAACAGCATCCCGTTCAGTGAGCGAACCCGCATGTAGAGTTTTGGATGGAGATTGCGCGATGTGATTTTGAACAATTTGTTCAAGACGAGAGAGGATATCACTGAGATTTGATTCGCCATATAGTAGCGTGATGTGTCGCTTTAAGTTCTCAACAGTCAAAGGATTCAAGGGTTCGTTCTTCATGTTCCTATGAGTTAAACACTAGGTGTTATTTTAATAACAGATCCTGAAAATGCTTCAGAACAGACTTAGAAACTCCAAATGCACCCTTGTGTTCAGTTCATGTTCCGCTGAACTACAATCGTCGGCACAGATTCACTTGTCCCCCCGTTTCTTCGACCCGAGCAGGTGTACATGGCTTAGGGACGGAGGAAGAAAACTTGTGCATGCTCCCATTGAAGACGGTTAGTCGCACGACTCGGGTTTGAGGCCGGAGCGTGTGCGTGCCTCCCTGGTCTTCTGCCAAAAACGCGGTCGGATTGAATAAACAGGGTGCCCCTCGGCATCTTTCGAACTCGTGGCCTCCAACAACCCTGCAGATGATGCGGAACCTCCGGGTTCTTTTGATATTAAATTAATTAACCTTTCACGCTTCCGGCCGAGAGCCCTTCCGTCAAGAACCGCTCCAGCGCTAGGAAGAGAAAGACGACCGGGAGAGTCATCAGGGTAGAAGCAGCCATGACGACGTGCGGAATCGGCTGCGGCTCATTGAAAATAGTGTTGATCTTGATCGGCATGGTGAACAACTCGCGGCTGTTGAGGAATACGAGAGCATATAGAAATTCGTTCCAGGCAATCATGAAGGTATAGATGGCCACAGAGACCAGTGCGGGCACAGCCAGGGGCAGCGTTATGCGCCAAATGACACCCAATCGGCTGCAGCCATCAATCAACGCAGCCTGCTCAATCTCAGCCGGAATGGTCCTGAAGTAGTTGGCGAGCATGTAAAGTGCTACCGGCAGCGTCGTCGCCAAGTAAGTAACAACCAGAACAGCGAGATTATCCTGAACGTTAAACCCCACTTGCGTCCCGATTTGAGCGAGCATGGCGAAGAGCGGAATGATTAACAGGACTCCGGGGAAGAGATATACCATCAGAATGGCGTTAAGTAGGATGTCCTTTCCTTTGAATTTCAGCCGGGCAACAGCATAGGCACCAAGTGTAGAAAGGATCACTGCGATGAGCGCGGTGGGGACGGCAACTTTGACACTATTGACGATGTTCGTGCCGAATCTGCCGATGGGGCTTTCGGGATCGAACAATTCTTTATAGGCATCAAGGCGCAATTCGCTCGGGACGTAGACGGGTTCACGACCGCTGATTTCTGCGCGGGTTTTGAAGGATGAGCTGATCATCCAGTAGAACGGAAAGAGGACGCTGGTAAGGAAAAAGAACATTGTGACCGAGACGATAAAACGCGGCAGGGTAATCCAGCGTGCAGTCCGGTCAAGGATACTGAGGTGGTCGCCTTGCGAGCGTGCTTGTTGTTCCTGGGTATCAGTCATGGTTGCACCTCTTATTCTTCATCGACGTTACGCATAACAATCCCGACGTAAAACGCCATGAAGATGACCAGGATGACCAAAAGGATCATCGCGGTTGCGGCGCCCCTTCCGAAGTCTAATAATCGGAAACTGAACTCGTATGTCAAAATGGGCAGCACCTTGGTTCCGAATCCTCCTCCGGTTAACAGGAAGATGTCGTCGAACTTGTTAAACGTCCACATCAAGCGGAGCAAAAAGAGGGCGCCCAGGACATAGCGGAGTTCGGGAATTGTCACGAAGCGAAATTTATCCCACGCGCTTGCACCATCGACATCCGCGGCCTCATACAGTGTCTTATCGATCGCCTGAAGACGGGCAAGGATCATGAGCATCGCAAAGGGGAAATAACGCCATGCCTCGAAGATGATGACGATGGCTATGGCAAGCCCACGTGTAGCCAGGAATGCAATCGGTAAATCGATGAGGTTCAGGCGCATGAGGACATCGTTGAGCACACCCGAGGGACGAGGATCCAGGATCCATCGCCAAACGAAGGCCACGCTCACGATAGGTGCAACATACGGGAAAAGGAAGATAGAGCGGGCAAGCCCTCTCCCGCGGAAAGGACGGTTCAGGAGAAGTGAGGCGATAAGTCCTACCACTATGGTCAATGTAGTGGCGATGAACTTTACTTTCAGTATCGACCTTTACAGCATACTCTTGAATTTTAGTTTTGGATAGATTATTGAAAAGCGATGCTGGTTTTTGCCCGTATCCTGCGGCAGATCTGAGGACGAATAGTAATAACCCCAATACTTTACGCGCTGGGCTTTCAATGAAGCGAGGATGCTCGGTCGCCCCAAACGCCAAGCTATTGTATGTCTCCCCAGGAGACATTTGCTATATGACATAAGACAGGGGACGGTAGAGTTTGCAAAGTCCTTCACAAACAATCAGAGTTATGGCCAGATCTAGGAAGATCATCGGTTACAAATTTGGGTCGTCTGTAATTAATATAATAAGAAGGGAAAGTTGTGGGTTAGAAGCGCATCCCCATTGCCATCTTAAAACCAGCTTAAAGTC
>Ga0255054_10000152_pt1 | contig 37812 bp, 70 predicted proteins | sample JV7_2_23_MG_FD_188634 | JGI IMG/M metagenome (GOLD analysis project Ga0255054, IMG submission 188634) | Seawater microbial communities from Jervis Inlet, British Columbia, Canada - JV7_2_23 | ecosystem: Environmental > Aquatic > Marine > Inlet | place: Canada: British Columbia | collected... | reverse complement strand
GTAATACAAGGAACGTCTCCAGTGATCACTCCACCCCCTGTCCAGCTTTTCTGGACTTGTTCTTCATCTTCGTTACTATCATCAGATGGCCCTTCGTCATCAAAGTCACTACTACCACCATTATTATCACTATTTGAGTTTGTATCAGGATCACTACCAAATGGCCTGTTTTTATAATCAAGCACACTGCCTGAAAACACATCGGTCTGGGTGTAGAGCACTAACAATAATACAACGATTATTGCTATGATTGCTAAGATATACATCAGCATATTTTTTTGTTTCTTTTTACTACTTTTTTTTACCATTCTTTTTTCCTCCATTTAATTTAAATAAATAATAGATTAGTCCAATAATTGGGAATGATACAAATACTCCGATTACAATGATATATGGATTCTCACTTATGATCCCAACAAGGGTTTGTGCCGATTCTTTAGGTCTGCTATGACAGGCATCATCATACCAGTGACATCCACCATCTTCGCAATCTTCTTCATTATCATATGTTGAGCATTTTTCAACCCAAGGTGGTGCTGGTTTTCCCTCAGTCCATTCTGAGTCATGTTGCCAGCATTCATCATAATACCAAAAACACGAGTTATCTTCACATGACTCTGGACTGTTATATGGTGGACAAAGCGGTCCACGGCCACTCCCTTGATAATAAAGTTTAGCATCTTCTATATAAATAGAACACCCATGCTCATTAGTAAATACTATAATATCTATACCCTTTTTATAAGGAGTCGTAAAACTAAAATAGTGCCAACGTTCATCATCAGCTGGAACCGTCGTAGTGTATATTTTGGATTCACCTCCATTTTCATATAGAACCCAACATTCAACAGTGTTTTCGACAGGAAGGGATGGGGTTAACCTGAAATATCCCTGAGCCCCTGTATATATCAAAGTGGTTGGAGTGTCAAAACATGCATATGCTGCAGATTTACATAAATCTTGTTCATAACATTCAAGGTCACCTGTGCAGTCAGTATTAAAATTATAATAATATGCTCTTGATGAAAAGATATCCGTCTGAGTGTAGAGCAATAAAGATGATATTGCAATAATTGCAATTATGATACCTGCATACAACATCTTGTTATCTTTCTTTTTGTTTTTGCCTTTTTTTACCATTTTCCTCACCACTTATTTTTTTATTTCTTTTTTCTAATATAACTATAAACTGATATAAGTATTAGAGCAATTATCAACAACCATATCCACCATAATGACATCTCATAACTACTACCACAAGCTGGGCAGGGTGTTGTAGTATCACATGTAGATCCTTGGTCTTCCCATTCACCCGTATCTCCCTCACATCGATATTCATGTGTTGAGTCCTGGTCATAGTCTGGATCTCCGCATTCTTTTACTTCTTCATCATAACCAAACGGGTTTTCACAATATCCTGCATAAAAGTTAGTGAAGAAAAAGAAATCAGGCATAAATTGGTCAAAATGCCAGTCACCATCATTATAATACCAGGATTCACCACCAGAATATTGTGGATTTCCTGAATTATACCAATACCAACGATAATATGGTTGGTTGGTTGTAAGAACAATATAATATTCGTTACCAGGTATCACATTGATAGTGGGGTTTATATCACAATATATCCAATAGGGTGTATCAATATCTGGTAGAAGTGATCCTTGTATCACTCCATCTGCTATGTAAACAAGTTCACCGGGGTCGGCCAGCCATAGAGCGAGATAAACATTTAACTGTGTCGGGTTTGGTATTTCTTTTCCAAGCACAAGTCCGAATCCTGCAAGATTGTTTTCCTGTGAATGAAAAGACTGACTTAGATAATAAGGCGGGCTTCCAGAAATATGACCATTGATATGCTGATATTCGGGGTAGTCATATATTTGGTCATAACTATAATATTCTTGTAACTCTGGATAAATCCCATATTCATAATCCATCTGTGTAAAATTTACTGTATCACTGGTTGAGAATATATCCGTCTGAGTGTAAACTAATAAAGACAATATAGCGATAATTGCTATGACAATGCCGGCATACAGCACTTTGTTATCGTTCTTTTTACTTTTTTTTACCATTTTTTCTCCCAACTACTCCAACGTAACCTATAGCTACGGCACCAATACTAATACCACCTATTAATATTGGATATGGTGTGGTTGTAGATGGAGGTGTTTCTTCTTCTGGTGGTGGTCCCTCATCTGTTGTCCAGGTAAAAAATCTAAAATCATAGGTATACTCGGTGACATCATCCCAAAAGAGCCAATCACCGGTGCTACTTTTTTGCCCTCCCATTCCTCTTGAATAAGTATCAGTTGAATAAGTAAACCCATGATAATAAGTTGTAAGTGCATCCTGTGTAAAAGATATTAGATAATGGGTTTGATCGGCTGTGACTTGTATGGCAGTTGGTAGTTCAAACCATACATAATATTCTTGATCCTCTTCCAAATCATTACCATTGAGCACACCAAGTGCAACCCAATCTGTATAACTCCACGGGTCATCTGGTAACTCTGTTGATATTCCAAAATAGCAGGGTGCGTTATCTCCTATGATATCCACTCTAATTCCAGCACCGAACCCTTTTAAATATTCCTGTGTGTTCATAAAAGTTTGAACATGGGTTGTGCAAGAAGATGGATTGCAATTAGTCCCTGATGAAAATTGAGTAGTTGCATCCATATTTGATTGGTCCAGAATGCTACCCTCCGGGGGTGTCGGTTCTGTTAAACCATATTGAGCAGGTATTTCATCTGCTCTGGTGAATATATTTGTTTGAGCGTAAACTACTAAAGATGATATTGCGATAATTGCTATTATTGCACCAGCATATATTACTTTATTATCTTTCTTTTTACTACTTTTTTTTACCATTTTCCCTCACCACTTATTTTTTTTTACGAATTAAATAATTATAACCTACTATACCAATGATAGCAATGATTAATGCCCACATCCACCACAGCGACATTTCATATGGTGGGGCTATACATTCTGCATCCCATCCTACATCACTCCACTCTTGGAAACTACATTGCCATTTATGTTCCGGGTGTTGATTTTCTTCTCCACATTTTATCTCATTGTGTTGACCATATGGGCTTTGACAAGGTGCAACATAATAATAAGTATAAAACCCCAAATCATCAGTTTCCCATCCATTATTATTCCAATAATTACCTGATGTGTAAACATAAATATTGCCCTGTTCATAATCCCCGAAAGTAGATAAGCGTGTTCTCCAAACACCGCTGGGTTCATCTGTGTATAATACAATATAATATGTTTCCCCAGGAGTTAACTGAATAGGGGTTTCTAACTCAATATATGCAAAAGATAACACATCTTCTACTATCTGATTTGAATCGAGTTCCCCATATGCTAAACAATTAAGTTGATCAACGTAATCTAATTCTTCACAAAAACATATTTTAAGAGGTAAAGGATCCACAGCAAGTTTTTCTATATATATACCAAAACCAGAAAGTAATGGTTCATTTGCTGTAAACCCCTCAGCCCAATAACGAAAATCAGTCCCACCGAAGATCGTTCTACCACTGGTCAATAGTTCATCATTGATGATGTCTAACTCCATTCCAAGAAGAACTGGTGGAACATACGCATCAAAAACTGGTGCAACATTTACTGGTTCTGTTCCCCTACCTGAGAATATATCAGTCTGAGTATATACTGAAAAAGACGATACGGTGATAACTGCTATGGCTATGCCAATATACAGCACTTTGTTATCATCTTTTTTTTTTACCATGACTTATTTTCCCTTCTTTATTTTTTATGCCATCCATCACGATGGTTAAACTGCCATTCTGGGAGATTAGCCTCAATTTTATATCGGCTCCCATATCCAAGACTTGAAAAATTATATGTTTCACTTTTAACCATATACCCAATTTTCCTGAGTTTGCGAGCTGTGGCATCTCTTATCTTTTTCGCTTCATCTTTATATAGAGCACCCCATCCCACGTTAATAAAAACAATAGATCCTTGTTTTTTTAATATGCTGGCTTTTTTAGGAAAACAAAATGTATGTCCTTTGATATTGATTTCCTGCTCTCCAACTCTGCAACCACTTTTACCCATTTTAGTATCCTCTCCCTTCATAATCATGTGTCACCACCTGAGAGGTTTCCTCCCAGTTAGCTCCACAGAAACGAGTAACCATATCCATTTTCTTTTTTGAATAATAAAGACCACAGGCCATATCATCAACGACAACACCAAAATTGTCATCAATATCAACGAGTTCATGGCAGAAATTGCCACCAGACGTAAACCATGTGCCATTGAATTCTTTCTCAATTTTTTTAAGCATACCCTGATAAGCATCCCAATCACTATCGCGTCCTTTCTGCTTCAGTTGGTCTCTCATCATGTTTCCTATGACAATAGCGGTTCTTTTAGCGGTTTCAAAATTAGGATGACTCAGCATCTCTTTATCTCTGCCTTTTTCCCCATGTTTATAGTATGCTGCTATTTTTTGATCTGGTATTTTTCCAACTTTTACACATTTACCTTTAATCATTATCTCGGTTGGTTTACATCCATATTTATTTGACATAATCAAATATCTCCCTATTTAAAAGATTTAAAAGCATAATTAATCCATTTGGTATACATTTCATTCCAAGCTTTTGTGTTACGTTTTGGAACTTTGTTACCTTTCTCTGAATGCCATGCTTCAGCATGTTCAGCTAATGTCATTTCTTTCTTTAAAACAACACATTTTTTACCGATTTTTGTTTCACTTGGTTTACAACCGCTTTTTTTTGTCATAATTATTTCCTTTTTACAAATACACCATAGGGGCCAAGTTTGATTGCTCCGTTGAGTTTTTTACTAAGTTGTTTGTTAGATATGAATCTCTGTTTACCAGTTGGTGGTGTCACAAAAACACCACGTTTACCTGTTTTAACAGTCCCCTTCAGTATATCAGTGAGCTCTACATTCTTATAAAAAATCTGACCTGCTTTATTCATCCCTCTGCATTTACCTGTTATCGGGTCAAATACGAAATTTGATGGACAGCCTTTTTTTACCATTATTTAGCACCCACATCTCTTCTGGTAATCCCAGAGTTCTTTGAATTGTTCATCTTTCATATCACTTAGCATTTTAACGACTCGTCCAGTATTAGGAGCTTTTTTAATTATATTAATCGCATTACCAAGAGTTAATACTATTTTTTTATGTTCATCTATTATTTCTTTACAAGTAAAAGTCAAGGTTTTTCCTTTTGGAGGTTTACAACCATTCTTTTTTCTCATTTTAGCAGCCCCATATCACCAAGTTCGGTTGTTATCTTTTTTTTATACCAGTTGGCTTTTTGTTTTGCCAGTGCCTTTCTGGTTTTTTTACCTGCGGGCAACAACAGATAATTAGCCCCCTCTTTGATTATCTTCCAGTTTTTCATGTAGCTGAATTTCTTTTTGAATTCCTGCAGTTTCTTTTTACTATATCCATAGACAAACTTGATCTTACGCTTTGTATCAGTTTTATAATTCCAATCCCTCATACTTTTAGGGACATTACCATTGACAAGATGAAGACGTCCGGTTCCAGCAGGACTTACCCGAACCATTATAAAAGGCCCATTTTCGTCTTGATTTAGGCAAAATTGGCCACATCTTCCATGATAGCAAAGTATTTTTTCAGTTCTACAACGACCTTGAATCTTACTACTCCCTTTTGGGCAACCTTTTCGGTTATTGGTCAAAATTGTCAACTCCTATAAAATCACTCACGATTTCGACAATCTGTTTAGAATTATTAATTATCTGGTCACCCCACACGATCAGTAATTCATAACCATTATAGGCAAAATACTGGATTCTATCTTCTACCTCTTCATCATTATGCCAGTAATCTCCAAAAATATCTATACATAGATTGCTGCCAGGTAATATAAAATCAGGATTTTTTCTACCAACAAAAAAGGAAAAATCTCCAGTATATTCTAACTGTGTAAACATCTTATTGAATTGCAGCTCTAATTTATTAGGTTTAATATTGCAAGCATCTCTAAACGATTTTTGAAATTCCTTATCATTGAACCGTCTCTTTCTTTCGGTCATCTGTTTTTTTCTATAGTCTGGTTTAGTCCAATTCTCCTTGCGCGTCTCAGATTGTTTTTTTCTGTATTCAGGGTCATTCCATAGTTTCTTAACCGAGTTACTAATTTTTTCTTGGACTTGTGGATTTTGAATGTGAGCAATCATTTTTTTAATGCTCTCTGGTCTTTTTTTTAGAGTTTTTTTTCTATTTTCAATACTTTTCTTACGATATTCTTTATTTTTCCAGAGCTCTTTACTTATTTCAGATAATTTGCTTTTTGTTTCTTTACTACGTTTTTTTCCTGTATTTCCATGTGGTTTTTTGTTCATCTTGGTGTTTCCTCACAATAAAATGCATTCTGCTTGATTCCTTTACCTATGTGGGATTCTTTGAGATCCGCTATTGACATACGTTCTTCTGAATCATCAATTAAGTTCCATACATCAAAAGGACGTTTCCTTACTTCAGGGGTGTAATGTATTATTTTAGAGCTTTTCAAACTGCCTTGTAGAAATAAAACATATTCTTTGAATCCCTTGTTGCAGAGTTTTATTAGGTCATTAACTGATGTGACTTTTTTATAACATATACCGTTTTTCTCTAATGAAAACCCTGTTGGACATCCGCTTTTTTTGTTATTCATATTTTTTCCACCATTTTTTGGCAGTATAGCCATATTGATAATCAAAAAAAAAAATTTGATTATTTCCCATCAAAGAAATTCATGACAGGTAAGACACCAGCACCAACAAACAGGATGAACCATAACACTGGGTTGTAGTTCAACAGATTTGGCCATAGACTTGCAAGCATCCAGCTGAACATTATTACACTAAATTCCATCAGGACAAAGTTTTCCCATCGGAAATCCTGCATCGCCTTCTTCATAGTGAAGGTTTTACCTGGAACTGTGTAGAAATCATAGCTTGGTGGTATCGCAAGTATTGCGGTCAACAATAGGTATAGCCACCATGGTCCACTTGCAAACCAATTGACAAGAGTTGCAAGGAACAATGCAAAACCAAGGACACTTAGTTTTGCAAGAGGCACATAATACCAGTGGAAGTTTTTCACCCGTCGTTGTATTTCGGTATCTATTTTTTTACTTAGTATGTTTCCCATATTTTTCTACCTCACTCTAAATTTTTCTCTATACCATTTTTGAATGTCTTTTCCTTTTACTTTTATTTTTTTAGCTAAGAGGTCAAGAGCTGGATCTATATCTTTGAGTTTTTTACTCCCATCAATTATTTCTGCTGCACCTTTGACAAACTCCATTTCTGTCCTTCTGATCTCTTTTGCTGCATCTTTCATAGCATCTTGCACCAGTTGTGCTGGTTCAGATAAGATATCTTTTACGCATCGTCCCAGCATATTGGAAAAACTCATATTTGGCGGACAGCCCGCTTTTTTCTTTGCTGGAACCTTTGATGTTTTCTTCTTAGCCATTATTAAATTAATGAATAATCTAATTAATTATAAACCTAACCTGGAATTTTTTCCATATAAAATAAGAGTTTTTTTATGGAATTTTTTCCCAATAAATTATATAAGAACTTGTGTGTTTATTGTTTGTTATGGCTAAGAAATCTGGTTGTAAATGGTTCAAAGTTAAAGATGGTAAGCAAACTATGATTCAGCAGAAAAACTGTGACCAGAAATATATTAATAAACTACTTGACCAGGGGTATAGCGTTAGTAAACTTATTGAACAGGGAAATAAAACAAAAATCATTACATATAGTCCTATGACACGAAATGAATATCTTATACAACAGCGGAAAAAAATCTATGGTTAATAAGTTAACACCACAGACCAGAGGTTTCACCTATTCTGTTCTTCAGTTCATATCTTTTTTTACGTATGTCTTCCATTATTTCAGCATTGCTATCGCCAAATAAAAAATTATGTTTGTTTTCAAGTTCATCATAATACTCGTATAGTTTTTGTATTCCTTTGATGTTTTCGTAGACTTTTTTACTCACTGGTTTATATGTGAGCTCTTGGTCAAGTCCACCCATCATTGCACCTGTGCCAAGTCCTATGACCATTTCATCATCACTATAGTTTTTCATGATGAATGATCCCACTCGTCTATCTTTATCATCACGACCTGTCCAGTTGCCTACATGTTCATTAAAAATATCATACTCGGAAGTGTTTTCCTTAAATGGTTGGACGATACAATGCATCCCTCTAAAATATGTCACATTTTTTATGACATAGGGTTGTTTCTTAGTTGAGACACATCCTGTGATTTTATTCCCAAAAATAGGATTCCTATAGGTAACCAGTCGTTCCTGTGGTTTACATCTATGGCCTTTTTCAAGAAATTTCATCTATCTTTTTCTCCGCCTGTTTACATACGTTTTAAATCTCTCAGTATATCTAAGTATGGGTCACTGATTCGTCCGCCTCTTACCTTCCATATTGTGCGTCTAAGTTTTTTAAATTCTTGTTCTTGATCGGGTGTAAGACTTGTCACTCGGATATCATCATCAAAAGTTATTTTTGCTTTATCCAGCACCTTGGTCCCCAGATATAATTGTATCTGTGCCAGATCTGGGGGTAATTTTTCACTGAGACCGGCTGTATATAGATATGCAAGCAACTCTGCATCGCCAACTGTTTCAGGACCTTCTTCAGAGCCAGTTAGGATTGCTGCGGTTCCTTTTGTTGTTCGTTCCCAGCTTATTTCCTTGCGTAACCAATCAGGTATAGAATCTGCCCAACCCGCATCAGCAACTACAAAACGATTTTCTGCTTTCTTTTTGGGGATATCTCTTATTTTTGTCCCCTTCAGGCATTTACCACCCACTCTTACATATCCAGGTTTACAAACACGTCTTTTATCTTCACTCAAAATTATACGCCTCCATATTTTTCATTGAGTCTTTTTGCTGTCGCGATAGCCATTTGTTTGTATGATACTTTTCTCATTTCACGTTGCACAACTTTTGGCCGTGTCATAAAATCAGGATCTGTAATGTTGGGTGGTTCTGGGTAATCAATCCATCTATGAGTCAAATTATCATAAACACCCCATATAGCAATTCCTCCGACCTTGTTTTTTTCTTTTACTTCAAATCGTTGTTTTTTTACTTCACCCATAGGTATTGAATCCTTCAGACTAAGCCCATGCTTAGCAAGTAAAGTTTTTGCCTGAGAAATATCATTATGTTTTTGCTGAAACTTCATATTGTTTTTAATGTTCGGATATTTTTCCATTGTAATCTCCCTCATTGCCTGGTTGATATCAGTATATTCTTTTGGAAAATAGTTATACTCCAATATTTTCGTTAAGAACTCAAGTGACCGTTCAGGATCCTTAAAATAGGTAGCCCAAAATCCTTCCCTATCATAATGAGCTATAAAACCATAATTTAAATGCAGATGTTTGTATAGTCTTTTAGTAAACTTTCTAAAAGTATTAGGAGGGCTTTTTTCTAATGTGTCGAGGAAACTCCGGTAGTTATTCAGCACCAGTGATTTATCTCTCGCATTCATAAACTTTGTGTCTTTGAAAGGAATGCATTTACCTTTTTTTTCGTATTGACCTACGGGGCAGCCTTCTTTCATTTAACAAAAGTATCAAGATAGTATTATAAAATATTCACTGGGAATTTTTTCCATGATTTCATGGTTTATATAGATCCCAAAAAATTCTTGGTGAAAAACTTATATAAAAAGTAGATTTTGTGAGAGCGTAAGAGCCTGTGTATGTTTCCATATCTATGTTTTCTCCATCTCTTACTGTTTTTGTAATTGTTATTGTGCTATCGCTGTTTAGTTTCCATATGTATGATTCTGAGTGTCTGAATGTGTCTGATGTTATTGTGTTATCACATTGGAATGTTATAAGGAATACTGTGTTGCTTTCAAATAATGGTAGCGCATAGTATGCAGCCCATTGACCTGTGATACCTGGGCATTCACTTGTTTGTGTTATACATCCTGTTAAAAATAACGTTAAAAATAACGTTACACTTGCGAGAGTTATTATTTTTTTCAAGGATAACCACCTCTCTGCACTGGAGGCGGATAAACGATTTGTTGCATTGGTGGTTTTCTACGTGATAAAAATAACACAATAGCTAAGAATCCTATTGCACCACCAACAATCAAATAGTTCTCCATGATATATTGAATTATTTTGTCAATAATTGATTGTTCCTGATTGTAATCTATGTTGATCTGCCGGGAGACACTATCTGAAAGCATCCCGTCATCAAAGACGGTCATTACATAGGAAATAGTTGGTGAGCCTTCTGATGGTGCGATATATGTATATTCCCAGCGAAACTCGAATGTATTATAACTCATAGCCGTGGGAGTTGAACCATCGATTGATATCGTCGCAGATGTCACACCAAAGTCATCAGTTGCCTTCACCCAGAGTGTCACCTGCTGGTTCATATTAATATTTACATTACCACTGTCTTCTGTTATTTCTGGTGGCTGATTCGGTAGTGTATCACCTGTTGTAAACAACCATGTTGGTCCATAGGTTGTTTCAATACCATCAGATGCCTCTACCCTCCAATAATAAACCGTATCTTCATCCAGACCGCCTGTATCATAAGTTGTATCATCTGTCTGAGTGGATACAAGTGTCGTTGGATAACTATTGGTATCAAAATACACATAATAGTTCACTGAGTCGCCATCAGGATCCCCACCAGTCCATGATAATGTTGCCCCTGAGATTGAAACGCTTACCTGTCCATTAGCTGGTGAAGGATTACTTGGCGTGTTCGGCGGATCATTAACAATTTCTATTGCGATATACTCATTTTCCCAATAATCATAAAAGTGATTCCAAATTGTTCCACAGGTCTCATAATCAGTTTGATACACATGAAGATGCCAGCATACATTAACAGTAGTAGTCCCAGGAATACAATCTGATAGATACAACTCCTTTGAACTAAACCCTGTTAAACCAGAACCAACTGGTATATAGTCTTCATATATGGCTACAAGGCTTTTTTCATCACTATCTATTACCCGGTCTTCATCTTTGTCACACCATGTTTCAATGATATGTGTAACACAAGAATCTCCAGTGTTTTCTGTATCATAAGTGAGTGTAACGCTTTCTCCCTCTTCGATTGAATCCGGGGCTGTAGAAAAATCAGTATCAAATTCTATGTTATAATGAACCCAGACTGGAATATTCTCCCCAATATGGTCTACTACTTCACCCTCCTCAATAAGGTTACCATCTCCATCGTATAGGTCTCCTTGGAGAGTTGCAGCATAAATAGTCCATTCTCCTTCTATATCATATATTTCATTAAAGTCAGTAGTAAAATAAGTTACAGTATCAGGGTCTAAGATGCCATCACCATAAAAAGTATCCGAATGAGCGCTTCCATCTGGATCTTGGATTCTTATATACATATGCCAGTTATGTATCCAATACTCATAGCCATAAGTATCAATAATCCAGTCTAAGACTATATCATCTTCATAAAATTCGTCGATACCCCCGTTCCAAGTTTCGCCATCATAACAGAACATTAAGTTGATGCCGCAATAACTTGCTGCAGGTGTCAACCACATTCTAACAGGAAATGCTAATACTAAGACAATAATAGCAACAAGAATAAGTAACACTATTGTCTTTTTTTTCCGAGGCATCTATCATCATGTATATTATAAATGTTATTTAAAAATGATTAGGAATTTTTTCCGTTTTCTATTTTATAGTCATTATAGTCCTCATAGATGGTTACATTATCATGTAATATATACATAGGGAATGGGACTACTGCTACGCTATCTACGTTCATATACCAACCAAGGATGTTGACTTGTATCCATACATGTCCACCACCTTGATCTAAATATTTCATATCTCCTCTTGCAACATGGCAGTCGATGCCAAGTCCTTCAAAAAAATGTTCAAGATCTCGTGCCATTTGTGTGCATTTATAGTTTTCATTGTATTGAAATAATCTTATTAGTAGAAAAACAACCATTAATACAAATAAAATCATAATAATATTATATGTCCTTCTCTCCATAGTCCCGTATCTTGAATGGTTTCATAGTTATTGACTTTATCCCACTGTATGCATCTCTCACCTCGCTACTGAATTCTGCGGCTACTGCTTCTTTGTGAGTTGCTGAAACAGGATGCCCCTCTGGTGTGAAATATCCAAGTCCGTGGTTGCCTGCGTTTCCATCAAGTATTTCTTTTGCAAGGGCGAGTGCGTTGTGTCGGAGCATCTCGTTTATTTCTTTTGAATCCTCAATATAACATGTGGGGCTATATTCTGCGAGGCTATAATCTTCAAATATTGGATAGTCAGATATTGTTGAATATCCATGGTTTGATGCTCTGTGTTCACCAGCCAGGTATCCTTCTATAAAACTATGCAGAGGATATCTTCTATCAAATTCTAACGGTTCTTCTACATTTTGGTCATAGACACCCCATGTTATTATCATTCCTTTTACTGGTGCTGTCCATCCACCGCGGGTTTCAGGTGGTTTCGTTGGTTGTTCTTCATTGGTAAATCGGTTATGAATATCATTATCACCCTTAGGTGTTGTTTTAATGCCTTTCTTTTTTAGTTCTTTGTAAGTCTCTCGGGCTGTTTTTTTCTGCAGGTTTCGCTCTTCAGCTGTAAGACGGAGATCTGGACGAAGGATGTCGGCAGCTCCTTGTGCATGAACCTTTGGTATACATTTGTCATGGACCTTCAGCATACCTCGTTTACATCCATCTTTTTTAGCATAATAATCAGGTTTCGGGTTGAGTTTAGGAATAGTTTTTTTATCATAATGAAAAATATAATTGCCAATTTTATCTGGTTTCCAATCCCAGCCAGTAACCGAGTTAAGAGCGTGAAGACAGTTACGTTTATCAGTTTCTTTAAGTCTCTTACTGCCTTTTTTATTAAAAAAAGCTATAGTCCAGTATTTTTTATTAAAATATGTATCTTTATGGAGTGTTATATCATCTTCAAGATGAATATCTTTTGGTAGATATGGTTCTATTTGTTCTCTGGTGATAAGTGTTTTTATATCTTTCATTTGTTATATACCTCCCAGAATTTACCACCATGTTCTGTTTTTAAGCCTTCTTTGATAGGCATTTTTTGTTGTTTCAACTTGTTCATAAGACTTGTAGCAATACCTGTTTTTCTGCAGTCATCTCTCACATTCACTATGTTGATATGAATCTGATTTTCAAAAATACTATAATCAATATATCCAATGTTGTAACCAAGTGGGTTATAGGCGATAAGGTTACAATCAACCTGATTGTTATGCGCATCATAGCAATCATTATTGATACTTTCAACATTACAACCACCTTTCCTATGACTGTAATGCCATCGGTCCATTGACATTATTTTTTCACCTCTTTCCAGTTGCAGCTTATTTTACCTTGTTTGTCAGCACTTTTACATACTCGTATATATTTTTTGTTATCTTGAAGTTTAAAACTATCGAAATCACAAAATTGTGGACTTGCTATTATCCCATCTTTTCTATGGATGTCAATAAACAACGGACGATACTTTGGATGAGTCCAAACCTTATACAGATACCAGTCACCCTTAGCCTGTCTTTTAAAACCATTATGGGATTCGTTTTCATTCCCTCTGCCTGTGTAGATAGCTTCTGTTGCACCACCCTTATATTCCTTGGGTAAGTGTTTTTCAATGGTTTCGTAGGCTTGTTTCAATATTAGTGGTATTCCATCAGGAAAGTTATCAAAAGTAATCGCAGAGTTTACTTCTTTAATAGGATGGATCTCTGTTATTTTTCTTTTAGCGATTGGCAGATATGGTTTTTTCAACTAAGGCACCTCCGCAGATATGTTTTAAGTTGTGCTTCTACAGCGCGGTTAGTTGGAATATGAGTTGTTCTTTTTTCACCTATTGCCGCATCAAATCTTTTAGGCCAATAGTTATATTTCCTGGCAAAATAATCCGGATAATCTTTAAATTTAAAACAGCCTCCGTCATCACAGAAATAGCCATCTTTTTCTACTACATAATGTTCCGGAGATTTTGCTTTGTCTTCATCAAGAACGGTCCATACTTCTCCTTTTATCACTTCTGCAAGAGCTCGAGCGAGTATCCTGCATCCGCCTTCATCCCATACATTGTATTTCACAGGTAGATATTTCATGCCTTCTTTAGATCTTACACATCCTTTGATTTTGCGCCCGAGTTGTTTCATATTCATTTTAACACCAAGTTTGGTTTACCAACTGTTCGTTCTCCATGTCGGGTGAGTAGTATATCACCTGGTTCCAACTGACTGTTATCTACATTGTCGATACATCCAAGTCTTGCTTTATTTCCAAGGGGTCTTAGATGTTTTTTAACATTGAAGATGTTAATTGCTTGTTGACAGCTGCCTTGAGCGAGGAATTTAAAAGTTCCTTTTTTCCATTCAAAAACAAGGTTGTTGTAAATTTCTTCAGCATCTTTTTTGTTTTTAGGTTTAACAAGAATAGCATTACGGGGTAGATATTTTGATTTACAAAAACAGGTGCATTCATGGTTTCCTCGCATGAACTGGTTATATATTGTTGGAGAGATAAAAGGAGGTGTTTTGATTTTTTTCATTATCCTATATTTGCCTCTGTCTCCAAAAGCCTCTTTAATTGGAAAATGCTGCCAGATGTTTTCCTCATATGGTTCATTGAGGTAGCTCATGTTTATCGTCCTCCTTTAAGCCGTTCAGTGTCTTCTTTGCCTTTACCGAGTATCTGGTTATCCTTCCATCCTGCGTTTTTCAACTGACCACTAATTTTACGGTTGATTTCTGTATATTCTTCAAAACTATCTATAAGGGCCCCTATGTCACGTTTATCTCCTTCTCCACAGTAATCCCCATCATCACCTACAAGCATCTTATCAGCATGTTTCCGAGCATTGTCAAGGATTTTACAACCAAGTATATGATGTTCCATCCCACTGTATTGTGTCTTGGCCCAATCACCGGTCTGTAAACCACCTTCGCCAAGAGAAGGCCCTGAATCCATTGCTTGAATAGGTAGACCATAATGGCCCTCAATGAGTTTCATCATTTTAGGCGGATATGTATGACCAAAAACACCAGCTCCTTCAAAAACAGGATCGCCGAAACCCATGACTTTAAACTTTGCTCTTTTTAGAATGCGTGATTGTTTAAGAGCTTGTTTCCACGGTTCAAATTTAAATTCGATGCATACACCTTCATCACCAGTGCAAGTGATGATATGATGAGGGGCTATCACCTGATGATAAGCATCAGGATGCTTTTTTTTTAGTTGTTCTGAGAACTTAGCGGTTTCATCGATAACATGCCTGGCACATTCTTCTGTGTTACATTTAAGAGCCCAATACAAACTAAGACCCATAGTCTATCGCCCTCCTTGTTTGTAGTATTTCTTAACAAGTTCAAAACCACCAGGAGTCATCTGCCCCATACGTCTTGTCGGTTTGAATTGTTTCCTAAGTTCAGTTAAAAGCTGTGATCCAAGCCCCAATCTCTGGAACTTGTTAATAACCCATACACCATCAGCACCAAACTCATTAGAAGCCCACCCTATTGCATCACCATACTTATCAAAAGCAACAATACTGGTATCATGAGTCGGAAGACCTTTCTCACGGATTTTTTTATCACTCATATTAATGACATCACCATTTCTTTTACGTCGATGTCCATCACCGGTTCTCTGGTATTTTTTTTCACTCCAATCACTATACTGTAGTTTTTCTCCGCTTTTTCGTAGTTCTACTGTTTCACCATTTTTTAAAACAATTTTTTTATGCAATATGGGGTGTTCTTTTTTCTTCAGCCAACTAACACCGTTTTTGGTGTTGTATTGTTCATAAAAATTAGGATTTATAAAACCAGTATAGTGGTAATCCATGAAACTTTTAAGATCCTTCATAAAAGGGTAACATTTCCCATCATTACCTTGACGTGTTCCAGGTGGACAACCAGATCTCTTCATCGTCCTAACCCCGCACGAATGCTAAACGGTGCCTGTTGGTCAAGATTTGAGTCCTTATATAGTTCAACAATTTTTTTAGGCTCATCAGAGACAATGGCATGTTTATCACTGAATTGAACATGTATGCCTTTATGGTTGAAATAATATAAACCATGTCTACGTGCCTGACCATGAGCGATATCAGAAGCCAGTGTTAATCCTATCTTACGGGCATCATCAGTGTGCATTGTTTTTTGATATATTGGTTTCTTGCAGCCTCCTATGGCTTGAAGATGTGACCCTACATAGAATGGATCTGCATAAACAGGGCAGGCTATTATCTCAGTATATTTGTTAACTTCCTTACCAATTTCAACTAAGGCTTTTTCATCAATTCCACCTTTGAGTTTTCCATAAGCATCATATAGTTTGCTGAATATAGCGTGGGGACCTCGTTCCCATTTAACATAAGCACCTTTGATAGGGGCTGTCCATCCAACAGTTCCTTTGTAATCATCACTATAAACACAAACATCATAATTTTCATTCCAATAAGCACCTACTCTCTCACAACCAGTCATGTTTTCAACACTTGGAGCAATATTTGTCCCAATAGCTGGGAACTCGTTTTTGATGCAAAGTGTCCCCCATTGGATATGTCCTGGTTTACATCCGTTTTTCTGCATCTTCATACTCCCTGATATGTTTCAACATCTGTTTTGCGACTTTTGGAAAGTCACCTATGGGTGTGATCATATTCAACTCATTAATCCTACTGATATTTGGGATTTTAAACAAATAATCAGCAACAATTTTAATATCTTCTTTGCCAACATCAATCACTCTGCCGAACTTATCAAGAGCTTTGACTTTGTGATTTCGGAAATAAGCCTCAACAAATATGGCAGATTTAGCTTTGCATTTATCAGTTTTATAATCAAAAGCCTCACCAGGTTTACAACCATTGCGTTGATCCCTTATAAAATTCTTCAACCAACGACGGCTCCTATCCGATTTATAGTGGGTGCCTTCTTTTCCTCTCATGAAATCTATTGCTTTTTTCTCCGCAAGTTTATCTTTTTTTTCCATCTGGTTTCAACAGCCTTTAAGAGATTTTTGAGAATATACATACCAATAGACCTTTTTGTCTCCCTTCTTACCTTTAAAAAACTTATAACGATGAGGATTATTACCCATATCGCGAATTGTGCATTTAGGGGGATTACAATGAGCCTGATAAGTAGTTTTTAATATTTCTGTTCCATCTGCTACCATTTGGCAGATATCCCTTGGTCCTTTTTTGATAAGATGTTTACCTATTAGTTTACCTGTTCCAAGATCTATAATTTTAGAGCTGAAACCAAGGCACAACTCATATCTTTTAATGTTTTTAAACTGACATAAGTTCTTCCCAGTATCAGCTTTTATTGGTATGCATCCTTTCCTACTCATAAAAATAAGAATTAGATAATTATTTAAAAAGGTGTTTGGGAATTTTTTCCATGTTTTATGGTTTATATGATGTATGCGACTTTGATGAGATTTAATGATAAGTCCAGGTTATAATTATACAAAGTTATTGTATTGTCATTATCAAGTTCTAACTGCCAGTGACTTTCACCTTCCTCAAAAAGACTTGGGCCAAAATAAACAACACCTGCTTCACCAAACTCTGGTAAAACATCTCCATGGTAATATGTTCTAAAAGATGTGTATGATATTTCGTCTCCATCTATTATCATCAATCTATTTTCAGGAGTGAAACAGAGGTATTCTCCAGTATACTGTTCATACCACATACCGCATACCGGATGCCATTTAGCTGGGTCTGGGTTCAAAACCATAGAACCTCTGAGATACCAACCGCCAACAGATGCACAAGAAATGCCAACTATGCATACTACTATAAGGATATATATAGATTTTGCTTTGCTTTTTTTTACCATGTTATATTCATCCTTTTAGGTAAGGCGAGTGAAAGTAAGTGTATTACCATCTGGATCTGTTATGATCAAGGCGTCTACATCTAACACATAATCATAAGGTATAGTCATTTCCATACCAAAGACAAGCATTGTTAAACTAAGAACTGTATCGGTTGCTTCCCAAGTCCCATATATAATTACTTGTTCACCACCTTCCACTCCAACCATTTCCGCATTATGGTTGGATTGAAGTATCAGATATGTGCCATCTTCATCATACATTGTTGGTTCTGTTTGAGCTGTATACCATGTTCCAACAAGTGGATCTCGTGTAAGTGTTATAGCGCCTACCACACCTACTGCTACTAATAAAGCAACAACTACGATAGCTACGATTGTTTTGTCTTTATTTTTTTTCATAATTATCAATAGCAAGAATAAAATGATGATTTATAAACCTGCTCAGGAATTTTTTCCAAAGAGATTATTTACGTTTTCTTAGGAGGATAAGTGCTATTCCAACAGCGATTATTAATGTGAGCATTTCAAAACCAGGTGCTTCGTCTGGTGGCCCCTCTGGACCAACTGTTACTTCACCTGAGAATCCAATAACTGGTATATTCTGAGTATTATCTGTAAAATCTAAGTTCAGGAAATCAAGAGGTGTGGTTCCAAGGTTTAGTTGCGACTCAAATGTTATTTCACATAGGACACCAGGCTCGGTTTGCGCCATAAAACCAATGCATATAAGATCATCAATATATCCCTCAGTATTGTCAATAGTTGGACTTGCCCAGATATACATACCGGTTCCAAAGAAATCATCAGATGGTTGAACACTGAGCACTTGTAAGTATTCAGGGTCAAAATCAATATCCATGCCACAGCCTGCTACAGCAATTGTTCCAGGTGTTATTAAAACCTCGAGGATAAACTGAGAATCAGGATCTACTGTTGTTGTTGGTGGTTGAAAGCTTACTTCGCATTCACCTTCAGATGTTTCAAACAGGCCAACTCCTGAGCCTATAAACCATATCATTAATATAACAAAAGCAGTGATAACGCAGAAAATAGTCAGCGTCTTATGAAATCGTTCTTTCTTTTTCATAGAAAAGTAATCAAACACTAACTATTTATAACTCACTTGGAAATTTTTCCATAAAACAAGATGTTACATCGGACCCAGAATCGCATCCCTAACCTCTTGGGTGACACTGGGTCCTATATCGGATGATAAGATGCAACATCAATTGCACTTTAAACCAAAAATGTAATCAACATTGTAGTATTTAAGTCTTGCAGTTTTATTGATATAAAAATGCATTACTGCAGTATGACATCATTGCTTGTGATTACTTTTCCACAACCGCTACAGAATTCTTCATCAGTTAGTTTATCAACAAGAACCTCACGGGTGTTATGACACCCACTACATAAAACTTTTTCACTCATTTCCGTTTACCTGTTTTTTCGTAATAGATGTATGCTATTAAAATTGTCGATGTTGCTGTGATACCTACACTGCTGGATATTATAATTGCAAGGTCAAATATCACCGCACCATATACTATCCAGTATGTGCTGCTTACAAATGCTATAACCCAATAACTAAAGGAGACAGTTCCGCCTTTCTGGTGTTTTTTGATTTTAAGAGCCTGTAATAGTTTTGCAAGGTTTGCGACAATGCTCAGGAATACAACAGGGTATGCAAGGTTATGCACGATTCCATCGCTTAACTGGGAGAAATCTACATACATATTAATCATGAGATAAGATGTGAATTATTTAATTCTTTGCTGGAATTTTTTCCGCGTGAGAATTAAGAATGCCATTGCTAATGCTACAAAAAATGTTAATATTTCAAAACCAGGTGTATTAGGTGGTGGTGTTTCTGGTTCTGGTGGTGGTTCTTCAAAACTATCAGTTGGAAACAATGACTGCCAATCATTAAAAGTTATCTTTCCGATACCCGGTATAGCCCCAAATGGTTCTGTGACTCCATTGTATTGCCACCATTTGTTATATTCAAAATTGCTGTTTGTATTCTGAGGAGTTGCATCTCCGAGGTATTGGATACAATGGCCGATTCTGTTTGATATTAGAATATTATCATGGATATAGATGTTATCTTCTATCGTTCCGGGTTCGCCTATTCTGATTAGGCTTCGTATTGCATCAGATGGGTGTTCTAAATAACAGTTATGCATTTCAAAATCATAAAGACCATTTCCACTTCCATACATACGGAGTGTATCTCGTTGTGAACCAGTAATTATGCTGTTTTTTATTACCACATCTGAGCATCCACCGACATAAATACCGAAAGACTCTGAATTTGTTCCTATGTATCCATCGATGGTCACATGCTGCACATTATGTCCTATTGCAAGTCCTCTTGGAACATTATGTGCTTCGCAGTTGATCATTTGGATTTCACTCCCGGAAGATAAATCAAATCCGTCTTCTCCATCTGCATCAGTGACGATACAGTTTTCAAGAACATGATTAGATCCTATATTGTAGAGTGTGTTATCTGAGGCATGTAGGGTAAAACCCTCGCCCACCCTGGTAGCTGTGCAATCCTGTATTACACCATTTTTTGCATCGCCCTCAGAGCTACCATAAATAGTAAACGCATTATCTCGTCCATCCCATACGTGACAATTAAGAATTTGATAACCATCTACAGCTCGTAGTTGGATCCCCACGTCGCAGTCATGCATATCAACATTTCTGATAATAAAATTTTTAAGATTCCTACCCTCTATAAAAAATATGTTTCTTGCAAGTGTTGGCCCAAGATCCAGATTTTCTATTATCACATTCTCCAGGTTGTTATTAGTGCAACTGATTCTCTCAAGGTTTGGTTTATCACCTTCCCCATATGCACCTATTATCATATCGTTACCGAAAGCTCCGCCATATCTTATTCTAAGGTAGTCATCTCTGAATGAGTCTCCTCTTCTAAAATAGATATCATCTCCAGGTTGGGACCTTCTCCTACTAAAACGGTTTACTTTATCGATTGTTGCCCAAGGGCCATCATTACCGCCTTGATATTCAGGGTATAAACCATTCCAACTGTCATCGCCATCATTTGATACATAATACTGAGTTCCTTCAGCGGTGATGAAAACGAAATAAGTAGAAAGTGTGGTTGCAGCAAGAATGATACATATAATAACAACTATCAAATATTTCTTCATATGTCTATTATCAACAATAACTAAAAACCTTATAATATTTATTCGGAAATTTTTCCAAGTCAATATTAAATAGTTGATAGAGTATTCAATACATATGTCAAACAACAATAAAATCAAATGGCCAGCTGTTGTGTTTCTGTTGTTTACAAGTATGATAATGTTATCCGGTCTTTTATTGAACACGTTTTTCTCAATTGAATATATGTCTAACTGGATATTGTTTCTCGCGATATCGGTTGTATGTATCGGTTGGTTTGCATTGGAATCCTATTCTGCTAAGGGTTTTGGAAAACTGAGTAAATACACTTGGGCTATTTTTATGATCGGGTCTGTTATTTTTGGATTCTGCCTTGCCGGTGCAAGTGTGGTAACATTGGCTCAGGCGACCTTCGTTGAAGTTATTATACAACTTGTATTGTTCCTGTTGTTCTTATTATATCCAGCTCTTGCAATCTTCAAGAAAGGATTCAAACATGAACCATCTCATTCAATTCTACTTGTATTGTTCGTTATACTTGGCCTTATAATGCTCCTTTTAAGCACTGCAATTGTTCAGAAAGCATTTGGCGTGATGTAGAAGGAAATAAAAATGAAAAGGAACTACAACCTTGCAATTACAGCGGTAGTTGTATCTGTAGCTGTTATAGCTGTGGTTATGTATTTCTTTATGTCTGGCGGTTTTAATATAACTGGTATGCCTGGTAGTTCCCAAGCGCAGAATGCCGGTAATGGTGCTGGTCTTGTTGTCACTATATCTCCTGATGAGTTTGACCATCGGAGTGCTATATTGAACGATGGTTCTGTTTCTACGGATCATACTGATAGTGTTACTCTTACTATTGAAAACCCTGATGATGTCATAGCTCAAGATGTCCGCATTATGCTTGAAAACCCACGGACCGGTGTTGGCACCCTTCATGATGAACTTGAGACTGATAGAACTGTATTCAGCATCGGTGGTGGTGCGACTCATAGAATTTATAACGGTCGTTATATAACTGGTGGATATCGTGTTGGTGATATTCAACCAGGTGGTTCTTTAGATCTGACTTTTAGGTCTGTTGTTGAACGATGTAGCGCTGGCACTTTTGATGATGGAGACCGATATGATTGTATCCTCTATGTGTATCAACCTGTTTTTGAAGATACAGCTACTGTGTCATTTCAGGTAAGAACATGAAAAAAGGAGATTTGATTGTTGAGTCAATTGCACAAGAGGGAAGTTTCAGTTCAAAAAAATGTCTTAAACATACTAAAAATGCAGATACATTAGTAGAATTTCCAAAGAATTGGAATCAAGCTATTTCATGCATCAAGAAATCACATAGATCGGGATGTAGGATTAGAGTTTTGCAGAGGAGTTAAAAATATGGAGCCTAAAAAAGAAATAATGCTCATAGGTAGAGCTGGTGGGCCTATGCCTGAAGAGCTATTGTTTTTATATCTTAAATGAACAGGCTTTCTGCTAAGAAAGAGATTTAATTTTTTCTTTAAACTTACAGGCTACTACAATAGTATTGTGATCTAATGCTTTCTGACGATGCTCACAGGAATCCTTTAATCTACAGTCAACACATTCCCGTTCTTTAGTCATCTATCAAAAATCCCAGCCAACAGCAGCTTTAGAACCCATCTCAGATGAACGATAAAATCCTTCAACGGTTTGTTTTTTAAAAATTTCTATACACATCTTAATTTCAGAACAATTAACTGCTTTGTAAATATCTTCAGCAACTTCATCAAGAACAGCTTTTTCTATCTCTGCAATATGATGTTCAGCATCATCTACAACAATATCCTTTTTCTGCAGTAATTTATCATAATCGATTATAACTTCAATTTTTAACCTTTGTTTCATCTCAATTTCTCCTTTAATTTCATCTAAAAAAACCACCATACTAACCATACTATTGCTACTGCAACTAAAGCAAATACTCCAACGGGTGTGAATAATACGAAGAACATTGCCCCGACGCCTTGACCTAATCCAGAATTCTTAAGATTTTTATATTCAAAGTAACCCACAACACCTATGAGCGTAAACACTATGCCGACCATTAGAATATATAAATCCATATGTTGTTCAGGAGGGAAGAACATTATTTTTCTCCTGTATCAAGTGTTTTGTTCTCTCTAAAAAGGTCATCTATGATGTCATCAGCATCAAGGCCATATTTATCTGAAAAATTCTGAATTCTTTTTCTCATCCAGCCATATGCGTTTTTTTTACGCAGAAGCATTTCTTTTATTTTTTCCTTAGTGAGTGGTTTCGCTGATCTAAAAAAAGCTTTAGTATACTCCGTTTTGAGTCTTTTATCAATGCCTTTGATCATTCCTTCTTTTGTATCGCTTTTCAATGTTGCATTGATAGTTATAGAGTTACCCGCTACTTCATCTTTTATATTAGCCATTATATGTATTTTAAATCTTTTTTCTACCATGTTTTTACCTCGAGTTTTTTACTATTATTTTTGGTTCCAGTTTACGGTTACCATGAGCACGAGATCCATGTAGTTTACCAAAGAACCTGGCTTTTCCTCTGCTTTTCTGTGGAGATCTTGCTTTTACATCACAATCTGGTTGGGCACATTCCCACCAATATAACTTCATGTTTTCACCCATACTCTGCATACATATCTATAAAGCTCGATTAAACATCCTGCTACAACTCCAGCTCCAAAACCAGTTAATACTATGATAGCACCGGTCATTTTTCCCCATCCTTTTTTTTATCGGGAATCCCAAGCGGGAGAACAAGCATCAAAACAATAATTGAACATATAATTTTATTTTTTTTTTTCACATTTTCACCTCAATATTTACAACTCGGTCATTATATTCCCATACATCGTTGTCTTCATAAAAAGGATTCTTAAAACCTTCAAGATCCTTCATAACAGTTATATTAAAACTGATGTTCTCAGGGGCATTGATCGTTGTGCAAAACCACACATAGGATTCAGTATAAATTGTCCAGGTGTTATTTGCATGGTAATCAAACAAACCACTTCTGTCAGAGATATTGACCGCTGGATGATCAATATGTATTGTTACAAGACCACTGCCTCCATTATCAACTTCCAACTGCATTGTCTTGTTATCAAATATTGCTGTGAACTCCCCCCAGCTCTGTCTGTAATCCATGAGGATTTTATCCTGCCAGTAAAGTTTTTGTTGTTCCATACGCATTTCGTCTTGTTGTTTAAAAAAATTCATACTGTTGATACTATTGAAATTGGCATTACAAAGCGCATATGATGATATAATAACGGACACTGACATTAATACTAAAACAAAAGTTTTTACTAAAGCAAACCTCATGTTTTCACCTCGAGATGTTTAAGTTTGAATTCTTTCAAAGCAAAAAACTCATCAAAACAATTTTGGTATCTGATTTGAATCCACATAGGATCTATATCACTGGATTCTACGAATACGTTGTTTTTATAAAAAGCGAACTCGAATAAAGTATTGTTCGTAGCATTTGTAATCGTCCATATCCTTTGCATCTCTGATTTGTTTACAACTGTTCTACTTCCTAAGATATCTTCTATATCAATTATGTCTGTTTTTATAGATGCTACATATCGGTATACATCGTTCTGTATCAGCCTTATTACATCATTTGATTCCCGCCACTCTGCTGACCAACTATAAATTACATAACTTACACCAAGTAATGCTATCAATACTAAACTGATTGCGATTATCTTATTTGTATTCATGTTTTCACCACAAATGATACTTCTTGGAGTTCATTATAGTTGATATCTATTATCCAATACCTGCAGGAATATGTTTGTCCATCTTGGAATGTTCCAGAAACAGCTTTATCTAATTTATATGTGATTTCAAATTGTATTTCATCATCAGGACCGAATAAATGAGGGACATGATACATATTGCCGTTATAGCCCCCTCGGCTATTTATCCACATGTTTTCATAAGGTTCATAAGGCTCACAGCAACGGAGGCAATAAAAATCAAATTCACCCATAACTGGATGATAGATATAAACATTTAAAGCCCCTATCTCAAGATTATCGTGTAAACCTTGTTGTCTATTTTTTCCTTTTTGTGGATTTTGTAATGATATATATAGGTCTCTTGTCTTCCCATCAACTGTATCGTTATATCTGTTTTTAATAAAAAAAGTCTGCTTTATAATATGCGGAGGATGAGTAACAATCTGTTTTTCTTCATCAACTATCTCACCAACTGAGCCATCATAATGTATCATCTCTGAAAGATCAAGATTATCAGCAGTAGCGGTTAAAAAATCATTCTCCCGATAAACAGTATTTTTTAAGAATTCAATTTGACCTTTTATGGCTTCAGATTCATCATTATTTTGTGATGCTCCCTGTAAAAAGCCCAGATAAATACCAATTTCCCCTACGATTAAAAACAGCATTAAAACTATTATTTTGTTTTTTCCTTTCATGTTTTCACCTTATAATTTGTTTTTATAGTGGTTCCAAAGATATACTTTGTCAACAGCACTTAAAAGGCTGAACCAGGACTTAGCATCTTCAATATCTTTTATTTCAGTCATTTTTATCTACCCTATCTTTAAGTTTTCCATAGGATTAATTATTTTGTTGTTTGCAGAACCTTTTAATTCAACTCTATCAAAAGGTTCCAATCTTTTTGATATGTCTATTATGGTTGTATTCCACCAAGTAGTGTATGTTTGACATCCATTAAATCTTTGACAACAATTAGAGAAATGTAAAACACCTTTAGTGAAATCTTTATGCCACTTACCAGCATTTGGGCAATTTAGACAACAATGCAGAATTGTAAATGTCATATCGTTATCTAAACTAAATTTTTCTTTTGTCGATTCCATAATTTATTCTCCCCCTATTAAATTTCATACCCATGCAAAAAGTATAATAATTTTCTTTTTATAAAAGTTTCGGTTATGCTTAATAATAGTTGCCCACCAGCAGTAAATCAAGGACGTTAACCTCCCCTTCGTTGTCAACGTCTTCTCGTATCCATCCATTCGTTCCTGTTTCTTTATAATGTATTGCTACTGCTACAAGATCTAACAAATCAACATCGCCATCCATTATTACATCATAATCTGGTGTAGTATGATATATTTGGTAATGCCCGTTTTCTGTTGCATTGAAACTAATTTTACTATTATTTGTTATGCAGTCTATCAGTAGTTCATCATCAACTGTTACCTTGTAGTTGTATCCTGGGAATCCTGTAAGGTTAAAAACAGCATCAGTGATTGTCCCCCAGAACCATACAACTCTTTCTCCTTGATTTATATTCAGGAGCTCCTCATTTACAAGAAAAGGTTCTATGGTTTGTTTTGTTGCTGCAGAAACATAAAAAGTGATATCGTTGAACTGTATCCATGTCGGGTATTCTCTGACAGCATGTGATAATTCTTCAAAATATGTGAGCTCATCGAACTCATAATAAATATTACCCTGGACGTAAGTAACATCAGTAATAACTCCATCTCCAACTACTCCCGGTGATAGTAGTAATAATGGTAGTAATAATGGTAGTAATAAAGGCTTAGAATCCATATTTAAAACCAGCCGCTATCATGATTACGACCATGCCAAAGGTCGTTCCGACAATAAAGCCAAATCCCATTTTTTTTTCAGCCGGTATTTTTTCTAATATTTTTATTTTCATATTTTATCAACTCCTTTTATTCATAATGCTGTGATACCAATACAATATCAAGTATTTTTACTTCTCCATTGTTGTCAACGTCTTCCCGCATCCATCCATTAAAAGGACCAAGGGTATTGTATTCTTGTGCAACGTATACCAAATCAAGGACGTTTATTACTCCATCCACTTTAATATCCCAGTTTTCTGGCATACTGAACTGATATATGTCAGAATAGTTGGTATGACCAGCTTCATCTTCTACATATACCTGGTAACTATAATCCCCAGCTGATAATGTAGTATTATAATATTCATCCATAAATGAGACGTTGTTCCAGCTTCCATCTGGCTGCAATATGTTAAGCTGACAGGTTGACAGGTTGAAATTCTCATTTACTATCCCGCTGATATTGTTCCAACCAATCAAGGTATCAAGAATCTCACTGTTGTTCAGATACATGGTTGTAACATCCGGTGGTGTCAGATCCACGGTAATGCTCCCATTTACAATGTTAATCGGGATATACATTGTTTCATTTGTCACACCGCAACCGTAGAGCCTGACTGAGCTCTGCCCCTCGACATCTTGTGATATAAATGCGATATCAACAAGAGTTCCATTATTGGTTGTGTTCCCTTGTCCAAGGATCAGATTATAAATATTTTCTATAGTTCCATTAACATTATCAATTATTCCATTACTAAAAAAAGTCTCATATCCCTCAAAGATATCCCCTTCAGTAACTTCTATCGCCTGAACAAGAGAAGCATTAAACCTTACTCTGAACTCAAAAGCCTTAATTGGAATAGTCGGATATAGATCCACAGTAACATTAAATGTTTCTCCACCCATGACAACATATTCGTTTACTTGGATAGTTGTATCACCCGGTCCACTATATACAATGATATTGATAACAGCAAATATTCCGGCAAGTAACATTAATATCTCTAAAATATGTTTCTTCTTTTTTTTAGGGGCTGGTTCAACTTTCGTTACCTTAAATTTATTTTTAAGGAGACTATCTACAATATTATCGATGTCATCCATCCCTACACCTTCATACAATGACATATGTTAAAGATTTATAAAATTATTTATTATGCTTTAACCACGGGTAATCCATTGTAAAATGTGGCCTCATAGGGACATCCTGGATGTTACGTATCTTAAAAGGTGCAAAAGTTATCTTTTTTATTTTTTTGTAAGAGCTTTTTACATAACTCCCATCTACATCTAAGTTGACACCAACAGCATTAACTCTATGGGGTTCTGTCCGGTTACCATCAGGTGTGAAATACTGCCATTCCGGGTGTTTTCCTTCATGTAGTTCTTTTATAAGAGTGACACCATTGAGCCGTATTAGATCATAGAAATCCTTGGCATTCTGAAATCTTCCTTCAACAGAGTCTTTGATAAAAGAAGCAGAAGTATCTATCTTCACAGGATACTCCTTAGAGTTTGCGACCAGGTTCATACCAACAACTCCTTTATAAATCCCTGGGCCATTGTCAACTGGTGCTTCATCGACACGCCACCAACTGAAAGTTCCCTTCATTGGCGCTGTGAATCCAACATAATCAGTCCATTTGTTATCATATAATAAACAAGCATCCATGCTAATATTCCATTTGCCTCCGACTTTTTTACACCCGGCGCGGTTTTCAACACTGGGGACGTTATTTGTCCCTATCCGTGGCGTGTCTTTCATTTTTTATCCTCCCAGGTGTAGTTCATCCAGTAGTCTGCATTATATTCATATTTGCGTTTAGGGGGTAGTTTTTTATCAGCTATGTTAGGTGGAAATCTCGCGTTGAATATAGGGATATCAGGTTTTTTTACTTTGCTGTAAACCATTCTTATAATCTCTGCATCTGGTCCATATATTGCATTTCTGCCGGTATGATGCGTTGGTTTTCCCTCAGGGGTATGATATAATGGGCTTTCAGACCATTCTGTTATTGTATTTCCTTCTTTTATATCACTGATTCTCTGGAGCATGTCTTCTCTAACTGCATTTATTGCATCTTCTTTTGTTTCAAATTCTTCGGTAAACTCAATATCCTCAACAGGAAGACCACCACCAACTTGGTGCGGAAAACCAGGGGTATCAGCCACCATGCTGATATTTCCATAAATATAATACTTATCATCTGGTTCAGGGGTAATAGTCCACCATAGATATACTCCTTTCACGGGTGCTGTAAGCCATGGTTGTTTAGGGTTATCCCATGGATCAGTAAAAAGACACACCCCGTGAGTTGGATCCCAGCTGCCTTTGACATAATCGCACCCAGCTCGATTTTCTATACTGGGGACAAGATAACTACCAACCATTGGTATTTCATTTGGAAAACATTTATCACCATATCGTTTTGAATCTATGGGGCATCCATCTCGTTTCATTCCGGCACTCCTCTATACCATGCTTTCTGTGTATACCCCGGTAATGGTAATCGGTTAGTGAAATGGATAGCTCGCCTTTCAGTTGCATCAGATGGGTCTATTTCTTGACCTTTTTCCTTTCTGGCAAGTATTTCTTTAATATGAGCAAGTTCATGGGCGAAAGCACTTAATAGCATTTTTTTAGGTTGATGTTTTGTCTTTTTAAAAAAATTCATCCAACAATACTCGTCGATGCATTGACATTCTGCAAGATGACCTGGGTTTCTATCCGGATAATAATAGATTATTACTGGATTTTTTTTCATAAAATCAATGGTTCCGGGTTTTATTTTTTCAAAATCATAGGCAATTATATACTCTTCTAAATAGTCTTTAAGTGGCATGCATTTGTTGTTATGCTGTATTTTTCCTATTGGACAGCCGTCTCGTTTCATTTTTTAGGTGGCTTCATTTTACCAATATACCATAAAATACCTATACATGCTATGATAGCTGCCACTGAAACCCCCACTACCAGTAGCATAGGTGGCTCGGGTGGGTTTGGATCTGGGTCTGGTATTTCTCCTTCTTCTGCTGTTTTAAAAGTCCATAGATCCCCAGTTGTCGTAAATTCTGCATCTGATGCAAGTATCTGCCATTGATAATTAGTATCATAATCCAATAGATCTGCCGGAATTGTATATGTTTTTTCTATTACTGTAGCAAGTTTTGTAAGTAGTTCACCAGTTTCTGCGAATATAACATCATATGAAATTGGGTCTCCTTCAGGGTCACTGCATTCCCATAAAAGTGTAAGATCGTTTTCTGCATCTACAAGTAGAGCACCATCAACTGGCTGTGGCTCAGATGGTTGAAGTGGTGGCATGTTTGATATTTCGAGACGTAACGATGGATTTTCAATATGGATAACATCATAAGTTGAGGGCTGATATCCATCTATATCCCTATCGCTTCTTAGTATAAGAACAGTAAAACCCTCAGGATCAATTATATCTTCCAATCCACTTAGTTGTATTTCAAATTGAAAACCCGAATGATCATCAGTGTTTACACTTCCATGATTTCCTTCAAAATTTACCAGGTTGTAATCAGTAGGTTCAAGTGGTTTATTCAAAAGAATTCTTTCTCTTTGAACTACTATATTAAAATCGTTATTAGGTTGATTTCCTGTAAAAGACAGATACGCTGCTTCTACTATCTCACCTTCATCAAGAACTGAGGTATCAAAAAAAAGAACAGTCCGATGAATATAATACATTCCACCTTGAAAACTCTGACCAATCAATGATCCTGTTAACGGTATGGGTGATGTAACAGTCCCAGTTTGGGCATTACGTGCCTGTCCATAAGAAAACGCAAAATTGGATAGATATCCTGAATCCTGATTATAATCAACAATGTGCTGAGTAGGAGCAAACATCATATAATATCCAGCTCCTGCGATACATATAACAACTGCAGCAATAACAACAATGAGAATCAGCTTCCGATGAAGTTTCTCTCTTTTATTCATAGAAATGTAATTTAATACTTAGTATTTATAACTCACTGGGAATTTTTTCCACTTCCATTTTTAGTGTCCCCTTATTTTAAAAACAGCTGGTTTGTTGAAATCAGGACCTACGGGCATAAAGCCACAGCCACTGCTTGGTTCAAACGATACTGTATCATCTCTGTTCTGCGGGTATTTATGGAAATCATGGTTTTTATCATAATACACCAGGTTGTGTTTATGGGCATCCCCCTCCAGGATATCCCGAGCCATTGTCAATGCTTTTTCTCTTGCCTGCTCATATGTTTTTGTAAATCCTATCCTTCCTTCATCGCCATCCCATTTGAATTTCTCCTCATAGAAACTATCACAAGGCGTCCATGCATTTGGGATTTCCATACTATGCAGCCAGCATCCTTGGATCATCGCTCCATATTCACTTTCATCACCAGCATAATACGGTGGGATCTCACCAAGCATCCATTCCATGTATCCTCCAAAAATAGGTGCTGTTACACCAAACATCGCCCCTCGACCTGGTGAATGCTCATGGAGAATACATACATCATGCTTGTTATCCCATTGACCCTCAAGTTGTTTACATCCTGCTCTGTTGCTGACAGTATGCATCCTCTTCAGATGAGCCCATTTCTTATATTCATTAAACTCATCATTATGCTTATTAAAATTAAAAGTATCATCATCTATCATAACAGCATGCCCTTGAGACATCTATGGGTCTTCATATCATATATCTGTCCTTTGCCACAACCTGATTTCCTATTCAGTTGTTTCTGGATCCTGGTCAATACCTTAATTCTGTTTTTCCCCTGCCGCTCATTGTCATATTTCTGTTCAAGAGTTTTTATCCGTATTCCACCCTTTATTACGCATTTGTTTCGGTTTAGATCAAAATGTGTCCCCCGCGTGCATCCTGCTTTTTTATGTAACCCTGAGGTGAGTATCGCCACCATCGTTTTTCTTTTACCATGTTTCTTCTCATATTCCAATGCTTGTTTGACATCTTCTAAGGTTGCAAGGTTGATATCTGCTTTTGTATTATTAGAAGAATTGAGTATCAACTGAGCGTTATATGATAGTTTTGCTAACTCCTTATCAATTGCTATCTCAGGTGGCTCTGATTTTGGAATATCAATTTTGAATTTAATATCAGGAGGAAATACTACTTTACATGTAAAAGAATCTGGATTATTTTTACAAGCATCCCATGTTGCTTTCCATATTTTCTTCCAGTAATCCGTTCCCTTAGCACTGAGTTTCATAAGGTCATCAAGTGTTCTCAACTGTGTTGGAGTGATATCATGCCGCAGGTCTGCACTCATCTGTTTTGCAAGTATAGCGATTTTTTTCTCTGTTGATGTCATGTTCATTATTTTAGGATCTGTAAGGTCTATCCGCTCCATAATGTCGAGTTCACGTCTTGCAAGTCCAAGCCTGTTTATTATCTCCGGATTATGTATTGATCTACCCGCTGCAGCCATACGTGATGCTTCATCATAAGCACCAGTGATCCAAGATGCACTTGTCATAAAATGATCTATGCTGCATGGAACACATGCAACACCGCTTGTAACACGGAGTGGACTCATATCTGCGCTTAATAATTTAGCAGGCATTTTTTTTCCTCTTGTGGAAATGAAACCTTGGATACCATAAAAATACCACTTATACCCCGCTCGCCAAGCCGGTATCCAAGACATCATTCCACTTTGGCTGCTGTAGTGCTGTCAAAAATAGTAATACCCTTGTGGCTTATAAAACTAATTTGGAATTTTTTCCATATATAAAAAAGGAGTTTCCCAAGGAGTTCAAGCGGGATACATCCAAGAGAGGGATGTGTCATTATTCTCAACTATATAAGCTTAGGATTTGAGGAAAAAGAGCAGATGGGACTCCGCATTGTATTTCCTCACATGGATAGAAAACATAGATCTGTGTTTTCTTTAAAATATGGAGAATAATGATTGGATTTGACCTTTTCGTTCCCTTAGCATATCCTATCGCTACTCCTTGGAAAAATTTGATGAGAGGATACACGAGGAGAAAAAATAATGCATGAAACGAACAAATTCACCTGGATATAATACTTATTCACATCAATTTTTCAAATATATCCACTCACCATTTTCCCAAATGGTGAACTCTCCTTCACCAAAAAACTATATCAGTTCTCTTTATTTGAAGTTTCCTGTTCTCGTTTTCTGATTTCTTCAACCTTGATTTTTTTGTCTTCAATATCCTTTTTGAGATTCTCTATATCTTGCTCCTTTTTGAAATTCTCTACATTTTGCCCTATTACTGCAATATCCTTTTTATTCAGGGGGTTGATACCCAGGTCCAACTGAGGTATATCTGGATATGATGATTTAAAAGCTGAGTCCATAAAGGCATCTGGTATCGGTTCAACAGTCTGCACCGGTTCTTCTTTCGTTACCGGGTCCTCTTTTGTTTTCTCTTCAGGTTTGACTTCTGGTTCCTTCTTAGGTTTTTCTATTGGCTGCACAGGGCCATCAAAGAATTGCTTCTTCAATGACTCTCTTTTCATTTCTTGTGTTACTACTGGTATGTCTTTTCCATTTTGTTTTAATGTTTTATCTACCAAATCACTAATATTTATCTGGTTTCTAACTATAGGCTTCTTAGCAAGCTTTGATTTTTTCTCAGCGGGGATATTTTTCACTGGTTGCAGGTCTATATTTTTCTTTTTCGTTTGTTTCTCTACTCCTGCAATTGCACACAGAGCTCCTACACTCATATATATGAAAAAAATTGGAGCAACAAAAGGTATAGGATCAAAAATATCATACAGTTCATAAGAATAGCTTACAAATACTAAACCAAGTGGAAAAATGTGAGCCATACCTATAAAAAAAATAGAGAGAAGTGCATTTCCTGTTTTCATGCTGCAATGTATAACAAAAACATTTATAAAATTTTGGTAATTGATTTTCCCTCTAAGAAGTAACGATAATGAAACTTTTATAATAAAAAAATTATTTCTGGAAGAGAAATGCAACCAAGACCTGTAAGATCGCCCCAGATTCTACAGATACTTGGTCACATCGCCCTGCAATCTGTTACAGACGGGATCCAGAACAGATATACACTGTAATAATTACTTATTTATAAAAATATCGGTTATGTCTATATCCCCTTGTATCCAGTCTTCTATTCTTTTTGGTTGGCTTTTTTCTTCATGATATCGTTTTATAGGGTGCAAATCTCTAAATCGGACCCAATGTGCAGACAAGAGCATTTTACTTCTGTATCAATGAAATCATTTTTTCCTTTGTTAGATCCAACTGTGTTTTTTCTATAGTCGCCATAATAGTATTCAGCCCACAGAAATTCTCCAGCAGCTCCTGAGATAGTATCTACGGGTGATGCTTTATCTCTATCTATATCGATATTAGGTTTTTCTTCTATTTTTTTTAAAGTGGCTTCATATATCTCCCTGGTTAAAATAATAAAGTCGCAATCTCTTAGCGTAACCATCGTAAAGTGTAATAATTATTTTATTATAAAAATATCGGTTATTGCTTTTTTTTCTTTTCGTGTTTCTCTATTGCAGTCATTGCAACCCTGCTCATATCTGTCTGTGTATTTGTAATTGGCCAGAACTTGGTAACATTTTTATCTTGTATAGAGTCTGAAAAACGAAGCTCACCTATGGAATCATTAAACAGATATTTTTTATAGGTCTTGCAATCAATGTAAACAATTTCATCGATAGCAATCATTACCAGGTAAGTATTCGTTTTTTGGTTGTAAGCCTGACACGGATGGATATTGAATGTTGCAACAAATGGTTCTTTGAATGTAAAAACACCCATCCCTGTTGCTAAAAGTCGCAGAGCAAACTGGTCAAGAGTTAAGTGTGTTGGTGTGTCAACAACTTCTACTTTTCTCAAAAATTCTGGTTCGTTCATGATTCTGGTATAATAAAACTTTTATAAAAGTTTTGGTATTGGTTTGGGCTTTAGAAGTAGATTGGGGGGTGATCGGCAGAGATCGTGGTTGTATGCGGTTGGGATTTTTTGGGATTTTTGAATTTTTGTAACATCCCGCCAGACCGAGTTTTCAGGGTATAGCCCAATGCAGTTTTATAAGGATAAAAATGCATCCTCCTGTTGGGTGCTCTCCTGGTATCGGTCTAAGTGTCAAAATACCTATATTTGCTATTAGCAAATGTAACTATGGGGGGGATTGCGAAGGATCTCAAGGTCTTGTCGGAGTTTCACCTACGTTTCACGCTAAAGTATAGACTCGTGTTTTTAGCGTGAAACGCTAAGGAGTAAGACCTTTGCAGTGGTATTTTTTGCATAAAACTCCAGGGTTTTTCGTAGAAAAATACTATTTCTAAGCAACTTGTATTTTTTTTAAAAAAAAAGAGAATGAGAAAATAAAAAAAAAATTGATTTTTTATTTTACTCGGCTTGTTTTATGAAATTGATGAGATTCAAGACAGACTCATTGAGTGTGTATCCTTTTTCCTCATCGAAGTTAACCCAATTTTCATCTACGAGTTTTTGTAAATCCTCGTCAGTGATCTCTGTATCAATGCTGTCTTTTGTAATTCCTTCGGTGACGTCAAGAGCGTCAAGTGTTTTTGTTATTGGGTTTTCTCCAAAAATTTCTACAAAATTTATTTCATCCATTTAATTTGTCTCCTAAAAATTTTTTTGTAATATTCCGTATGCAAGTTTGTTTTTTTAATGTTTCGGAAATACTGCATTATTTTTTTTTATAATTTTTTTTTTATTGCAATATTTTTTTTATTATAAAAAATCAAAACATATATCATTTCTCTGATGTAACTGATGGATAAAATTTAAATAATAAAAATGCATACGGTAAAAAGAGGAAACAGGGGGGGCAATAAATCATCCTTTTCTTCCTCCCTCAAAAAAAACGGAAGTTCTGGTTTTTTTTGTTGCCCTACTTTGCACCTCCTTGTTAGCATTGATAATCGAAACTTTTATAAAATGATAATTATTGTAATTTTTTACTTGTGATAAAAAATGGGTGAATGGAAAACTTGGATGATTCAAGGAATTTTTATTTCTGGAGTTATACTGGGTATTGCTCTTGGGATTCTAATTGCAACATTGTGGTTCTAAATTAAGGGATACAATGAACTGTTCAAATTGTGGTAAAGACGTATTAGAGTTAATCAATGGTAAATGTAGAAAATGTGTTTATAATGATGAATACTTCTAAAACATTGATAATCGAAACTTTTATAAAATAGAACTTATTATACTTTACTACATGAACATGAAAATAGTAGCTGGAATAATCGCTATGGCGGTAATATTAACTGGAACAGCTATAGGTGTTCAAACTGGATATTCTCAACAAGATAGAGAGTTTGTTGCAGTTCAAAGCGATGGACTTGGATATCAACAAGATGGTGATTTTATACCACTTGAAGATGGAATGACTATGAAATTTGTAGATAAAGGTGTTCCACCTGAAGATATTCACCCCTATGTAAGCCCTTTTGTAGATCTCCCATTGATTGAATATCCTGGTTTTGATGAACCTTATCCCCTCCCAGATGTGTATTTTACATCAAGAGATGATATAATTTGGATAACGCTTCTGGATTAATTTCGTTACCGTTCCTCTCTCTCCTTTTTTTGTTTCCGTTTGTTTCCACTAATAGAAGAAGCTATGGATAGGCTGTGGATGATAAAAAATGTTAAATAATAGCCCTTGGATTCATATTTTCATATGGTAGATGAGATGGATATTCAAAGGCGTATTGAAGAAAACAATATAAAAAATCGCAAACGCACCAATTTGAATCCAGACGATGATGATCTCTCAGAAGATGAATCGGTAAAAAAAGCGTTTTCAAAAATTCGATGAGGAATAACACGCCTTTTTATAAAAAAACCGTAAATGCTAAATATCTTGTATTCTATTTCATGATTAGGCGGAGAGATGGATTTTCCGAATGGGATTGCAAGTGATTTCAATATAGTTTTTTAAACGCGGTGTTTGACAACTCCGCCGCCTCCCCCAATAACTTTTAATATTGTTATTAGCATTCTATGTAGTATTATGCCACGCGAGGGTAGAAGACCTGGTTTCAGCCCTGGTTCTAAATATGATGATCGTTTTAGAGATGATAAAGGCAATATTGATTATGATTATCTTTCTAAAAGACGTAAAAAAGAGATAGATGCAGCAAGAAAAAATGCTATTCGGACTGATGAAAAAAAGCGTTATACTTTTAAATATGGCAAACGTGTTGATTATTTGATCTGCCCTATTTGTCATGGATGGACCCCGCATATAGTTAGAACTGATGCAAGGGGGCAGCCTGTCGATGAGAGTCCTGGTCTTGGAAAGGTTTATGTTGAGATGCCTGATGGGAGTCTGGAAAGGCGTTTTAGTGGCCCTGGTGATGATTATTTCCCGGTGATGGCTCGTTTTAGTGGTGGTCAGCGTATTGGCACTTTTGCAAATCCTGATGAGAGTTTAAGGCCTCTTGCTTTGCAGGCTAAGGATCATCAGTTGTTTACGGATTTTAAAAAAATAATTAGGAAGGCATCTCAGGCGTTTGAGGTAACTTCCTACTGAGTTTTCTTTATTGTTTTATTACATTTTTTTCTTCTAATAGTTTAATCTTAATATGCTGTCCAGCAACTACCTGTTTTAATTCTTTTGCTTCTTTTTCAGCATCTTTTAAAGCAGCCCAAAGTTCTTCAATTTCACTATTCTTTCCGCCCATCACACCCTCCTAATTTCATTCAACAAAACATTTTAATTCTTTTTTCAATTCCTCTATTTCTTCTTCATGCCCATATCCTTCATTCTGAGCTATTTCAATCACTTTAATAAGTATCTTTGCTGTTTTTTTATGGAGCACAAACTCTTTTAAATTTTCAAACATTTTTTTTCCTTACTCAACCCTTAACTTCAAAGTATTCTTTATCTTCCTTATCTAATGATGTTGTTTGCCCACCAAAGCAAACAGTTGTGTTGCCATTTAATTTGACTTGTATATTCTCTTGGATTAAATTCCCAAAGGTCTGAAAAACCATGATCTGATTCTAAATCTCTACATAAATCC